>Ga0307510_10002823_pt1 | contig 19931 bp, 10 predicted proteins | sample 12_EM_MG_FD_207224 | JGI IMG/M metagenome (GOLD analysis project Ga0307510, IMG submission 207224) | Populus trichocarpa ectomycorrhiza microbial communities from riparian zone in the Pacific Northwest, United States - 12_EM | ecosystem: Host-associated > Plants > Roots > Unclassified | place...
TTTACTAATAATCTCTGAGGAATTTTGACGCATAGCCCATACAGGCTGCTCCCCAGCCCAACCCCCCGGCAGCACTGCAGCGAGCTCCACCAATCGTGGTCAGAAGATCCTGTATGCATGTTTATTGCGAAGGAGTCAAAAAATTCCACACACTAAGGGTGTAAAGAAGGAGCCTTTGGTCTAGAGACCAGGCTTAATTGTCAACTGTAAAGGATATTTGTAATTAGCTTGTCTAGAGTGAAGCAGGTCAAGCTCTCACCCCAAGTCGTGTGCTCAGAACCGTCCAATCCATCCTTTTTCCACTCTGCGGATAGCATAGGAGAGATGAGGTAAGAAGGGACTCCCGGCCGGGGGCCCTGCCCGATGTGGCCCCCGGAGTACCCCCTATGGTGTGAACTCCTGGGGAAAAGGCACTACTCCACGGGTCAAATTCTTAGAGTAGAATATATGGTTCCCCAAGATGATATTCTACAACTGAAATCGAGGGTACCGTAGGGGTTCTCTTGAGCATCAGTTCCTGAGCATGGCAGTGTTCTCATTGCTTGGCCGAGGGGGCCTGATGGGCTCGTAGTGATCGGCTTAAGCAGCCTGAAAAGGAGGTGGCAGGGGTAAAAGGATAGAATACCCCTCTAACCACTCTCACATGCTGATATCCCATTGTGCAGTAGGCCGTGAGATTGCTTTTAGCAAGTGAGGGCTGGATACTAGTTCTCATGGAATGAGAGTTAGTTCGAGAGTTAAAAGATCTCTTACTGAATTAGTTTTCCTCCGGGAACAGAATCAGAACGCGCGGACAGCCCCCCAACCTCCCATGCAAGTTTGCACCCCGGAGACAGTAGAACGTAAGTACGGTCATCGCTAAGCCACGTCCAATCACTACTAGTGCGACTGAAATGTGGGTGAGCATACAGTATCTTACACTAAGGATGCCCAATTTCGCACACTTACTCTAGAGCCTATGCTTGAATGAGAAATTTGATAACTCCATAGTGTTTAGAAAACATGTAAGGTACTAGACTTTTATAGAAAGCTCATATGAATTTGAATTCTCTAAGAAGGGTATCAGCGCAATAGGGAATAAAACTTCCCCCAAAACAGCGGAGACTATTATCTCCGGTGCGAAAACTACTTCTTGGCTCTTTGGAGGTCTGGAATTGAGTGATATTTGTATATCGAAATGGCGTGCTTGTTGTCTTCAGTGGTTTTATTGAGAGTTTGTATTTTTGTCAATTTTCTCCGATGTAATAATACTATCTTGCTTGGTGTGAAATCTACCATTTTTGCGGTAAAATCGATTGTGTCCACTCACTTTTCGATCGTATTTATGCCATACCTTACTTAGCGAACCCATGTCGCTCTCTATGGGTGCCAGAAATACTTGCACGTTAACTTACCCAAGATTTACCACAAATCTCCGGTAAATGATCCCATACGCAGCTACCATAGAATCTGTCTTGGTATGCTGCACTGCAAAATAAACAAAGTTGCGATAACTGTAGTGGTATCATACGTGCCAAAAGCCCTACCTCTACAAGTGGACACACTCCCATGCTCGAGTGTTATTATCTTCAGCCAGGTGACATCACAACATTTAAGTTGGTTTAAACGCCGTCATAGACTGTCACTCGGTTAACCCCCAGTTAGCACAGCGACTTTACTAAACATACGATACTACACAATACGCTACTACTGTGTTGTATCTCACTGCAAATTCGCCAGATGTCGCGAGCCGGGGCCAGTGTAAAGAGCAAATTCCGTCACTGTGGAGATGGGAGAATAAACCCCGCACCGCCTTTTCAAAAATAGAAATACACAATAAACCCCTAGAACTAGGGAGAGAAATATCGTGAGTCAAATCTGGCCCCACTCCAGTAGCGTATTCCAAAGTTATAAAAAATCTTCCACATGCGCTGCTAAAACCCTATCTTTGAGTCTATTGCATAAAAATCCTCTAACCAACACCGGTCTGAGACTCATCACCACCTTGGGCAATAAGGAAACTGGATGTATTAGTGCTTCCTGCAATATGAACTCCTATGGCAAAGGACGCCAGGACGAGGGTCAAGATTTAGAGGGAACGATAGAGGTTCCGGATCTTGGACTCAACCACCGGGATTTATGGTACCTTACTAGTTTGTTCAAATACTTGGGCCTGAGCAGAGCAAGGTTTTTACTGCATGGATTGGGGATTTTACGAGTTTGTGATCGCAGAGTTAAACATCGGCTTGAGTGTCTGTGGGAAAAAGGAGGTGGTGGGTCGTAACAGGAGGGGACATCCTCCTAAAATTCTTATGAGCTGAGACCCATTGGCCTGGTGGGCCGGGCAATTATGCTTAACAAGCTAGTGTATGGTGTCAGTTTTTGTGGAACAAGAGCTAGTTTCGGAGTTGAAATGACTTTTGCTCCGATGATTCTCCTTAGTGAGCCTAGCGAGAGAGTGTGGACAGCCTCACGACCACTCCTCCGAACTTACACCTTCAGGACTATAGCATGTATATATGATCTCCCCTAACCTATGTCCTGTGACCATCTATTTGAGTTAAGTAGTTATTATGACTCCTTTCCTGGGTGTGGAAATGTTTGTACAGTACTTTAACCTTTTATTATTTCCCTCGATCTAAAAAACCACCAGGTTGATGCTTTGGGAAACAAGGAACGTACGAAGAGGAGCTAAAACTGGGACACAACACCTAATGTAAACATGAGGGAAAGTTCTAACTACACGAGATTATCTCAGCCATGTACCAATGCCAAGCTCTAGATTGTGAACAAAATCGGAGGTCCTGGCTGAACTGCATATGAGAATCGATAAAGGGATTTGGGAGTGCAAAGACATTCCCACCCCATATGATCTTTTGACCGAAACAAGACATTACACAGCACAGGCTGATGTTGGGCTGGAATTAGAAGAGGGAGGAAGAGATGTTTATGCAATTAGTGTGGTTTTGCTAAAATTGCCGATAGATCGTCCATACCGGGGTTGGCAAGGAGGGGGTGCAGCAGCCCTACCACGCCCGCATGGCCACGCCGAGATGCGCACAAGAATGGTGTTCGGCCACGGTGATCTGGTTTGTTGGGGTCAACGTCGCTCCGTTCGAGTAGCATTTTCACTACTCCCTCGTGCCCACCCGCAGCAGCATACCAGAGTGGGGTTTGGCCGTTGTTATCGGGGCTGTCGGGGGTGATATCGCACCGTCCGAGCATCATTTCCACAACTCTCTCGTGCCCACTCTGGGCAGCACAATGGAGTGGCGTTATACCGTACAAGCCTGGCCTGTTGGGGTCGACATCGCAGCGTCTGAGTAGGATTTTCACCACTCTCTCATGCCCATTCTGGACAGCGCACCGGAGTGGTGTTTGTCCCTGATCTGCCTTGTTTGGGTCGATGTTGTCCCGTCTGAGTAGCATTTCCACCATTCCCTCGAACCCATTTCGGGCAGCATAGATGAGCGGTGTTTGGCCATAGGCCTCTGGTTTTGTGGGGTCTGGGTCGTCCCGCCGGGGTAGTATCTTCACCACCCCCTGGTACCTCCATGCAGAACACCAATATGGTGTTTGGCCGTTATGGGCTTTGTTTGGGTCGACTTTGCCTAGCGTGAGTAGTGTCCCTACCACTCCCTCATGCCCATTCTGAAGTGCATAAAAGAGCGGTGTTTGGCCATTATTATCTAGTTTGTTGGGGTCGACATCGTCCCGACTGATAAGCATTTTTACAACCCCCCGGTGCCCATTCCGTGCAGCATGACAGAGCGGTGTCAGAGCCCGCCAACCTGGTTTGTTGGGGTTGATATCGTCCCGTCTCAGTAGCATCTCCACCACTTCCTCGTGCCCATTTCGGGCTGCCCACCCGAGGGGTGTATCAGGCATGCTGCTTCTTGGTTGAGATCGCTACCTCCCACCACCACTACATCAGCTGTAGTCTCAACAATGCCGAACACGGATGACCAGTGTAGACCCGCGAGCGGGCAGTGTTTGTCTGAATCAATAGTGGCTAACTACCTTGCTTGCTCCTTCAGGGGAGCTTTAATCTGTGTTGGGTGGTTGCACTCGTTGAAAGGTTTTAGCCCAAGTAATTAAGTGCAATCTGAGAGGCCCCGTTTCGTGCGGACCCCGGAATATAAACTGGAGAAAGGGTGCTATTGGGTGATGGTGAGGGGGACTGGTGGAAAGGCTTTTGACCTGCTGGGACTTCGCACAACTTAACTAGGTTTTGGAGATGGTGGAGCTGGTCTGGGGTGAGTTGGAAGTTCGGTTGATGCGTAAAGAGGATCGGCTTGACTGAAGAAGCCACGTCGTTTATAATAAGTCCTTATCAACAGGCCGGCATTTGTTTTCTGCCGCCCTACCCCAACTCGGTAGTAGGAACCTGTTTGGATACTAGGGCCCGTTCTGTTGCCTTATACAAATGACCCTTCCCTTTCCTTTCCTAAATTCCGACCCAACCGTTTCTTCAGGTAAAATAGCCACAAAACGGAACATTCCCCCCCCCTCCTTCCTTTTCTTCCAACATGCTGTAAGAGATCCACTCGAAAGCGGCCATGCCAAGATTCGCTATCTCCTCCGAGCTAGCATAGCATGCACCATAAGAGCATCTCGAAACCCTAGGCCATCAGTATTGCGTCGAGTTTTTGTCTCCAAGTTATCCATGATGGTTTATTAATAGATTGCAACATTATTCAGCGAGACTAACGGAATCTAGATATGTAACTTAGTTGTCAGTGGATGGCTCCAGGTAGCTCCTGAAATGTCGTTGCTCCAACACCTACTCGAGTACATTCGAAAACCATCATGAACTCCATTCGGGATGCCAGCCTTAAGACAACTCCTCGTCGCATCGGGGTTTGTGTCCTCATCTAGCCTAGTGCGAGGATGGCCGGTGACCTCACACCTTCGAGTTACGGGTACAATCCATACTCTTCTATTAAACCGGTTCTCAATTTCACCCAACATGTGGAGTCTCCCAATCGCGAACATACGCGTTACATATAACTCCCAGAGGATTTGACCCAGCTAGCCCGGGGGTTGGCATGTTGATGGAACCTCAGGAAAGCATGAAAGAAGAAGAAAACAACAATGTAATTGCCAGAAGCTCCAAGCGGGAAAGCGAAAGGTGGAGGAATAGTGGACTACTGGTAGATGGCCGCCATCTCTCTAGCTAAGGGTAGGCTAGGAGATATATATCTCCGCCCACCAGCAAACTACAAGGCACCCCCGAAACTCAACAAACTCTAAAGACACACACCCAGCTAACGAAACCTGATCCCTAACTATCTCAAGTAATCTAGAACAATCCCTATATCCCATGATCCTCCTTGATCCCTCAAAGCTATGCCCCACTCTTCTGCCAACTCCCCTATGCCTAGTGTCATAAGGTATCATATGAAATAAACAATCAAACCAAATACCCATACCGCATACCCTATGGCTAGGGACATCAACAAGACCATAAAACCGGTTTCATACCTTATGCCTAGTGGGATAGGATGTGAAAACAACAACCCACTACAGGAGTGCCTGATCGCCACAAACCACAAAGCCACATGCGGAGGCGGAATTCTGTTCTCTAGCCTGCTAGCATAAGCCCTCCACCCCCAGTCAGCTAAAATCACTACTAATTTGTGCCTGCCTTTTTTCTCCCATTCATAGAGGTTCGTCTCCCTTGCCTAATGTGGGCCCCGCTGGCCCATAGACCCCCCTTGCAAGGCATGTTTCGTTATAGGATTGATCCCCCCCGATACCAGTGGGCCAGCTCGTAAACTCCATGATTTGGAAACGCCATTCCGCTACTTTCCCCCCGGCTGTCTTGGATGTGCTGACAAGATTGCTCAGGCTCCATAAGCGATAACCAGGTCAACATCTGAGACCGGGCACCGGTAATTGTGGAAATGTTCCCCACGACATTATCGGAGTTTGTAGTATTGAAGGGGTTGGTATGAGATATCCTCACTATTCGGATCCTGGCTGAGGATAGGTGGCTGGGTTGGTCAATTGATGGAATCGCTGAGAGTTGGAGCGGGGCCTCTTATAGAACCCCCTAGATACCGCAGCACTATTGCCCATATTCATGCTAGTATCCTTCCTATGCCTATCTCACCAGTTGCAGGAACTTCCATCCCCCGGTACTCATATGTACTTTCCTGCGGCTCAGTGCGACTATAGCACTAATCTCGTGTCGCAATAAACGAGCGCCATGAATGTGGACGGTGGAATCACCTACCTTGCTATATACACAGGTATATCAAGCTTCACTAATGAATTAATTAGGAGGCTTAAATGTCACCCAACCTGAAGGATCCAATGTGGTCCTTAGTGATGTAGATACAAGTCGGGGAGCTGCTCCTAGAATCTAGTTCCAAGTTTCAGGACAAGAAGGGCTGTGTTTGTTTTTTTGTTTGTTTTTTTCCACCCTCACTATATTCCCCGCACGATACAGCACTGGCGGCATCATAGCAAGCAATTATATTATCATAGCCCACCCTATTTTTCTAGTTACCGGGGAGCAAGTTCATCGAAGGCAATAGCCCCCTATCACAGATTAGGATAATATGCAGCCCAATATTTACCACAAATCCAACTTACCGGGAAAGCAGTGAAAATCTCCGATAAATGATCCCATAGGCAACTACAATGATCCGTTTCTTGGTATATTGCACAGCAAAACAAACAAGGTTGCGATTAACAGAGTGGTACCGTTCCAAAAGGACGAATTAGCCCAATTTCATCAAGCGGACACACACACTACCACGTTCGAGTGTTATTGTCTCCAAGCAGGTGACATATTATCATAACCATTCTAGTTTCTAAGGTCGTCACAGACTGTCACTCGGCTAACCCCCCCCCCCCCGGTAGCCCTTGTTGGAAATGGCAGTTCGATGGCCGCACTCTGTGGCCGCAGAGACATACGTACGCACTAGTCAAAGGACGCGCAAGCTCTCTAAATGTTTTCAACCCACTTGTTTTTCTTTCCTTCACACCTTCTCGCTTCACACCTTTCTTCCTGTACACAACTTTCCTCAAGTCTTTCCTTCCACCAAGTTATCATCAACCAATTACGACCCTCATCTTCACTTAAGCGGTTTCAGTTCACTGCGTAAAATCCTCACCGTAAATCACCACCTCTGCAACCAAGATTTTCAACAGACCTTGTTGAAACATACTTCCGGCACTACTATGGTGTCACTCGTACTACTCGAGTACCGGCCCCTTCCCCCTGCATCAAACCTTATCGCACATCTAGACCTCCGGCACTATTGAAGATACCTCCTTCCCTCCTCTTTTTCTTTTTCTTGTTATTGTTATTCTTCGCTCGACCTATTCGTCTTGCTCCCAAATAGTAGATAGTCAGGGCTTTTCGCCCTCTCCTTTATGATAAAACTAGTGTGCTCCGTTTTCCTCAAGTAATCAATCACTTCTTCCTATCTATCTCATACCATTATTCCATTCAATATTTCCACAACAGCCCTTGTCAAGAAGTGAACGTTTTTGTTGTGCAGCCGAAGATTGCTGATTAAGTTCTCTAGCTAGCTAAGTGGGACATGAACGGTATAAGTATACCCTATCGTGATGACGCAACCCATGATGTAGAATATACACTTCCGCGTACGCTCCCATATACGCAATAGTGAGTAGGAACCCTTAAGCAAATATCCCGTGTCTCTGCCTGGAGGCCCGTTTCTCAACAGCACTGCAATTTCACCCAACATATTCACACGTAAAATAAGTTATGCGGCTCACCGGCCGGGCATGACAATCGGTAACCCCCGCTAAAAAAACCTCAACCAATCCTACAACGGAAATCATGCCAATAGTGACGTGAGTGATTTACAAAGAAGAAAAGGCGGGAGGGGAAGATAGGGCAACAAGGCTGGGAAGTGTGGAGTTATTGTGAGTGGTGATAGATAATGCTGGATTGTTGAGAGGATGTCTGGCCGGAGGCACGCGCTGCCAGCTCCTACTGGGAAGTCCACAATAACTTATTTTGTGCACGATACCACAAAATACGCCATCACTATACCGGCGACTACTAATCCACCAGACCTCGTGAGCCGGGCTAGTATAAAGAATACGTTAGACCTCCGAGGGGATGGGGGAATTAAACCCCAAACTACCATTTCGACCCTTGAAACCCACCATCAACCCCCAGAATTGGTAGGAGAAATATCGTTGATCCAACCTGCCCCCCCTTAGTAGCGCGTTCCCAAATTATATACCATCTCCCTCATGCACTACTAAAGCGTTATCTTTAAGCCTTGTGCCTAAAGATCCTCCAATCACCACCGGTCAGCGACCTAAATCACCTTGAGCTATAAAGAAAATTAACCTATTAGCGCTTCCCGCAACATTAACTCCTATGGAAAAAGACGACATGACCCGGTTTCGAATTTTAGAGAGGAATATGGTGGTTCTGGATCTGGCACTCGGCCATTGTAATTTATGGTGCCGTATAGGTTCATCCGAACTCTAATGCCCGAGTAGAACAAGGTTTTTACTGCATGGATGGGGGGATTCCACGGATTTGTGATGCCTGGGTTAAGCATCGGATAGAGTGCCCGCAAGAAAAAAAGTGGTGTCAAGTAAAAGGCGGGAAAATTCCCTTCACATTCATGTGAGCCATGGTCCCAGGGCCTAGCGGGCAGTGGGACCGCCCTTCAAAAGCTAGGATAGGATGTCGCTGCCCGTGGAATAGGGGCTAATTTTAGGGGAGAGGGGGCTCTTGCCGAATTGATTTTCCTTCGCGAGCGGGGTTAGAAAGTGTGGGCATCCTCACAACCTCTCCTCCGAGCTCCTTGAAGACATGTATGTATGATCTCCGTTAAACCGTGTCCAATGATCATTTATTTGGGTTTAGTAGCTATTATGACTCCTTCCATGGGTGAGAAATATTTGAACTTTTAAAACTTATATTATTTCCCTCAATCTAAAAAAACCCCAAGTCGATGATTCCGAGGAAAGGGAGAAAAAAGGAAATGAGCAACAGTAGACAACGCAGGTAGACAACGAACATGCAAAGGGGAGCTAAAACCGGGAAAAAACACCTGGGGTAAATATGAGGGAAAGTTCTAGCTACACTAGATTCTCTCGGCCCTCCACCAATCCTGAGCTCTAGATTATAAACAGAATCCGAGACCCCGGCTCAACTGTATAAGAGAATCGATAAAGGGATTTGGGCGTGCAAGAACATTCCAATCGCACGTGACCTTCTGACCGAAACTAGACATTACACAGTGAGGGCCGACGCTAGGCGAGTATGAGAGGATGGAGGAAATGGCGGCTGCAGAAGTGCTTATGGGATTGGTGTGGCTTTGTTAAAATGGCCAATAGGTCGTCAATACCCAGGGGCCGGAAGCAGGGGCCTTAGTAGCTCTACCACTCTCGCGTAGCCGCGCCGAGCTGCGCACCAGAATAGTGTTCGGCCATGGTGATCTGGTTTGTTAGGGTCGCCGTCTCTCCGTTCGAGCAGCATTTTCATCACCCCTCGTGCCCACCCGCTGCAGCAGCATACCAGAGTGGGATTTGACCGTACATATCTCGGCTGTCGGGGATGATATCACCCCGTCCGAGCAGCATTGCCACAACTCTCTCGTCCCCACTCCCGGCAGCACAGTGGAGTGGTGTTACGCCGTACCGGCCTGGTGTGTTAGGGTTGACATCGCCGCGTCCGAGTAGCATTTTCACCACTCCCTCCTGCCCATTCTGTACAGCAGACAGGAATGGCGTGTGGCCGTCATGTACTTTGTTTGGGTCAGCGTTGTCCCGTCTAAGTAGTATTTCCACCACTTCCTCACACCCATTCCGGGCAGCATTAAAAAGATGTGTTCGGCGATCGTTATCTAGTTCGTTAGGGTCGATGTCGTCCCGGCTGAGTACTGTAGTATCTTCACCACCCCCTGATGCCCATTCCGGGCAGCGCACCTGAGCGGTGTTTGGTCGCCGTGAGCTGGTTTGTTGGGGTCAACGTCGCTCCGGCTGAGTAGTATTTTCACCATTCCTTCGTGCCCGTTCGAGGCAGCATAACAGAGCGGGATCAGAGCGCACAAACCCGGTTTATTGGGGTCGATGTCACTCCGTCCTAGTAGCAGTTCCACCACTTCCTCGTGCCCATTTCGGACTACCCACGCGAGGAGTGTATCACCCATGCTGCCTTCTTGATTAAGATCACCTCCTTCCACCTCCGCTAATCAACTGTGGTCTCAAAAATTCCGAACCCGAATGCCCGGTGTAGACTAGCGAGCGAGCAGTGTTTGTCTGAACCAACAGTGGCTAGCTACCTTCCGTGGACCTCCGGGAGGGGCATTAATCGGTATTGGGTGGTTGAACTAGCCGAACCTATGCTTTCGCGCAAGTAATTAGGTGCAATCCGAGAGGCTTCGTTTCTTGTGGACTCTTGAATATAAAGCGGAATATTGGAGAAAAGGTGTTTGAGAGATGGAGAGAGGGACGGTCGAAAGGCCTTTGACTTGCTAAGAGTTCGCGCAACTTAACTAGGTTTTGGCGATGGTGGAGCTGGTCTGGGGTGATGATTGGGGAAGCTAAATTTACGTTGCCTATGGCAACGAGTCCTTAGCAACAGGCGTTCGGCGACCCCAGCAAGAGCCTGTTTGGACACGACGGTTCCGCTCCCTTGCCTTACACAAACGACCGTTTCCCTTCTTTTCCAAAATTCCGAAACAACCGTTTCTACTGGGAAAATAGTCCAAAAAAGAACATTTTCCCCCTCCGTCGTTTCTTCCAAACAGGCTCTACTCGAGTAAGAGATCCGCTCAGAAGCGGCCATGCCAAGCTTAGCTTTCTCCTCGCGCTATCCGAGCTAGCGCGTACCATAAGAGCATCGCCAGACCCAAACTATCAATGATTGCGTCGGGCTTTTGTCGCCCACGATGGATGGCGGTTTATTGCCGAATCGCATCGGTATTCTGCGAGACTAACAGGAATCTAGATGTGCGTTTGTCAATAGATAACTTGAGGTAGCTTTGGAGTCCCGATACTCTTACCTGCATTTCCTTTTAGACCTGGATTGATGGCGACAGCGAAACAAAACGCCAAGAGTTCACACGCGAAAAACGATCGCACACCTCGGGAGTGCCGAAGTTTACTTCATTCAAAAACACTCTCTCTGACTAACTCACAGTAAAGACAGGAGTACAGATCAACCACGACCCAACGTCCTCCTATCCTTCCATGGACTGCCGCACATATCCATGTTTCCGTATGTCTTCCCTTCCACTTGCTCACTTCCGTGCTTACAAAGGAAAGACAAACTCCCATAACCTCCCGAGCATATCGCCTTCGCGCCCCCGACTCTCTCACGCTTCCCTCACAGCACCCCCGTTTTCCTTCCAGCTGATGCATCCCAGCTGGTGCATCTTTCCAAGGCTCTAGCGCATTCCTGCACCCGAAATCCTTCCCCGAAAGCACAAACACATGCCCGAAGCCAAAGCGCATTTCCAAGCCACAACAAGCACGTTCCAAGAAGCTATCCAAATAACAAAGGAACCATCATGAGAGCATGCCGAGCAGCATCTCGTAGTTTCCAGCATTTCCGAGACATCTTCCGAGATTCCCATCAGAACCCCTCCTCCAGACCCCCCACCCCATGGCGCTGCGGTTTGTGTCCTCATCCGTTCCCCTAGGAGTAATTGATACACTGGTCACTCCTCCGGAAGCACCCCTCCTAATTTCACCTCCAATTTGCGGTCCCTTGACTGCAAATTTTCGCGCTTCCGGAGGCCAGCTAAAGAGGTTGACCCGCTGTTCCGCTGCATATTGATCCAGGGTGTCAGTGCATATGGATGTACTCGGGGGGTACCATAAGTCGGGCGACACCCATCTAAAGTAATCAGGGGTTTTCCCATACAAACCCGTTTTGTGGCATCTTTGTATGGAGGAAAATAGTCGGGCGAGAATAGGCAATAAACCAAGACTTTTTGTGACACCGCGCCCAACTTACCCTCGTACTCTAGTATGATACTACAAGTAGTACATTTTGTGGAAGAGGTAATCTGCAGCGCCTGAACAATATCCGAAGGTCACAGCACCCGCCCACCAGCGACCATTTTCTAGTCTTCCTAGGCTTTCGCTATTCCCCCTGTCACCTCTCCTAGCCCACCCACAACCTGTTTCAGCCAGTGTCCTGAACCGTCCGGGGGCCCCACAGGGACGGCGGGGATAACGCCAAGAAAATAGGATGAGGCGGGACCGCTAGATGCGGTCTTGTGTAGGGCAACTTACCTAGGAGATTGTGCGAGTACCTAGGAGACTACCCTCCTTAGTATGGCCACCAAGCCCAACACGCTATTCCTTTATCAGTATAGTCAGATGCATCAAACAGCCACCGCTCGCGCAGACGGCAGGGGAGACGGCGTGACGGCTAGGATTGTGGGGGGGACCATAAGGGGATCAGACTGGTGGGTAGGGAAGGACTGCGGGGGTGGCCACACATGGTTGGTATGTGGGATTCCGGCTGGGGATAGGTAATAAAGAGTGAGGGGGACAGTAGGGGACAGCCGGGGATCGCTGATGACCACGAGACCCCCGATCAAATATGAGTGATATATTATGATGCCATGTAACAAACGAAGTAAACAACATCCCCGCAAGAGAACGCCAAATATATCGAGTCCTCTGAGTGTTAGGATAAGACTGAGCCAATCGATTCCTCTCCCACCTCCTATTTCTCTTTCAAACACCTATAAATCGTTGTTTCTTCGTGGTGTATGTTTGCTCGCTTGTTGGTTTACGCATTTGACACATGATTTGAAAGTTCACGGACGGCGAGGTGCACAAAACCACGAGCTTGAAGAGTTTGAGCATAGAGGCTGAAAAGGTGAAACTAGAAACATCCCTCCTATCTATATTTGCCCTAGGCCATCCACAGAGTGGAAAATGGACGGACTACCGCTAACGATCCTTCTGGTCCTACCCCCAAGAAGGAAACCGGAAGGTTCGAAGGCCTAGCGCACCCATCAATGACTGCTTCTGTTAGGTGGCAGAATTAAAGTAAAAAGATGTTACTGCGAAATTCTATCCCCTAGCCTGCTCGCACAAGCGTCTTGGATCCTGATAGCTTAACCTAGGTTCCAATACCGATAACCCGGTCAAGTTTTGAGACTAGCAGTCAGCAGTTGTACAATTGTTCCCCACAACATTATAGGAGCTTAGAGGTGTCGAAGGGGTTGGGATGAAATTTCTTCGCTATTCGGATCCTAATTGGGGACAGGTGGTGGCGTTTGTCGGTTGATAGAATCCCCGAGAGCTGAAGAAGTGTCTCTTATGGAACCCCCTAGATATCTCACTGCCATCGCTCATATTCACGGCAGTACCCTTCCTATGCCTATCCCATCAACTGCAGGAAATTTCACATCCTTGTACTCGTAAGTGCTATTCTGCGGTTCGGTGCAACTACAACACGAATCTTGCATTGTGATGAATGGGTGCCATATAACGCTAGCAGTGGAATCACCCACCTTAGTATATATACATACAGGTGTATCAAGGGTTACTAATGAATTAGTGGGAGGCTTTAATATCACCCAGCTTCCAGGATCCAACATAGTCCTGCTTGCTGTGAATGCGAGTCAGCAAGCTATTCCGGGAACCCCGTTCTTGGTTCCCAGGCGATAACGGCAGTGTTTTTTTCTTCTTTTTACCCACCCCCAAGTATAATACCCGCATGACACAACACTGGCGGCATCATGGCAATCCATTATATTTCTCATATTTTCTAACCCCATTTTTCTAATTACCGAGGACCAAGTCCATTGAAGAAAAATCCGTTTCTACTTCTAACCCAGATTTTAATCTAACTAGGCGTTGAATATGTTGATCAACAACCCTTTATCACAACCTAGGATACCTCACCGCCCAAGATTTACCACAAATCTAATTGACCGGGTAAGCAGAGAAAACCTCAGGTAAACGATCTCATACACAACTACCATTGAACCAGTCTCTTGGTATATTGCGCCGCAAAACAAACAAGGTTGCGATCACTAGAGCGGTATCATACCTACCAAAAGGATGAATTGACCTTACTTCAGCAAGTGGAAACACACTTCGACATTCGAGTGTTATTATCTTCAAGCAGGTAGCATACCACTACAACCATTAGGTTCGTTAATAATAACGTCACTTGCTGTCACTCGGCTAACCCCCCAGTTAGCACACTGCGATTTTACCCAACATACGATACCACCCAATACGCCACTATTGTGTCGTAGCCCTCTGCAAACCCGCCAGATGTCGTGGGCCCAGCCCAGTATAAAATAACATGTTAGACCTTAATGGAGATAGGAGAATTAAAACCCAAACTACTCTTTCAAACATTGAAACAAACTATTAACCCCAGAATTGATGAGCGAAATATTGTAAGTTAGGTCCAACCTGACCCTCCCTGTAGCTTTCCTGGATTATATACAATATTTCTCATGCTTCTAAAGTGTTATCTTTCAGTCTTTTGCCTAAACATCCTCTAATCACTACTGGTGGGCGACTAAAAATCACCTTGGGTTAACTTATAATGAAACCTAACTTATTGGCCCTCCCCGCAACACGAACCCTGGCGGCGAAAGACCCCACGACTAGGGGTTAGACCGAACTATAGGTTCCGGTTCTGGCTCCCAGACGTTGTAATTTGCAGTAACCTACCTCTTAATTCTAACACCAAGGCCCGAGTAGAGCAAGGTTTATACTGCACGGATAGGGGATTTTCCGGGTTCGTGATGCCTCAGTCAAACACCGCACCGAGTGCTGCGAGGAAAAGGTGGCGGGGGGTAGAAGGAGGGAATATCCCCCTATTATTCTCGGAGGCTGAGATCCTACGGCCTGGTCGGCTGTACGATTGCTCTTAAAAAGTTAGGATGGGACATCGGTGATGGTGTAATGGGAGCTAGTTCCGCAGTTAAAAGGACTCCTGCTGAATCGATTCTCCTTCGCTAGCGGGGCTAGAAAGTGTAGACAGCCTCACGACCTCTCCTCCGAGCTTGCACCTTGAGGACTATTGCATCTGTGTGATCTCCGTTAAGCCATGTCCAATCATCGTCTACTTGAACTAAGTAGCCATTTTTATTTATTTTTTCCTAGGTGTGAAATATTTGAACCTTAACTTATAATAGTCTTATATTCCCTAGATCTAAAAAAAAAACTCTTCAAGTAGATGCTTTAGAGGGAAAGGAGGAAAAGAAACAAACAACAGTAGAAAAATTCAAGTAAACAACGAAGGTGCAATGGGGATACAACTGGAAAACGGCAGCAGGGGTAAATATGAGGGAAAGCTCTAACTACACCAGGTTGCCCCAGCCCGATAAACGGAATCTGAGATCCTAGCCTGACTACATATGAGAATCGATACGGGGATTTGGGTGCGCCTGGGTGATCCCATCACGTGTGACTCTTTGACCGAAACAAGGCATTACACAGTGCAGGCTGATGTGCGGGAATGAGAGGATGGAGGGAAAATGTCGGCTGCAGACGTGTTTATGAGATTGGTGTGGTTTTGCTAAAATGGCTAATAGATCATTTATACCCAGGGGCGACAAGGAGGGGCTGTAGCAGAGCTACCACTCCCGCATGGCCACGCTGCGCAGCGCACCAGAGTGGTGTTTGGCCACCGTGATCTGGTTTGTTGGGGTCAACGCCGCCCCGTTCGAGTAGCATATTCACCACTACTTGGTGCCCGTTCACAGCGGCATACAAGAGTGGGGTTCGGCCGTTGTAATCTGAGTCGTCGGAGATGATATCGCTCCGTCCGAGCAGAATCGTTACAGCTCTCGCGTGGCCATTCTGGGCAGCACAATGGAGTGGTGTTATACCGCACCAGCCCGGTGTGTTGGGGTTGACGTCGCCCCGCTCGAGCAGCATTGCTACAACTCTCTCATGCCCATTCTGGGCAGCACGATGGAGTGGTGTTATACCGTACCAGCCCGGTGTGTTGGGATTGACGTCACCCCGCCCAAGTAGTACCTTCACCACTCCCTCGTGCCCACCCGCAGCAGCATGCCAGAGTGGCGTTCGGCCGTTGCAATCTCGGCCGTTGGGGGCGATACCGTTCCGCCCGAGCAGTATTGCTACAACTCTCTCATGTCCATATTGGGCAGCACAATGGAGTGGTGTTATACCGCACCAGCCCGGTGTGTTGGGGTTGACGTCGCCCCGCTCGAGCAGCATTGCTACAACTCTCTCATGCCCATTCTGGGCAGCACGATGGAGTGGTGTTATACCGTACCAGCCCGGTGTGTTGGGGTTGACGTCACCCCGCCCGAGTAGTACCCTCACCACTCCCTCGTGCCCACCCGCGGCAGCATGCCAGAGAGGGGTTTGGGCGTCCCAATCTCGGCTGTCGGGGGCGATATCGCTCCGTCTGAGCAGCGTTGCTACAACTCTCTCATGTCCATATTGGGCAGCACAATGGAGTGGTGTTATACCGTACCAGCCCGGTGTGTTGGGGTTGACGTCGCCCCGCTCGAGCAGCATTGCTACAACTCTCTCATGCCCATTCTGGGCAGCACGATGGAGTGGTGTTATACTGTACCGGCCCCGTGCGTTGGGATTGACGTCGCCCCGCCCGAGTAGTACCTTCACCACTCCCTCATGCCCACCCGCAGCAGCATACCAGAGTGGGGTTCGGCCGTTGTAATCTGAGTTGTCGGAGATGATATCGCTCCGTCCGAGTAGCATCGTTACAACCCTCTCGTGCCCATTCTGGGCAGCACAATGGAGTGGTGTTATACCGTACCAGCCCGGTGCGTTGGGATTGACGTCACCCCGCCCGAGTAGTACCTTCACCACTCCCTCATTCCCACCCGCAGCAGCATACCAGAGTGGGGTTTGGCCGTTGTGATCTGTGTTGTCGGAGATGATATCGCTCCGTCCGAGCAGCGTCGTTACAACCCTCTCGCGCCCATTCTGGGCAGCGTGATGAAGTGGTGTCATACCTTTCCGTCCCAATGGGTTGGGGCTGACGTCGCCCCGCCCGAGTAGTACCTTCACCACTCCCCCGTGCCCACCCGCAGCAGCATACCAGAGTGGGGTTTGGCCGTTCTTATCGGGGCTGTCGGGGACGATATCGCTCCGCCTGAGCAGCATTTCCACAACTCCCTCATGCCCATTCCGGGCAGCACAATGAAGGGGTGTTAGACCGTCCCCGCCCCGTGTGTTGGGGTTGACCTCGCTGCGCCCGAGTAGCATTTTCACCACTCCTTCATTCCCATTCTGTACAGCATAAAAGAGCGGTGTTTGGCCATCGTTATCTGGTTTGTTGGGGTCGACGTCGCGCCGGCCAAGCAGTATTTTCACCACCCCCTCGTGCCCGCCCCGGGCAGCACAACAGAGTGGTGTCAGAGCGCACCAACCGGGTTTATTAGGGTTAACGTCATTCCATCGTAATACTATTTCCACCACTTTCTCGTACCCATTCCTAACCGCCCACCCCAGAAATCTATCACCCATACTATTTTCTTGGTTGAGACCACCACCTTCCATCCCTACCAAGCCAATAATCAGTTTCAACAATCCCGAACACCAATGCCCAGTGTAGACCGGAGAACGGGCCAGGTTTGTTGGAATCAACAGCGTCTAGGTATCTGGCTTGTGCCTTGGGGATGTTTTAATCGGTATTCGGTGATTGCACTAGTCGAACGGCTTTAGGGTAAGTAATTAAGAGTAATCCGAAAGGCCCGTTTTCTGTCGACCCCCGAATATAAAGCCGAATATTGGAGAAAGGGTGTGTTTGGGAGATAGCTGGGGGTCCGCTTGATGGGTAAAGTGGACCTTGACTGGGGAAGCCAGGTTGTTTATGACAACAAGTCCTTGGCAACAGGCCACGGCTCTCTCACGGAGTTGGGATAGAGTGGCGGGGTGTCATTGCTAGCATGTTGCTAACTTAAGGACTTGTTGTGGACAACGAGACTCCCCCAGCATGGTAAATCCACTTTACCCTTCCAGAGTAGCTCCTGACTCATCCTAAACCTTTTAGTACGTGTTAGGTTAAAAATAATCGGCAAATGTGGAAATGATCGAAACTCGGTGGCTCAATTTGGCTCGAGCACACTGGGGCTCTAATAACAATCCCTAGAAGCTCTTTATCCGATCTGTTTTTCGCCGTAAGCTATACAACTCGTTCTTCAATCACCATGGTTTGCTTAAGTGATCTGATTTCGTGGTAGGTGAAAACTCTTTCAATTAATCCCTCTCCCCATCTCTAAAGCACACCATTCCTCCTTCTATTATGAAAATATCGCTAAACGAGAACCTTCGGATCACCCTAAGCTACTTGTGCTAAAGCTATTTGAGCGTTTTGGGGATTCAGTTAGAAGTGGGGGGGTTCTTTTTTTTTGACGGCTACGAATACCACTCACCCAGTTAGATCTAGTTAGAAAGGTAGAGAACCTGTCGTGCACTTTTGATTGAGACAGGAAATTGCCTGACTGGTGGCCCACACAGTACGTCCGCATTTGTACTTGTCGAGATTGTCTTTGGTTAGCTGGAGGGGGAAGGCTGCGGTATCGACATGGAAGACGGTATAGGTATCGGTAATACACCTCTGGCGTGGGCGGCTTATAATGGACACGAGGGGGTGGTGGATTTACTGCTTGGACGGGACGACATCAGCCCCGACAGGCCAGATAGCCGTGGCCGAACACCTCTCTGTTATGCGGCTTGGAATGGGCATGAGGGAGTTGTGAAAATACTACTCGGGCAGGACGAGGTCAACCCCGACAGACCTGATAATAACGGCAGAACACCTCTCTGGTTTGCTGCTAACAGTGAGCATAAGGGGGTAGTGGAAATACTGCTCGGGCGGGGCGACGTCAACCCCGACAGACCAAATAACGCTGGCCAAACACCACTCTCCTGTGCTGCCCAGAGTGGGTACGAGGGAGTGGTGAAAGCACTGCTCGGACGGAGCGACGTCAACCCGAACAAACGGAGTTGGCATGCTCTAACGCCACTCTGTTGTGCGGTTTGGAATGGGCACGAGGGAGTGGTGGAAATGCTTCTTGGACGGGGCGACATCAACCCCAACTTACCAGGTTGGCACGGCAAAACACCACTCTGTTGTGCGGCTTTGAGAGGACACGAGGGGGTGGTGAGAATGCTACTCGGGCGGCCCGATATCAAACCCGATAAGCCATGCGGGGGCGGCCAAACACCACTCTGCTATGCTGCTAAGTATGGGCATGAAGGAGTAGTGAAAATACTGCTCGGGCGCAACGACGTCAACCCCAACAAACCGGATCACTATGGCCGAACACCATTCCTACGCGCTACTAAGCGTGGTCATATTGGAGTGATGGTGCTACTACACCCCCAGAATTCATCACCATACGCCAGAGGGAGAGGAAAAGGGGTTAAGGAACTCTTGAAAAAGAATTGAACAGAAAATGTGCAAAGAGGATTTACAACCAGGAAAGGACGGGAAATGTAAATATGATGGAAATTTCAAGCCACATCGGCTTATCTCAATACAAGAGAAATAACCCCCAACAAGCGCCGCATCTTTGATCAGACTGACCCCGCAGTATAAGAAAAGGGGTATACGATAAATATTGGCATTCCCACCGCACATGATTTTCTCATACTAAAAGGAAACATTCAAGCTGACCTGCAGTGGCAGACCTGCCAAGGAACACAAGGAAACACGGCAATTACCGAAGTGCGGCATTATAAACTGCGGGTTGAAGCTGTGTGAAAATGAGAAGAGGGAGGAAAGGCGGCGATGAGCATGTTTATGCAATGGCTGTGACTCTGCGGAAATGAGGAATACCGTAAAAACTCGAATACAAGGCCGGTGTGCTATGTCGTTGAAATTTCCCCTCTGGGAAAGGGGTAGAAGAGTCACAGCAAAATCACCCCTCGGCTGGGACGAAAAAAAGAAAAATAGACAGCGCTTTACCACGAAAGGCAATTACAACGACATAGCACACCGGCCTTGTATT
>Ga0307510_10002824_pt1 | contig 19930 bp, 24 predicted proteins | sample 12_EM_MG_FD_207224 | JGI IMG/M metagenome (GOLD analysis project Ga0307510, IMG submission 207224) | Populus trichocarpa ectomycorrhiza microbial communities from riparian zone in the Pacific Northwest, United States - 12_EM | ecosystem: Host-associated > Plants > Roots > Unclassified | place...
CGATCGTGTTCAACCAGCTGATCCGCATCGCAGAACTCGACGGTCGGCCGGTGGCGTTCATGATCACCCTGCCCGATCTCAACGAACCGCTGAAACCGCTGAACGGCAATCTCTTCCCGTTCGGTTGGGCCAAGCTGTTGCTGTGGCTGCGCGCGCCCAAGGCCTTCACCATGCGCGTGCCGTTGATGGGCGTGCTCAAGGAACTCCAGTCTTCGCGTATGGCGAGCCAGCTCGCCTTCATGATGATTGAATATATCCGTCGCGACGCGGTGGCCAATTTCGGCGCGCAGGAAGGCGAGATCGGCTGGGTGCTCGACGACAATCAGGGCATGAACGCGATCGCCGACGCGATCGAGAGCCACGTCAACAAGGTCTATCAGGTCTACGAAAAGAAGCTGTAGGCGCGATCGGCCAGCATCAGCGTGGCGGTGGCTAACGCGCCACCGCTGGCGAGCAGCACCGCGCCGGCCGCAGCATCCTTGGCGGCGGCGATTCCCGGTGCGATGTCCGGATGGACCTGATCGGCGAGATATTCGAGCGCGGCATTGGCCATTTCCAGCGCCAGAACTAGCACCGCCGATGACAGCAGCAGCGCCGCCCATAGCCAGCCGGGGCGCAGCGCGAGCAGGATCGCCATGCCAGGGACAGCCAATCTCAATTGCGTGCGAAAGCTGGATTCACGACGCCACACCAAGGCAATGCCGGCGAAAGCGAAGCCGATACGATCGCGAAATGGCCTGTTCTTCATGCAACCGCATAGCGCGGCGTGATGCAGATTCGATGCGGCAGTCATGATCATGCTGTGGCGCGACCGACCCGCGGCACCGCCACGGGCACCGCGGATCGCGGACGCGGATTACCGGATCAGCGGATCGAGCCCCTCGGCGAACCAGCCTCTTCGAACCTTGCACGGCTTGCGCCGCGGATTTTCACAGCGTTGGTGACGACAGAGCTCGACTTTCGCCATGACCTGACCCGCGCCGGACATGGCCACATTGCCTGTCCCCACACCGCCGCCACGCGCGGCATAGACCGGCGTGGCGAGCGTGAGCGTGGTACCGGCAAGCACCGCTAGCGTCAGCTTGACCATGACGTTTCCTTGGCGGTGATCAACGGACATTTACTGGTTGAGCGGATCGAAGCCTTCGGCAAGCCATTCCTTGCGCGTCTTGCACTTCTTGATCGGGAGGCGCGATCCCGTGAGCTGATCCACGACGCAATAACGACGATCCGCGTTCGGCGCGGCTTGCGTCGAATTGGCAACCACGGCGCCGTCGGCGCTCGCGACATTGGCGGTCGCGGTTTCCGGACCGGCGGCGAGCGCGGGTGCGGCAAAGGCGAGCGTCGCGACGACGATTGACGAAAGCAGGGTCTTCGACATGATATCCTCCACAGGCTTGACCGGAACCGTCCGGCAGCATCTGTGTTGGTGCATTACTCATGCCAAACACCATAATCCCCATATTCCAATTATTTACCGAGAAACTTGAACAGAAAATGAATAGCGGATGACGCCAATTCTCGGTAGTCCGTGCCAGCTTCTGGTGAGAACGGCCCGAACCGGCCCTGTTCAGAATCGACGGGAAATGCCCATATAGAGCTCGACATCCGGGGCGTACCGGTTGAGCCCGGCGACACCGCCGACATCGAATTGCAGATTGTCCTTCGGCGCCCAGGCCAGCGAAAGCGAGGCCAGTTCCTGCGTGGTTTTACCGGCCGGATCTTCGTCGCGCAGAACCTGCCCTTCGACCGACACCGTCAGCGCCTTGCTGAGCTTGAAGCCCAGCCCGAGCGTCTCGCTGGCGGCAAAGTGCCGGCCATGACCGTCGCCATCGACCGCCGCGTCGGCCTCGGTCGTTGTCGCGAAATTGACCGTATCACTCAGATCGAAGGTCACCGGTACAACCACGCCCGTGCTCCAGTCGCCCGCCCCGAGCGTCGCGCCTCCGACCGGCAGCGTGACGAAGGGTTGCACCGCGATCGACACGCCGCTGCCGTCGGGATGGTGCAGGTTCGCCTTTAAGCCGAGCGTCACGTCGCCGACGCCGCCGGAACCGTCGACCGTCCCCGCCAGCTTGTCGCGCGTTCGGACATGGCCATAGGGCGTCCAGCCGATCTGCGCTTCGATTGCATCGGTCAGGCCGACGCGCACGAAACTGTCACCGATCAGCACCGTGTCGCTGCGCTGCGTGGAATCCCGCGACAGCGTCCAGTCGGTCAGCGCGGTTTCGACCGAGACATGGCCCGGCGCGATCGTGCACGGGGTGGTGCCGAGGCCAGGGCGGGTCGGGCAGTAAGCCCGATCCTCGGCCTGGGCTGCGGCGGGGATCAACATCAACAGTGCGAATGCCGTCTTCATCACGCTGCCGCCTCCAGCCAGGTCAATCTGGACTAGCCCAATCGTACCCAGGTCGGTGCATGGTCGCTGGCCTTTTCGCGTCCGCGATAGTCCTTGTCGACGCCGGCATCGAGCAGGCGGTCGGCAGCCTGCGGGCTGAGCAGGAGGTGATCGATGCGGAACCCCGCATCACGCTGCCAAGCCCCGGCCTGATAATCCCAGAAGGTCCACACCCCGCCCTTGGGGTGGCGCGTGCGCAGCGCGTCGGTCCAGCCCTGCGCGACCAGCGAGCGATAGGCGGCGCGGCTTTCCGGCTGCATCAGCGCGTCATCCTGCATCGCGCGGACCGAGAAAGTGTCGTCGTCATTGGGGATGACATTGTAGTCGCCGGCCAGCACCACCGGTCTTTCCTCGGCCAGTAGCGCGCGGGCGCGGTCAGCGAGGCGCGCCATCCAGCGCAGCTTATAGTCGAATTTGGGGCCGGGCTGCGGATTACCGTTGGGCAGATAGATCGACGCGATAACCACGCCATTCACCTCGGCTTCGAGATACCGGCTATGCTCATCCTCGATCTCGCCGGCGAGACCACGCTGGCGCTCAACCGGGTCTACCCCTTTCGCCAGCAGCGCGACGCCGTTGAAGCCCTTTTGCCCGTGCCACACCGCGCCATAACCGGCGGCGCGGATATCCGCCTCGGGGAAAGTCTCGTCGCTCGATTTGAGTTCCTGCAGGCACACCACATCGGGCTGCTGCTCGGCGAGATATTCCAGCAGGCGCGGGAGCCGCGCCTTGATGCCGTTGACGTTGTAGCTGACGATCTTCAACGCGCCGGTCACACCGAGAAGCTGGTGCCGCAGCCACAGCCCGACGCGGCATTGGGGTTGGTCACGCGGAAGGCCGCGCCGCCGAGTTCCTCGACATAATCGACCGCCGCGCCGCGCACGAGATCAAGACTGATCGAATCGACCACCAGGCGCACGCCATCGGTCTCCGCGATCGCGTCGTCATTCTCGGGTGCGTCGGCAAAACCGAACTTGTACTGGAAGCCCGAACAACCACCGCCCTCGACCGAAAGTCGCAGGATGGCCGGTTTGCCCTGCTTCGCCGCGATCGCCGCGACGCGCGCAGCGGCTGAAGCAGTGAGCGCGATGTCGGGAGCTAAGGTCGCCATGGCGACGAGATAGGCGGTCGCGGCACCAACGGCAACCGCGACACGACTAAATCGGCAGGATCTGGATCAGTCCGCCGCCGGGCCGCCGACTGCGACCGGCATCGCGCGGAGCGAGCGATCCTGTACGGCGAGCAGGTAATCTGCGTTCTGCAGGAACGGCACCGGGTTCACCGCCGCGCCATCGATGCGGACCTCATAATGGAGGTGCGGGCCGGTCGAGCGGCCGGTCGAGCCCATCAGCGCGATCAGCTGGCCGCGATGCACGCGGGTGAACGGCGCGACGAGGATTTTGGAAAGGTGGCCGTAGCGGGTCTGGATGCCCTTGCCATGATTGATCTCGACCATGTTGCCGTAACCGCCGGCGCGCTCGGCGCGATCGATGATGCCGTCGGCGGTGGCATAGACCGGGGTGCCTACCGGGCCGGGGATGTCGACGCCGGCGTGGAAGGCGGCGGTGCCGCGGAACGGATCCGAACGAACGCCGAAGTTACTCGTGTAAGCGAGATGCTCGACCGGCTGAACCGAGGGGATGGCGATCGTGCCCTGCTGCAGGCTGTCGAGCTTCTTCCAGGTCATGAACAACGAGCGGAACTGCATGTCGGCGCGGATGTCGGCGGCCGCTTCGGCGCCATTGGCAGCCTCATAAGGACCACCCATGGCCGGCATGGCGGCGACGAACCGCTCCGGCGCAAGGCCGAGGCGGCGCATGTTCGCCGTCGCGGTGGCGAGACGCTGCTCGGCGACCTTGCGAACCTTGACGGCGGTGGCGACCTGGCGTGCCTCGACCTGCTTCAGCGGCGCGACGATATCGCCGGCGAGCGCGTCGGCGGCGGGGTCGATCGCTTGCGGCACCAATGCGAGGGCGCGCTGGTCGGCCTTGCCCGACACCACGGCGGTGATCAGCGCCTGGCGTTGCTCGACGCGCGCGGCATGCGCCGCCGCGACTTCACGGATCTTTTCGACATCGGCCTGCATCGCGGCGACGCGCGCCTGCATCTGGGCGACCTTGGCTTCGGGCGACAGGGGGGTGCCGACCACGCCGCTCAGCGCGACCGCGCCGACCGCTGCCTGGGCAACACCATAAGCCGAGAAACACAAGGTAACGGCGGCAATTCCCGCCATCATCGCCTGGGCGCGCCCGCCGATGCTGAAGCGGCGCAGGTCCCGGCCATCATGAAAGATGAAATCACGGGTGGTGAAATAGGTGCGAAGCCGCGCAATTGCCTGCGTGCCCGACGCTACTGAAAAAGTGACCATTCGTTACCGACGACCCTCGCGATCACCGGCAAACCGGTCCCGCCCCTTTATGTATCCAGATCGCGGCCCCTCCATGACCTGGACTTCGGGAGCCTGTGTGACCCGCGGTGTCAGGCCGAGGCAAGGCTCTGATAGTAATTCAGCGTCAGACCGGCAGACTGACGCGCCGAGTCGTTGAATGGCGGCTTAAGCACACCGCGAAAGTACAATGCGACCAGAGACCGCCAATGCGAATCAGGCGCGAATCCCTTGCGCGAACAGGCAAATTCGAACCAGCGTGTGCCCGCACGAACATGGCGAATCTCATCGTTGAAGATGCGCCGCAGGATGCGGGCGCTGGTCTCGTCGCCCCCGCTTTCGAAGCGCGCGATCGTCATCGGCGTGACGTCCAGCCCGCGCGCCTCGAGCACCATCGGCACCACGGCGAGGCGGGCGAGCGAATCATGCGCCGTGGCGCTGGCCGAATCCCAAAGGCCGTCATGCGCCGGCATCGCCCCATAATGGCTGCCGAGTGCGCGCAGTCGGCGATCGAGCAGCGCGAAATGCATCGCCTCGTCGGCGCCGACGCCGATCCATTCGTCGACAAAGGCACGCGGGAATTCCGCGCCGAAGCGACCGATCAGATCGAAGGCCAGATCGATCGCGACGAACTCGATATGCGCCAGCGCATGGAGCAAGGCGATGCGGCCACGTTCCGACCCGCCCTTGCCGCGCCTCGGCATCCGCGATGGGCCGAGCAATTCGGGCAGCGCCGGGCGCGCCGGACGCTCGGGCATGGCGACGTCGAAATCCCCGGTCAGCGCACCATGGCGCCATGCCCGCGCCACTTCACGCGCCGCGCGCACCTTGGCGGCGGGATCGGCGGTATCGAGAACCCCGCGAACGGCGGCGGCGATGCTCCGCTCGGCGATCAGCCGAGCTCCTTGACCGCTTCGAGCACATCGATCGCATGTCCGGGCACACGTACCTTGCGCCATACCCGTGCGAGCACGCCGCCCTTGTCGAACAGCCAGGTCGATCGGTCGATGCCCATATAGGTCTTGCCGTAGAGCTTCTTCTCCACCCACACGCCGAACGCCTCCATCGCGGCGTTGGTGTCGTCGGTGGCAAGCGGCACGGTCAGGTCGTATTTGTCGATGAATTTCTGATGCTTGATCGGCGTATCACGCGATACACCGAGCAGCTCCGCGCCAAGCGCCTGGAACTCGGGATAGAGCCGGCTGAAATCCTGCGCCTCGCGCGTGCAGCCCGATGTGTCGTCCTTTGGGTAGAAATAAAGGACGAACGTCTTGCCGATATAATCGCGCAGATTGACGCGCCCGCCGCCGGGCGTGGCCAGATCGATCGCCGGGAGTTTCGCGCCTTCATCCAGTGCCATGATCGTCTCCGTCAGGTGCTCCGCCGCTTGCGGTGACCGCGGCGAGATACTGCGACACTTCCTGCCGGGTCGCGTCGAACGACGCAATCACCGTGTCCCAGTCCGCCAGCCCGAGCGCGCGCGCGATCAGCGTGCAGGTCGCCTTTGCCGGCGGCTGCGCGTCGGGCGCGACCAAGCGCAGCGTGACCAGCAAACGGGTCAGCACATCATGCGCGGCGCGCAAGCCGGCTGGGGCGAGCAGCCCTGCCTCCAGTTGTTCGATCGCGGTGCCGAGATGGGGGTCGAACCCGGCAAGGCGCGTCAGCTGGACCATGTGGACGGCGAATTCGAGATCGACCAGTCCACCGGGCAGCAATTTGGCATCGAGCGGCCCGGCAGGCGGCTTGTGCGCGGCCATTTCGGCGCGCATTTTCACCGCGTCGGCGATGATGTCGCGCGGCGGACGGGCGCCAGCCAAAACGGCGTCGATCACCGCCTGCGTCGCGTCCCGCGCGGGACTGCCTCCGAACACCGGCCGGGCGCGGGTCAGCGCCATGTGCTCCCAGGTCCAGGCGCTTTCGCGCTGGTAGCGCTCGAAGCCCTCCAGCGAGACGCTGAGCGGCCCTTGCGTGCCCGAGGGGCGCAGCCGCGTGTCGATGTCGTAGAGCGGCCCCGAGGCGGTCTGTGCCGACAGGGCGCCGGTCACGCGCTGCGCCAGCCGGTTGTAGTAATGCACCGCACCGAGCGGCTTGGGGCCGTCCGATTCCGCCATGTAATCGCCGGTAAACAGATAGATCAGGTCGAGATCCGAGGCGTGGGTAAGCGCCCCGCCCCCCATCCGGCCCAGCGCGAGGATGACCAGTTCGCTGTCCGGCACCCTGCCGTGCACGCCCTCGAACTCGGCGATCGTCGCGGCCGCGAGCACGTTGATCGCGGCTTCCGCGATGCGCGCATAGCCGGCCGACACGTCGAGTGGATCGCTGACCCCGGCGATGATCTGCGTCCCGAGCGCGAACCTCTTCTCGCCGACGATGCGGCGAACATGATCAAGCTGTTGCTGGTAATCGCCGTCGCCGAGCCGCATTTCGCCGACCAGCGCCGCGACCGAGCCGACCGGATCGAGCGCGCTGGCATCGACCAGCCCGTCGAACAGCTCAGGCCGCCGGCCCAACGCATCGGCCAGCGTCGGCGTGTGGCTGAGGATCGCGCCGAGCAGCGGTGCCAGCGCCGGCCGCGCCTCCAGCAGGCGGAAGAAATTGATCGCACTGCTCAGCTTGCCGAGCATCACATCGAGCCGGACGATCGCGGCATGTGGGTCGGGCGCGGTACCCAACGCCTCGATCAGGCCGGGCAACACCGATTCCAGCGCAGCGCGGGCGGCAGGGCTGCGCAGCGCCGGATAAGTGCCCCCGCGCCAGCGCTCGATCAGTTCGGCTACGCCATCGTCATGCGCGAAACCGGCGCCATCGAGCTGTGTGACGAGAATATCGCGATCCGCCGACAGGCCGCCATTGTTCTCGGCATCGAGCGAATCATAGGTCGCGCCGACCGCTGCAACGCCGGGCCGCAGCAGGTCGAGCAACGCCGCGCCATCGGCCACTCCGTGCAGCCGCGCGACGCCATCGAGCGCCTCGCCACTCGGCAGATGATGAAGCTGGCGGTCATCGATCATCTGCACCCGGTGCTCGATCGTGCGCAGGATCGTATAGGCGTCTGTAAGGACGATGCTCTCATCCGCGCTGATCCAGCCGGCCGCGGCGAGCCGCGCCAGCGCGTCGCGCGTCGCCGGCACGCGCAGCGAGGGGTCGCGGCCGCCATGGATCAGCTGGTGGATCTGCGCGAAGAATTCGATCTCGCGGATACCGCCGCGCCCACGCTTGAGGTCGAAACCGGGGCCGAACGCCTGGCCCTGGGCATGGTGATCGCGGATACGGCGCGAGATGCCGCGAATCTCGCCGATCGCCCCGAAATCGAGCGCGCGGCGCCAGATGAACGGCCGGATCGCATCGAGAAAGGCATTGCCAAGCGCAGCGTCGCCCCCCGCCTGACGTGCCTTGATGAACGCCGCCCGCTCCCACGGCAGCGCAAGTGACTCATAATAGGAAATCGCCGCCTCGACCGGCAGCGCGATCGGCGTCGCTTCAGGCGAGGGCCGCAGGCGCAGGTCGACACGCAGCACATAACCGTCGCCGTCGCGCGCCTGGAGCAACTCGACGACCCGGCGCGCGATGCGCACGGCGGCGTCCTCCGGCTCCTCGCGCGGACGACACGGCAAGGTCAACGGGTCGAACAGCAGGATCGGGTCGATATCCGACGAGTAATTGAGCTCGCGACTGCCCTGCTTGCCCAGCGCAATGGCGGTGAAGCCGCGCACCTGTACCTCGGGCGTGCGCTCAGTGATCGCGGCGGTGATCGCGGCGTCGAGCGCATAATCAGCGAAGTCGCTGAGCGCGCCGGTCACCGCTGTGAGATCGAGCAGCCCCGAAAGGTCGCCAAGCGCGACGATCAGCGCGAGCCGCCGGCGCTCCAGCCGCAACCGCCGTGCGGTCGGCATGGCCGGATCGTCGATCCGCGCGGCGAGCGTCGAGGGCAGCGCGCCATCCTCTGCCGCGGCAGCGATATCGGGCTCACGTTCGAGCAGCAGGCGCAGGAACGGCGACTCCGCGCGCGCTCGGCGACACGCGTCTGACAGCGCCTCTTGGGGGGTGCCGATGACCATCGAACCGCTTTCCGCCGTTCCACCAGCGCTTTGCAAGAAACAAAATGGCCGCGCCGGCCGTTAGAGCCTCGATGACACCCGACAACAGCCCCGCAACGCGGTCAGCCTCGCCTGATCCGGGAATGATCGCCGCGCCCCAGGCGAGCGATGCGCTGGCTGGTGTCTTTCGCGCCGCGTTCGGCCCGACCGACGACACGCCGGACGATTTCCGCGCGCTCCTCGCCCGGATCGACCGCTGCGAGCCCGGTACGCACTAACCGCTTATTCGTCGCTGTCGTCGTCGCTGCCGCTGTGATGGCGGCTCAGTTCGTCGACCTCACCCATGATCGTGTCGAGCGCGGTCATCCCCGGCTCGTTGCTGTGGGTACGACGTGACGGCAGCGAATTGTCGTTCATGATCGTCTCGAGCGCGACCCGGCCGCGCGCAACACGGCTCTTGATCGTGCCGACCGCCACGCCGCAGATTTCCGCCGCCTCTTCATAGGCGAAACCACCAGCGCCGACGAGGATCAGCGCCTCGCGCTGTGGCTGCGGCAAATGCAGCAGCGCACGTTGCATGTCGCCGAGCTCGACGTGGCGATCCTGGCTGGCCGGCGCCGCCAGGATGCGGTCGGCGACGAGATCGTCCCACTCGCCCTTGAAGCGTGCGCGGCGCATCTGCGAAAGATAAAGGTTGCGCAGGATGATGAAGGTCCAGGCGCGCATGTTGGTGCCGGCCTGGAAGCGCTGTCGCGCCGCCCAGGCCTTCATCAGCGTTTCCTGGACGAGATCGTCGGCCAGGTCGCGACTGCCCGAAAGCGAGCGGCCAAAGGCGCGCAGGTGAGGAATCACCTGCCCCAGCTGCTGCTTGAACTCGGGATCCGACAGAGCGACATGCTCCACCGGCGCCACCGCGTCGTCGTCGTGATCGATGATCTCGGTCATGCGGCTCCGTTCGCTGGCCGCTCGGCGCGGCCGGTCGTTTCTAACATGGTTCCCACCCCGGCGCTGCGCAAGTTCAGCGCAGCAGCCAGATGGCGAGGAACGCCACGACGACGAGCACCAATGATGCGCCCAGGATATAGCGCGTCATGTGCGGTGTTGCGCCGGCTCGGGCGCTCTGCCCACTAAGGTGAACGGTTTCGTCTGAATCTGCCATGATAACCAAAACACACGAAAACCGTTTTGGGTCCGTATCGTTCTAAACGAAACCGGACCCTGCCGGATTCAAGCGACCGGCGCGGTCGCCTGATCGAAGAACAGCGCCTGGCTGATCGCGGCCTTTACGGTCGAGCGCTGGAACGGCTTGGTGATCAGGAAGGTCGGCTCGGGCCGCTCGCCGGTCAACAGGCGCTCCGGGAAGGCGGTGATGAAGATCACCGGCACCTGGAATTCGGCCAGGATGTCCTTCACCGCATCGATGCCCGAACTGTCGTCGGCCAGCTGGATATCGGCCAGCACCAGCCCGGGCCGATCCTCCATCGCCAGCGCCACCGCCTCGTCGCGGGTTACCGCCACGCCGGTCACGTCATGGCCGAGATCGCGCACGATCGTCTCGATATCCATCGCGATGATCGGCTCGTCCTCGATGATCAGCACGCGCGCGCGGGTCTGCTTGTCGATCTCGGCCAGCGCCTCGGCGACCAGACCGTCGACCTCGCTCGGGGCCACTTCGATCAGATAGGCGGTGTCCTCGCTGGTGAAACCCTCCATCGCCGTCAGCAACAGCGCCTGACGCGACAGCGGCGTGATGCGCGACAGGCGCGCGCGGGCGATCGCCTCGGCGCCATCGGTCGCGTCCGCGACACTGTTCTCGACCGTCTCGTCGAAATTGGTTGAGCCCCAGATTGCCTGGAAGGTGCGATACAGGCCGAGCCGCGGATCGACATCGCGGGGAAATTCGGTCGGCGCGGCGACGATCGCCTCAAGCGTGGCACGAACATATTTGTCGCCGTGCGACTGGCTGCCGGTCAGTGCGCGGCCATAGCGGCGCAGGAAAGGAAGGTGTGGGGCAAGCTGCTGTCCAAGCGACATGGCCGTCGGGATCTCCATCAATAAAGCGTGGTCCTTGTGGAAGGGAGCCGACGCCAATGCAACGCGTTTAAAACCGGCCGACTCTCGTCCCCCCGATATTTCGCGCTGGACATGGAACAAACGAAGCGGTTTTTAGTTTCATCACTTCGTCGACGATTGTACGCGCGACATTCTGGTCCGGTTTTCGCCGGTTTTACCGTATGCCCGGCATCGCCGGATGCTCAAGGGGGACTGATTTGCGTTCGGCCGACGTGTCTTCGAAAAAGCCGCCAGTCGAGCGTGCTGCAAAAGTCCAGAACAAGGACCGCGACATGGGCGCGGCCCTGCGCGGCGTCTATCAACGCACCGTCGAGGAAGCGATCCCGGCGGAGATGCTGGACTTGCTGGGCAAGCTGGACTGACGGCCGTGACCACGCCGCCCCGTGGCTGATCCCGATACCGACCTTCCCGATACGCGCGAGACGTCGACGCTGATCTCGAGACTGCCGACCGGCGCGAAGATCTTCCTGATCCTCAGCGCGGCACTGATGCCGCTCGCGATCATCGCTTTCCTCGCGTCGATGCGCACCACCCAGACCGCCGACGACATCGCCGCGGCGCAATTGCGCGTTGCGCTCAACGAGAGCGGTCGCAAACTCGCCAATGAAATGATCGGCGACATGACGGCGCTGCGCGCCGCGCTATCCGCGCTCGATGCCGATCCGGGCGATGCGCCCAGCTGCGCACGCGCGCAGGGCGTGTTCGCCCAGCAGGCCGCCAGCGGCACGCGCTTCGTCATTCTCGACCGGCGCGGCGTGCCGCTGTGCGGCAGCCGCCTGCCAGACGCCATCGCGTCCCTGCCCCCGCGCCCCGACCGACCTATCACCGCCCGGGTCATTCCCGGCAGCGGCGTGACGCTGTCGATCGCCGGCAAGGCGCCGGGCACCTATGCCGCGGCGTTCTTTTCCCAGCCCTTCCTTACTGACACGGCACGGCCGAGTGCCTTCGCCCTGCCCCACGGCGCGCGCCTCGTCGGCGGTGATCAGATTCTCACGCTGATCGACGATCCCGATGCCGGCCCTTTCGGCAGTCGCGTGAGCCAGCGCGTCGGGCTGGGCATCGACCAGCTGAAACTGCAGATGAGCGTGCGGCGCGCGCCGATCACCTCGCCCGTGCTGCTGGCGATGCTGTTGCCGATCCTGATGTGGATCGCGGCGGCGTGCATCGGCTGGCTAGTCGTCGACGCCTTGCTGCTGCGCCCGCTTCAGCGCCTGCGCCGCAGCGTCGCCGCCTTCACGCCCGGTGAAGAATTCGATCCGGGTTCGATGCGCGCGGTGCCCTCGCATGAGATACGCGACCTCGGCGACACCTTCCGCGCCCTCAGCCGCACGGTTGTCGCGCATGAGGCCGGGCTGGCCGAGGGACTGGTGCGCCAGACGCGGCTGACCCGCGAGGTGCATCACCGCGTCAAGAACAACCTCCAGGTCATTTCCAGCCTGATCAACTTCCACGCCCGCGGTGCGCGCAGCAAGGAAGCGAGCGAGGCCTATTCGTCGATCCAGCGCCGCGTCGACGCGCTCGCCGTGGTGCATCGTCACCATTTCGCCGAGCTGGAGGAAAATCGCGGACTCAGCCTGCGCTCGGTGATCGGCGAACTGACATCCAACCTGCGTGCCACCGCGCCCGAGGGCGCACGCCAGTTCGGCATCTCGATCGACATCGACCCTTATCTGGTCAACCAGGACATCGCGATTGCCGTCACCTTCCTGCTTACCGAATTCATCGAGATGGCGATGACGCTCAATCCGGCCACGCAGGTCCGTGTATCGCTCAAGCCGGGCGACAGCGACGATCGCGCCATTCTCCGTGTCAACGCGCCCGCCCTGGTCGACGGCGACGCCCTGCGCCTGATCCTTTCGGAACGCTATGGGCGGGTGATCGAGGGGCTGTCGCGGCAGCTGCGATCACGCCTGCATCACGACCCGCTGGTCGGCGCTTATGAGATCGCGATTGCCGTTACCGGGCGCGACTGACCTCCCCAAAGAAATTTCAAAAAAATTTTTGAAACCCGGGAACCAAGATCGGCCATCGTCGTTTTTTACTTCGGATAGCGACTTTATGCCCCCCCGCTCTCGCTATCCAAGACATGGGTCCGGACGCGCTTACCCCTCCCCCCCCGGTGGCGCCTCCGGACCCAAATTCTTTTCAGCACCCTGACAGACCAGCTCGGCGCATGTCGTTTCCGCGATGGAACGATGCCCTGCGCGATGCATTGGTCTTCTGCGGGCGATACGCCCGGCAGCATTTCCAGGAGAATATCATGCGCAAGTTCATGGGGCTGGCCGCCCTCGCCGGCGCGCTGCTGGTCAGCGCCTGCAACACGGTCGAGGGGATGGGCCGCGACGTGGAGTCCGCCGGGCATACCGTGGCGAAGACGGCCGACCGGTCGAAGTGATTGGCGACGGTCGCTGACCCTCAACTAACCGTCACCCCGGACTTGTTCCGGGGTCCAACGTGCCGCGCAAGAAGTGGCTGGTGCGTTTCGCGGAACCTTGGATCCCGGAACAAGTCCGGGATGACGGCAGTAGAAAACCCTACGCCCCTTCCGCCTCGGCCTGCGTGTCCTTCGCTCGCTTGCGCTCGGTGAACCAGATCGCGATCAGCGAGAGCTCGTAAAGGCCGACCAGCGGCACGGCGAGCATGATCATCGATCCGGCATCGGGCGGTGCCAGGACCAGCGCGATCGCGAAGCAGCCGATGATCGCGTAGCGCCGCGCACCGACCAGCTGCTTGCGCGTGACGATGCCGGCGCGTTCCAGCAGCATCAGCAAGACCGGCAACAGGAAGGCGATGCCGAAGCCGAACAGGAACTGCATGGTGAAGGAGAGGTAATTGTCGACCGAGGGCAATGCCTCGCGTTCCACACCCCCGACCATGCCCTGATAACCGAGCAGGAAATGCAGCGCCGCGGGAATGGCCATGAAATAGGCCAGCGAGGCGCCCGCCGCGAACAGTACCGGCGTGGCCAGCAGGAACGGCAGCAACGCCTTCTTCTCCTTGCGGTACAGGCCCGGCGCGACGAATTGCCACAGCTGGTTGGCGATCACCGGAAAGGCGATCATCATCCCGGCGAAGAACCCCACCTTGAGCTGGACGAAGAACGCCTCGAACAACTGGGTGTAGATCAGCTTGTTCTGTCCCGCCTTGACCAGCGGACGAACGAGAATGCCGAAGATCGGCTCGGCGAAATAAAGACAGACGCAAAAAGCGGCGACGATCGCCAGCAGGCTGAACAGCAGGCGGCGTCGCAGCTCGATCAGATGGTCGAGCAGCGGCGCGCGGCTATCCTCCAGTTCATCGACCGGTGCGTTCACAACAAAGTCCCGGAATCTTCCGTGGATGTCTTTTTCGCGGGCGTCTTGCGCGCACGCGGCTTCTTCGCCGCCGGATCTTCCACCGCGGCAGGCGCCGGCGGTGTCACCACGCCATTGTCGTCCACCTCGGGCACGATCACCGGTGGTTCGACCGTCACCACAGGCGGCGCCTCGCCATCCATGTCCGGCCAGCTATGCACCTGTGGCTGATCGATCGCCAGCATCGCCGGGGTCGGCGGATGATCGCGCATGATGCGCTCATTCTCCTCCGCCCATTTCTTTTCCATGTCGTGCAGTTCCGATTCGCGGATGATGTTGTCGAACCCGGCACGGAACTGGCGCGCGGCACCACGCGCCCGCCCGACCCAATAGCCCGCGACGCGCATCGCCTTGGGCAGGTCCTTGGGCGGAATAACGATGATCGCCACCGCGCCGAGCAGCAGCAATTCGGTAGGTGCAATGTCGAACATCTAACGCCTGTGAGAAGAGGTAAGCGTCAAATCTCGCCGTCGCGCACGCGGTTGCCGTCGCGGTCGAGTACGGTATCGGCGGGCTTGGCGTCGATGCGGCTCGGCTCGCGCGGTGCCTCATCCTCTTCCGACATGCCCTTCTTGAACTGCTTGATGCCCTTGGCCACATCACCCATCATGTTCGAGAAACGCCCCCCGCCAAGTACGAGGATCGCGACACCACCGAACAGCAGCCAGTGGACCAGGCTGAAACTACCCATCACTCAATCTCCTAGATCGCACTACATCTAAGCTTCTTCGTCGGTGTTTTCCACCTCGACGTCATCGTCGTCCGACATTCCGGCATGTTCCATGGCGAGATCGATCGGATCGAGCAGCCCGGCGGCGCGCAGATCGTCGATTCCGGGCAGGTCGCGCCGGCTCGCCAGGCCGAAATGGATCAGGAATTCCGGCGTCGTGGCATAGAGCAACGGGCGCCCCGGCACCTCGCGCCGCCCGGCCGGGCGAATCCAGCCCGCCTCCATCAACACATCGAGCGTGCCCTTGGAAATCTGCACGCCGCGGATCGCCTCGATCTCGGCGCGCGTCGCCGGCTCGTGATAGGCGATGATCGCCAGCGTCTCGATGCCGGCGCGGCTCAGCTTGCGCGGTTCCTCGCGGTCGCGGCGCAGCAGGTGCGCCATGTCGGCGGCGGTCTGGAACTGCCAGCGGTCGCCGCGCCTGACCAGCTCGATGCCGCGCCCGGCATAATCGGCGCCCAGCTCCTCGAGCACGTCGCGCACCCCGGTCGCGCCGTTGAGCTGGGCGACGATCATCTCGACCGTCATCGGCTCGGTCGCCGCGAACAGCACCGCCTCCACCGCGCGGGTCATCTCGTCGGCGCGCTTCATGCCGCCGCCTCCGGCGCCTTGAGGTAAAGCGGCGCGAAGGGCGATTTCTGCTGCATCACCAGCCTGCCCTGGCGCGCCAGCTCGAGCGCGGCGACGAAGCTCGATGCCAGCGCCGATTTGCGGAACACGCCGACCGCGCCCTCGGGCAGGAAATTCTCGATCGCGCTCCATTCGATCGTCGTACCGACCAGCCGCGACACACGCTGCAGTGCGTCATCCAGCGTCATCACCGCGCGGTGCGCGACAACGTGCATCACCGGCCGGTTGCGCGCGCTGATCCGGCCATAAGCGGCGATCAGGTCATAGATTTCCGCCTGCCACAGCGCCTTGCGCACGGTGCGCAGGCCCTCGGGCGCGCCGCGCCGAAACACGTCGCGACCGAGCCGGTCGCGCGCCATCAGCCGAGCACCGGATTCGCGCATCGCGTTGAGACGTTCGAGCCGCAATTGCAGACGCAGCGCCAGCTCTTCGGGGCTCGGCTCGATCTCCGGGTCGCGCGGCAGCAACAGGCCGGATTTGAGATAGGCCAGCCACGCCGCCATCACGAGATAGTCGGCGGCAAGTTCCAGCCGCAATGTCTTGGCCTCGTCGATGAAGACGAGATATTGGTCGACCAGCGCAAGGATCGATATCTGCTTGAGATCGACCTTCTGGTTACGGGCAAGCGCCAGCAACAGGTCGAGCGGGCCCTCCCAATTTTCGAGATCGAGCGTCAGCGTTTCGGATTCTTCGTCCATCGCGGGCGACGCTACACGATCCAGCGGGCGACGCGAAAGATCATGCCACCGCCAGCAGCGCGTCGCGCTTGGCGATCAGCTCGGCCATGTCGCCCTGCGGCACCGTGCCGGCGATGGTCGCCATCGCCCGATCGAGCCGCGCGCGCGACACATCGGAGATATCACCGAGCCGCGCGATGATGTCGTGCATCTCGTCCATCCGACCCCAGCAATCGAGCACCACGTCGCATCCCGCGGCGATCGCGCCCGCCGCCTTGTCGCCGGCCGTGCCGCTCAGCGCCTTCATGTCGATATCGTCGGTCATCAGCAGCCCGTCGAAACCGATCTGCCCACGGATCACCTGTTCGATGACGATCGGCGACAAGGTCGCGGGGCGATCAGGATCCCAGGCGTTGAACACGATGTGCGAGGTCATTCCCATCGGCGCATCCTTCAAGGCGCGGAACGGGTGGAGATCGACCTCCAGTTCCTCGGCCGAGGCAGTGACGGTCGGCAGATGATGATGCGTGTCGACCTGCGCCCGGCCATGGCCCGGCATATGCTTGACCACGCCGACCACCCCGGCCCGCTTGAGGCCATCGAGCATGGCGCGTCCCATCGCCGCGACGCGCATCGGCTCCGACCCCAGCGCGCGGATGGTGATCGCCTCGGTCGTGTCGGGCTGCACCACATCGAGCAGCGGCAACGCGTCGACGGTGATGCCGACCTCGGCCAGCATCAGGCCGATCGCCTGGGCATTGGCCCGCGCCGCCTCGATCGCCGAGATCGGCGCCTTGTCGTACAGCGCGTCGAACGCCGGGCCGGCGGGGAATTCGGGCCATTCCGGCGCCCTCATCCGCGCCACGCGGCCACCCTCCTGGTCGATCAGGATCGGCAGGTTGTCACGGCCGGACAGCGATCGCAGATCGTCGGTCAGCGCGCGGAGCTGGGCGCGGTCCGCCACGTTGCGGGCGAAAAAGATATAACCGAGCGGATCGGCCTCGGCGAAAAAAGCGCGCTCCTCGGGGGTCAGGGCGAGGCCGCTCAGGCCGAAGATGACGGGTTTCATATTCTCGGGCTAATCGATCGGGTGCGATTGGGCCAGACCGGCACGGACAATTTCGCCCGTGCCGTCATGACATCAGGCACGATCAATCGCGCGCGACGAAGCAATCCTCGCCGGCGACCTTGAGCTTGCCGCACAATTCGCCCGCCGAGCTGGCGCTGCCGGCATTGACGCGCAGGCGATAGACGGTGCGGCCATTGACGTCGGCCTTCTGCACCGACTTGCCGAGCGACGCGATGTAGCTGAAGCGTTTCGAGGTCTTGGCCCATGCCGAATTGGCCTCGGCCTCGCTCGGGAAGGAACCGAGCTGGATTACCCCGCTCGCCGCGCCACCGCCGGCTGCCGGCGCGGGCTTGGCCGGCGTCGCGCCGAGCTTGCCGCCCGATGCGGGGATCGGCGCCACGGTCTTGGCTGCCCCGCCCGAGGCCGGTGCCTGGGGTGCGACCTTGGTCCCGGCGACCGGTGCCTCGGGCACCGCGCCGAGATTGATCGAGGCATTGCCCGTGCCCGATCCGTCACTGGTGGCGATCGCGGTATCGCCCTCACCGGTGACGTTCATGCCGCCGGGATCATCGGGGCGGACCTTGTAGTCGCCCTCTTGCGCCGCGATCAACGCGCCGTTGCCGTCGGTCGCCTGATGCTTCTTGAACCAGTAGAAACCGAAGATTGCCGCCGCGATGATCGCCAGACCGATCACGACGAGCAGGATCACGCGGCCGATCGACGGGCCGTCGCTATATTCCTCATCGACCGTCTCCAGCCAGGGGAGCCGATCCTCGTCGCGCACTTCATAGTCGCCGCCCGAGCTGGCCATCAGTTCATCTCCTCGACCGCCTGCACACCCATGATGGCGAGGCCGTTGCGGACAATCTGCCCTATAGCGTCTGCGAGGAAAAGGCGTGCGCACGTAATAACCGCATTGCCCTCGATCACGAAGCGGCGCTCGGGCTGATCGTTACCGAGATTATACAGGCCATGAAACTCGGCCGCCAAATCGTTGAGATAGAAAGCGATACGATGCGGCTCGCGCGCCGTGGCCGCGGTCTCGACGATGCGCGGGAACTGCGCCGCGAGCTTCACCAGATCGAGCTCGCGGGTGTCAAGTTGGGACAGGTCGACCGTCGTGCAGGTGATTCCGAGATCGGCCGCCTTGCGCTGCATCGCCCGGATCCGCGCATGCGCGTACTGGACGTAAAATACCGGGTTATCGCGCGAGAACTCGACCACCTTGGCGAAGTCGAAATCCATCTGAGCGTCCGCCTTGCGGGTCAGCATCGTGAAGCGCACGACATCCTTGCCGACTTCATTCACGACATCAGCAAGTGTAACGAAGTTACCGGAGCGCTTGGACATCTTGACCGGTTCACCGGCCCGGAGCAGCCGCACCATCTGGACCAGCTTGACGTCGAACCGGGTCTTGCCGCCGGTCAGCGCCTGCACCGCCGCAACGATCCGCTTGACCGTGCCGGCATGGTCGGCGCCCCAGATATCGATCAGCGCGTCGGCGCTCTGCGCCTTCTGCCAGTGATAAGCGAGGTCGGCGCCGAAATAGGTCCATTGCCCGTTCGACTTCTTGATCGGCCGATCCTGGTCGTCGCCGAATTGCGAGGAGCGGAACAGCGGCAACACCACCGGTTCCCAATCCTCGGGCGTCTCGCCCTTGGGGGCTTCGAGCATGCCGTCATAGATCAGGCCACGCGAACGCAGCTCCTTCTCCGCCGCCTCGGGCTTGCCCGCCGCCTGCAGTTCCGCCTCGGACGAGAACAGATCATGATGGATGCCGAGCAACGCGAGATCGGCCTTGATCAGCACCAGCATCGCCGCGACCGAGGCCTTGCGGAACAGTATCAGCCATTCGCCCTCGGGAGCGGCGGCGTAGCGATCGCCGAATTCCTGCGCCAGCGCCTGGCCGACCGGCACGAGATAATCCCCCGGATAAAGCCCCTCGGGGATCTCGCCGACATCCTCGCCGAGCGCCTCACGGTAGCGCAGATGCGCCGAGCGGGCGAGCGTATCGACCTGCCCGCCGGCATCGTTGACATAATATTCGCGGATCACCTTGTGCCCGGCGAACTCCAGCAGCGAGGCCAGCGCGTCACCGACCACCGCGCCCCGGCAATGGCCCATATGCATCGGGCCTGTCGGATTGGCCGAGACATATTCGACATTGACCGTGACGCCCTTGCCCAGCGTCGAGCGGCCGTAATCGGCACCCTCGTCGCGGATCGCCGACAGTTCGGCGCGCCACGTATCCTCGGTCAGCGCGAGGTTGATGAACCCGGGTCCGGCGATCGTCACCGCCGACACCTCGTCCAGCGCGCGCAGTTGTTCGGCGATCTTCTCGGCCAGCGCACGCGGATTCGTGGCGGCCGGCTTGGCGAGCACCATCGCGGCATTGGTGGCGAGCTCGCCATGGCTGGTGTCGCGCGGCGGCTCAACGGTGATCGCGGTGCTATTCAGCCCGGCCGGCAGGTCGCCGGCGGCAACAAGGCTATCGAGCGCCGCATCGAGATGCGCGGCGAAACGGGTATAGAGCGTCATGAAAAGTCCGGTCGTAAAGAGCGAGCGCGCGCCTTAGCG
>Ga0307510_10002825_pt1 | contig 19928 bp, 11 predicted proteins | sample 12_EM_MG_FD_207224 | JGI IMG/M metagenome (GOLD analysis project Ga0307510, IMG submission 207224) | Populus trichocarpa ectomycorrhiza microbial communities from riparian zone in the Pacific Northwest, United States - 12_EM | ecosystem: Host-associated > Plants > Roots > Unclassified | place...
GGTTCGGGCTCTTTAAGCCCCTCCCCTTCAGGGGAGGGGTTGGGGTGGGGCCTCGCGGCAGGCGATGGGCTCGGTGAGACTGATACGCCCCACCCCCATCCCCTCCCCTGAAGGGGAGGGGCGTGAGTCTCATCAAGCGCGTTTTGCTGTCGCTCATCGCCCTGCTGCTCGTCCCCGCAGCCATGCTCTATGCCAGCGAGGGCGAGAAGCCGGTCAAGCGCCACTATGTCACCGCGCCGCCAGCCCCGATGAGCCAGACGCCGGAGCAAGCCGCCGCCAAATCCGCCGGCTGCTATTCCTGCCACACCAGGACCGACGAACCCTCGATGCACGCCTCGTCGGCGGTGGTGCTCGGCTGCACCGATTGCCATGGCGGCGACGCCACGGTGCAGGGCGACCCGTCACGCGGCTTCACCGATGCCGCCTATGTCACCGCGCGCGACCGCGCCCATGTCCTGCCGCGCTATCCGCACGACTGGAACTATCCGAGCAGCGCCAACCCCAAGCGCAGCTATTCGCTGCTCAACCGCGAGGCGCCCGAGTTCGTCCGCTTCGTCAATCCCGGCGACTATCGCATCGTCCGGCAGAGCTGCGGCGCCTGCCATCTCGAGGTGATCGAGGCATCGGAACGCTCGATCATGGCCTCGGGCGCGATGCTGTTCGGCGGGGCGGCGTACAATAACGGCATCGTGCCGTTCAAAAGCTACATCTTCGGCGAAGCCTATACGGCGACCGGCGAGCCGGCGAAAATCGAGTCCCCCGGCACCCCGCCGGGCACGGTGACGCCACACCAGGCCGCACGTGGTGCGCTCGCCGCGCTTTATCCGCTACCCACCTGGCAGGTCACGCCGCCCGGCGACATCTTCCGCGTATTCGAGAATGGCGGGCGCAACAACGGCACCGCCTTCGCCGAGGTCGGCCTGCCCAACCCGAGCGGCTCGATCCAGCGGCTGGAAGAACCCGGGCGCCCCGACCTCAAGCAGAGCAATCGCGGCCCCGGCACCGGCCTGCGCGTCGCCATCCCGATCCTCAACATCCACAAGACGCGGCTCAACGATCCGTTGCTGTGGTTCATGGGCACCAACGACCAGCCGGGCGACTATCGCGGCTCGGGCTGCACCGGCTGCCACGTGATCTACGCCAATGACCGCGAGCCGCGCCATTCGCTGATCTATGCGCAATATGGTCGCGACGGACAGAGCGTCACCGTCGACCCGACGATCGCGGCCAAGACCACCAGCCAAGGCGGCCTCGTCACGCCGGAAAGCGGCCACCCGCTCCGCCACGCTTTCTCGCGCTCGATCCCGACCGCGCAGTGCATGAGTTGCCACATGCACCAGCCCAACGTGTTCCTGAATTCCTACCTCGGCTACACCATGTGGGACTATGAATCCGACGCGCCGGCGATGTGGCCCAAGGCGCAGAAATATCCCAACGCCGCAGAAATCCGCGAGGCCAATGATCGCAATCCCGAAGCCGCCGCGGTGCGCGGGCTGTGGAACGATGTCGACTTCCTGCGCAACGTCAACGATCTCAACCCCACGCTGCACGATACCCAGTTCGCCGACTATCACGGCCATGGCTGGAACTTCCGCGGCGTGTTCAAGCGCGACCGCCAGGGCAATCTGCTCGATGCGGAAGGGCATGTCGTCGCGCCGGATGATCCCGCCAAATGGCGCAAGCCCGGCGAGGGCCAGTTCGTGCCCCCCGGCACCAATCCGGGCAAGGCGGTCCATCTCATGGACATCCATGCGGAGAAGGGCCTGCAATGCGCCGACTGCCATTTCGCGCAGGACAGCCATGGCAATGGCCTGATCTATGGCGAGGTCGCCAATGCGGTCGAGATCGGCTGCAAGGACTGCCACGGCACCGCCGACAACTACCCGACGCTGCGCACCTCAGGCCCCGCCGCGCGGCCGCAGGGCAACAACCTCGAACTGTTGCGCAACCCCGACGGACAGCGCCGCTTCGAATGGGTCGATGATGGCGGCGGCAAGCGTCACCTGATCCAGCGCTCGATCGTCGACCCGAAGCTCGAATGGCGCGTCCATCTCGTCCGCGACAGCGTCGATCCGGCCAGCCCCTATTTCAACCTCAAGGCCGCGCGCGCCAAGCTGATGAGCCGCTCCGGCGCCGATGACGGGCGCTTCGCCTTCGGCTCGGGCGCCGCGGCCGGCGACCGCGCGCATGGCGACGACAAGATGGCGTGCTTCACCTGCCATCTGTCATGGACGACGAGCTGCTCGGGCTGTCACCTGCCGATCGAGGCGAACTGGAAGACGACCAGCCACCATTATAACGGCGAGCAGACCCGCAACTTCGCGACCTACAACCCACAGGCCGCGCGCGACGACATGTTCCAGCTCGGCATCCACCAGACCACCAAGGGCAACGAGATCGCCCCGGTGCGAAGTAGCTCGGCGCTGATCCTGTCCTCGACCAACGCCAGCCGCGAGCGGATCTATATCCAGCAGCCGCCGATCAGTTCGATCGGCTTCTCCAGCCAGGCCTTTGCGCCGCACTTCCCGCACACCGTGCGCACCACCGAGACCAAGACGTGCAGCGACTGCCACCTCTCGGCCGCGGACGACAACAACGCGATCATGGCGCAGCTGCTGCTGCTCGGCACCAACTACACCAACTTCGTTGGCTTGCACGCCTGGACCGGCCTGGCCGGCGGGTTCGAGGCGGTGCGCGTCACCGAATGGGACGAGCCGCAGGCGGTGATCGGCTCCTATCTCCAGCGTTACGCCTATCCCGATTACTGGAAGCTCCATGTCGAGAAGAATGGCCGCGAGCTGAAGGACTGGACGCGCGGCAAGACCTTCGACCGGCGCGGCTCGGGCGAGACCCACCCGATCGAAACTTTCCGCAACGTCGTGAAGGGCACGGTCGATCGTGTCGGCTGCCTGCAGCAGCGCGGTGAGTATATGTATGTGGCCGAGGGGCGCGGCGGTTTCCGCGTCTATGACGTCGCCTCGATCGCCAACAAGGGCGTATCCGCGCCGATCATCTCCGCGCCCTTCTCGAAGCTCGGCCACGACACGCATATCGCCAGCGCCGACGCGACCTGCGTCGCGCTGCCGACCAATCAGCCGATCAACCCGCTGCGCAACACGCGGGTGATGCGCGACATGAACCAGGAGCAGCCGTTCCTGCCGATCTACAGCTATGCCGCCGTCACCGACGCCAAGGAGGGCCTGATCCTCGTCAATGTCGAGACCATGGCCGATGGCAACTTCCGCAACAACTTCCTCAAGCGCGCGGCGACCTGGAACCCGGACGGCGTGCTTAACGGCGCGCGCCACGTGATCCTCGCCGGCGAGATCGCCTATGTCACCGCCGATGCCGGCCTGGTCGTGGTCGACCTCGCCGACCCGCTCCACCCGAAACTCGCAGCCGTGCGCAAACTGCGTGATGCCCGGGCCAGCGCGATTCAATTCCGCTACCTCTGGGTTACAGACGCAACCGGTGTGACCCTGTTCGATGTGACCCGCATGCGTGATCCTGTGGAAGTGCCCTCAGGCCATATCGCCCTGGCCGACGCGCGGCGCCTCTACGTCGCGCGCACCTACGCATATGTCGCCGCCGGCACCGAGGGGCTGGCGATCGTCGACGTGACCAACCCCACTCGGCCGGTCCGCTACCAGAACGTCACCTTCGACGGGAAGCTGAGCGACGCGCAGGACGTGGTGATCGGCGTGACCAACGCCTCGCTGTTCGCCTATGTCGCCGACGGGCGGAACGGTCTCAAGGTGATCCAGCTGACCGCGCCGGACAGCCAGCCCAACTTCTACGGCTTCTCCCCCGCGCCAAAGCCCGAACTGATCGCATGGGCACACACACCTACCCCGGCGCTCGCCCTCTCCAAGGGCCTCGACCGCGACCGCGCGGTGGACGAGACCGGCGGCCAGATCGCTGTGTTCGGCCGCCTAGGATCGCGACCGTTCAATCGGACGGAGATGGAACGCCTGTTCCTCAACCGCAGCGGTGCGCCATGGAAGGTCAGCGATACGGGCACAATGCAGGACTGGCGTCCGCCGATGAGGTTACGCTGACGCCTTACCCTCTTCACCTTCCCCGGCGGAGGCCGGGGCCCAGTTGGGAAGGTGGAAGTGAAGGGGCGCCACGCTTAATAACCGCCGTTCCCCAACTGGGCCCCGGCCTTCGCCGGGGAAGCAGCAATATGTAGGGCTGCTGAACTAAACCGGCCACTCAGCCCGCAACTGGCGCACCAGCGGCTGCAGCTTCTCGTCGAAGCGCGCCAGCACGACATGGTTCTCAACCGTGTCGAACAAGGTTACCAGTTCCTGCCCGGTCCAGCGGTGCAGCGCATAGCCGGGCGGCTCGGCGACGATCATCTCGCGGTGGTCGGGCTTTTCCGGATCGATCGGACTGAGGTCGAGTGCGACCTGCGGCGCGGTCGAGGGGCAGATCGTCACCGTCACCCCATGCCATGGCGCAACAATCGCGCGATGGAGATGGCCGCACAAAATCGCGCGCACTTGGCTGTGACTGGCGATCGCTTCGGCGAAGCGCGCTACCCAAGGTTCGTCGGCATGCGTCGCCATCCATTCGATCCCGACATCGAGCGGCGGGTGATGCATGACGATCACCGTTGGCGTGTCGCGGTCCTCGCTCAGCCGCGCGCGCAACCATGCCGCGCGCCGCGTGCAGAAACCACCGCCGTGCCGTCCTCGCTCGCGCGTATCGATCACGATCAGCCGCAGGCCGTCGTGGCGCAGGCTGTATTGCACGAAGCCGTCGACCAGCGGCACCTTGGGAAAGTGCCGCGCGAAAGGCTCGCGAAGATCATGGTTGCCGACCGTCGGGTAGACCGGGAACGGGCACCCGGCCAGCGCGTCGGCGCAGCGGCGATAGCTCTCATCGTCGCCGCGATCGGTCAGGTCGCCGCTGACCAGCAGCAGGTCGGGGCGGTTGGGACCCTCGATCAGCACCTTGAGCACCGCGTCGAGGCGTTTGCGGTTGAACTCGACCGGGTTGCCCTCGTCGAAGCCGAGATGCAGGTCGGTGATCTGCGCGATCAGCATAGACGCAACGGCGTGCTCATGGCGCTCGCTCTCCCCCCGGCAGGGCGGCTTCGGGCGTCGAGGCCGGCGACAGCCGGCGCCGGCTTCGCCACGGCGCGTCCTGTTTCTGGTGGTAACTGTGGCACATCGCACAGGATGAGGGAACCTTGGCCGCCGAGCTCTCACCGCCATGGCAGGAACGACAGGTTTCTATCCCGGGCACCAGCACATCGGCAGCATCGCGCGACTTGCTAGCCGCATGGCACGAGGCACAGGTCTGCGTGCTGTGCGCGGCATGATCGAACCAGCCGTGCATGAGATAACGCGAGGGCTGGCGCACCGGCACCACCCCCCAGTCGATCGAGCCGCCCACCCCCGGCGGCGTGATGACATGGCAGTCGTAACAGGCGCCGCCCTGCGAGAAGACCTGACGGATCGCAGCATCGGCGCTGCCCGGCCGCGTCGATGCCGCGCCGAAATAAGCGTGATAGACCTGCCCTTGCGCATATTGCCCGGGCCGCCGGCGCGCCATGCCGCCGAGTTCGAGCGGGCGGTCCGGGCTGGTGCTGCGGTACATGGCGCGCAGGTCGGCGATCATCTGCGCGATGTCGCCATGGCGCAGCGTGCGTACCGTGCCGCCGATCCGGTCGAAGCCGAGGCTGTGGCACATCTTGCAATCGCGCTCCATGTCGACCGGCAGGAAGCGCGCACCATCGGCGGTCGGCTTGTGGCAATCGGCACAGGCCATCGCGTCGCCAAAGCCATATTGGCCTTTCAAGGTGCGCGCCATCTGTGCCACGCCGCCGCGCGTATCGAGGTGCAGCGCATGGGGGAATTTCAGCCCGTTCGCCTCGCGCAGACCCGGCCCAATCGGTGCGCGCGCCAATGTCGGCATCGCACCCGGCGCGGTGGCGACGAGTGGGCGGAACTGCGGGTGAATCTTTCCGAAATCGCCGGCATTGCCGATCCGCGTGTCGGCCAGCCGGCCCTTCAGTGCGGTGTGGCAATCGGCGCAAAAGACCTGCGGTGTGGGCGGCATCGGTCCCGCGCCTTCATGCTCGCGGTGGCAATCGACGCACGCGCCGCGATCGGGCTTGTTGAACGCCTTCGCCCAGCCGGCGAGGATCCGCCCGCCCAGCCCGAGCGGCGCCCGCGCCGTCGCCAGCCGGCCCGGCGGAGCATGGTCGTGGACGTCCTTGTGGCAGGAGGCGCAGGCGGTATCGCGCACCGCGACGAACGCCTGGACATGGCACGCCTTGCAATTGCCTTCGAGACCGTGATGCGCCGCGCTGAGCGGCCCCGGCGTCCAGCTGCGATCGGCCTGGATACGGCCGCCCTGCGGATCGGCCGGGCGGGTGAAATGCCACACGGGCCAGGCGAGGAAGATCGCCAGCACCGTCGCGATCAGCAGCCAGGCCATCGGCCGCTTGCCCGGCAGGACATGCGCCAGCGCGAAGGCGCTTTCGTCGTCCGGCTCGGCATCGGCGGCTGTGCGGGTGACGGTCAGCACGATCGCCCCCTCAGCATCGCGCGCGACCATGATGCGCGCGTCGCCGACCACGATCTCGCCACCGCGCTTCACATCGATCTCGCCGGACGCGGTGGCGCGCCCGTCGATCTTGACCTTGAACCCGGTCTCGGCGGTGATGCCGATGCGTCGCGGGCTGTTGCGCGCGATCACGGCATGCTGCGGCGCGACCGCCAGATCGGGCACGACGATGTCGCTGCCCGAGGCGCGGCCGATCGTCACCGTGTCGCGCTCGAGCTTGGTCGCGCGGACGATCTCGCGCCCGTCGGCGGTGCGGCTCAGCTGGCGGAGGAGGAACGTCACGCCGCCCTCACCAGTAGAAGAACACGCTGACGATGTGCGCCGCGAGCGCGGCGATCAGCGCGAAGGTGATGGGTATGTGCACGTACAGCCAGATCTCCAGCATCGCCTTGAGGCGCAGGTGCCGTCGCAGCCGGGTGAGCATGCCAGCCTTGCGTTCGAGCAACCCGTCGACCCGGTCGAGCGGGTCAGTCGCGATATCCGGCCGGCTGCCGATCCGCGCGCGGATCGCAGCCTGTGCCGCGTCGGTGGCGCAGCGTGGGTCATGCCCGGACAGCCGCCGCCACAACCCGCCGCCGAACGGATCCTGATCGATCGAACGGTCGACGATCGCGGCGTCGGCCGGGTCGAGCGGCTGCGCCGCGTCGTTCAGCTGCCGGTCGATCGCGCGCAACGCATCGCGCATCTGCGGCTGGGTCAGTTCCTCGCGATTGTCGCTCAGCATCTGCGGCACGAAGGTATAGGCCGCGATGCCCCACACGCCCGATGCGATCACCAGCATCATCAGTGCATAGGCCAAAGTGTGGACGTTCCAGCCGAACTGGAAGCCGGTGTGCAGCGTGGCGATGACGATCAGGCTGAGGCCGAGATAGACATGCGCGCTGGTCCAGCCTTTCAGCGACCAGCGCCCCGATGTCATCGCGCGCTTGCGCACGCCGAGCAGGGTCAGCCACAGGATCAGGAGGGTTGCGATCGTGCCGAGTGTATAGCCGTACCAGCTGCCGCCATTGGCGCGGGGCTGCACGTCGATCAGCGCATAGGCGAAGATCGCCACGCCCGACAGGACAAGCGCGACCTTCAGCCAGCGGAAGCCGGCATGACGCAGGAATCCGTCATGGCTCAGCCCGCCGCGGCGTTGCCGGCTCGGCGCACGCGCGGCTATGATTCGATCTCCGTTTCGAGCCGCGACACGGTAAGGAATTCCTCGGGCGCGACGCGGATCGCGGCGCCGGTCGGGCAGGCACGGACACAGGCCGGGCCGCCATCGATGCCCGAACACATGTCGCATTTGATCGCTTTTTTGGGATGCTCGACCCCCGGCTTGTCATGGTCGTGGCGCCATTCCTGCGACGGCTCGCCAGGCCCCGGGCCGCGCCCGAACAGCAGCCAGCTAAGCAGCCCCGGCTTCTTGGGCGGCACGCTGTCCATGCGGATCACGCCATAGGGGCAGTTGCGCTGGCAATTGCCGCAGCCGATGCAGCTATCGTCGATCACCACCTCGCCGTCCGGCCCGCGATGGATCGCGTTGGGCGGGCAATCGGCCATGCAGGCCGGGTTCTCACAGTGCCGGCAACTGGTCGGCACATGGAGATGGGCATAGGTGCGCCCGGTCTCGCGATCGAGCCGCGACAGGCCGTCATGGCTGTCGGCACAGGCCTTTTCGCAATTGTCGCAGCCGACGCACAGATTCTCGTCGATCAGCAACACATCGGTCGCCTCGCCGATGCCGTTGTCGACGAGGAACTTGGCCGTCTGCGAATACATGTCGACCACGCCCGAGAAACTGCCCTTGCGGCTCTCGACGAAACTGTTGAGCGTCTGCCGCGCGGCCATATCGGCGCGCGCCTTTTCGAGCAGCCGCGGCTTCGTATCCAGCAGGCGGCGGAAGGCCTTGCCGTCGAGCCGGATCACCTCGGACTTGATCGCCGCCCTGACCGTGGCGGTACGCTTGCCGCCGGCGATCAGCGCCATCTCGCCGACATAGGATCCGGCCGGGAGGTAGGACAGGAACACCGGCTTGCCGCCGACATTCTTCTCGACGATCATCGAGCCGAGCCGGATGACATAGATGTCGTCGCCCTCGTCGCCTTCGGTCAGGATCGCCTCGCCGGCGCGCACCGTCCTGATCTCCGAGGTCTCGAGAATCTCGCCGATATCGGCCGAGGTCAGGCCGGAGCCGAACATCTGCAGCAATTGCCGCTCGACCGAAATGCGCGTCACCGCGCGCGCCGCCGCCGGGACCGAGGCCATCAGCTTGAGCGCCGCGGTGCGCGACACCTCGATCGCGATCACGTCGCTGCCGGCGCGGACGGTGGCGCCGCGCCGCCGGCCGGAGATCAACCCGACCTCGCCGACGATCGAGCCCTGTGCGATCGGCACGGTGATGCTCGGGTCATTGCGATCGACCTCGACCAGCACCTCACCCTGGACGATCGCGAACAGCGACGAGCCGGGGTCGTTGCGGCGGAAGATCACCTCGCCGGCATCGAAGCGCCGCATCTCGGAATCGAGCATGAACTCGCGCAACTGGAGCGGTGAAAGTTCGTTGAGGATCGTCACGTCGCGCTTGAGCAACGCAAGCCATTCGTCGACCGAATGCCGGGCGCGGAACTGGACGAATTTCTTCGCCAGGATCGGCTCGTCGGCCGGCTTGAGCGTGGTGTTGCCGTTGATGAACTCGACCACGTCATGGCCCTGGTTCATGCAATGCTTGATCAGCGGATAGCCGGCCAGCGCGCCGATGACATAGATGCCCGGGCGCGTCGTCTCGAAGGTTGGCGAGAGCCGCGGAAAGGCCTCGCGATCCTCGCTGGTGAATTCGATGCCGCATTTCTCGATGAACGCGCGCGGCGCAGCCGAACCCATGCGCGCGATGATGCGGTCGCAGCGGATCGTCTGCTGGCCGTCGCGGGTGTCGAGCAGCAATTCGCCTGGGCGGATCACGGCGGGCGTGGTCTCGGTGCGGATCGTCACCCGGCCGGCTGCCGCCGCCTCGTTGAGCAGCTTAACGTTGGCCGCCTTGGCACGCGCGAAATCGGCCGAGCGGTTGAGGATGGTGACCGTGTTGCCCTGCGCCGCATCGGCGGCGAGGCCGAGCGCGTTCTCGATCCCCGCATCGCCCGAGCCGATCACGGTGATATGCTCGTCGACATATTCGCCGGGGTCGTCGAGCTGATACTGGACGTGCGGCGCGTCTGCGCCCTCGCAGCGCATCAGGTTCGGGTTGCCCTGGGTGCCGATCGCCAGCACCACCGCCTCCGCCGCGATGGAACTGCCACCCTTCAATGTCAGCGTGAAGTTGCCCTTCTCGCCGGCAATAGCGGTGACTTCGCTGCGGTACCGCACGTTGATCTTCTTCGCGCCATCGCCCCAGGCGCCCAGGATCACCTCGCGCTTGCCCGCGGCAAAGGGCATGTCGGCGCGCAGCACCAGCTGGCTGGGCGTCGCCATGACATGCTTGCCCTTCTGGTATTTGTAGATCGTGTCCGAGAGGTGATCGGTCTTTTCGAGCAGCACATGGCTCAGCCCGAGCGCGGCGGCACGTGCCGCGGCACTCAGCCCTGCCGGGCCCGACCCGATGATCGCGATACGGACGCGGTCACTCAACCGCCCCACTCCCCGGTTGCCTACATTGCGGCGTACCCTTGCCGCAGCCGCCTACACCTAGCATGGATGCAGGCCTAAACCAGCCATCGCATTGGCTCGGCATGGGGGATAGGATGGCAGCGACATCTCGATTTGGGATCGCGGCGCTGGCCGGCGCAGGTGTGCTGCTCGCGGGCACGGTCGGCTGGAAGCTGACGTCGCACGACGCGGCGCCACCGTCATCGCCGGTCGCCAACGCAGTGGCGCCGGCCGATCCGATCGCCGAACTGCAGACTGCCGTGCGGCAAAAACCCGACAGCGTCGATGCCTGGCTGGCACTGGGCGAGGCGCAGATGGCGGCGGACAACCCCGCCGCCGCGGTGCCGAGCTTCCGCCACGCCGCGACGCTGGCGCCGACGCGGGCCGAGGCCTGGTCGGCGCTGGGCGAGGCGCTGGTCAAGGCCGATCCGCGCGACCCCTTCCCCGCTGCCGCGCTTGACGCGTTCAAAAAGGCGTCGGCGATCAACCCCAGGGACCCGCGCGCGCGGTACTTCCTCGGCGTACGGCGCGACCTCGATGGCGACCATAAGGGCGCGATCGATGCTTGGTTCGCGATCCTCAAGGATTCACCGCCGGGCGCGCCCTGGGCCGCCGATGTGCGGCGCACGATCGAGCAGGTGGCGCAGATCAACAAGCTCGACGTCGCCAAACGCCTCGCCGCGCTGCCGACGCTCGATCCGCACACGGCGCTCGGCACCACCGCCGGCGCCGCGATCCCCGGGCCGACGCCGGAACAGCTGCGCGCCGCGCAGTCGCTGACCCCGTCGCAGCAACAGGCAATGGTAGCCGGGATGGTCGAGCAGCTCGAAGCGCGGCTCGCGCGGGAGCCGGCGAACGTTGATGGCTGGGTGATGTTGATGCGCAGCCGTATGCAGCTTGGCCAACCCGACAAGGCCGCCGCAGCGCTCGACGCCGCGCGCAAGGCGAATCCCGGTGCGACCGCGCGACTCGATAGCGAGGCAGCAACACTCGGCGTCCCACGAGGCTGATCGTCGGGCGGCGCCGAGATCGCTCGCAAAACGGACCAGAAAAACCCACCCGGACGCGTTGACCGCGCGCTGTGACCCGTTACGCCCTCGTATCGGTGCATAGGGGTAAGACGATGCTGCAAACGACATTGTCGGTAGCACTCGAGGTCAAGCCGCAAAGCGCGACGACGCTCGCCGCCTTGATCGACGATCTGCACGACCGCTCGACCGCGCCGTTGAGCGCGAAGGGCACCAGTGGCGAAAGCTTCGCCTGGCTGGCGCAGGGCGTGCCGTCCGCGCACTTCATCTCGCTGAACATCTTCCCCGGCACAGACTATGATCCGCTGTTCGTGCTCGAGGCCAATTTCGACGGGCCGCCGGGTCTGTTCTGGGGCCAGATGGAAGCCGCGGCGGGCGAGGAGCTGCGCGCCATGTTCCGTTGCTGCAAGCGTCCCCTCGATCAGGACGCGCAGCTCTATGACGCGGTGACCGCGCCCGGTTCGCGTGCGCCGGTCGCGCCCTATTGCGAAGCGCGCGCGCTGACGCCGAGCGTGTTTCATCACGGCAATCGCGGCATGACGCGCGATCGCATCCTCGACGAATATGCCCTGTTCCGCGCCATCCGCACCGAACTTGCCACCGCCAATGAGGACGGCCCCAGCCCCTATCGCGGCGTGACCGCCGACGGGGTCCACACCCTGCTCCGTACCGCGCTGCTGCCGGCATTTCCGTGGCTCGCGGCGCCATCGCCCAGGCGTATCCCGCTGACCCAACGCATCGCCGACATCGTGCGGCTGGTGACGTTCGCCTTCTGCGTGGTGCTGGCGCTGTCGCTGCCGGGGCTGATCTTTTCCAGCTTCATGCCCACATGGCGCTTCTTCATCCTTATCGGCCTGCTGATGGCCGTCGCGATCGTGCCGATCGTCAGGATGCGCGACCCGCTGCCCGGCACCGGCACGGGCGGCAAGACCAACCTGATCACGGTGCTGATCAGGAACCTGCCGCTGATCGCCGGGTTCATCCTCATATACAGCGCGGTCTTCGGCCCCGGCATGGCCGTGGCCTCGCACCTGACGACCGGGCTGCCCTGGCCGCGTGCCGGGCATGCGGGCCTGCGCATCCTGCTGCTCGGCCTGGCCAGCGTGCCGCTGTCCGTGCTCGTGATCGTGGGGTGGCTGCGATTCCTCGAAATGCGCGACTCCGCGCATGACGATCCGTCGATCGACGAGGAAGTGATGCGCCAGATGGCGCAGCGCGAGGACTGGATCCCGCAGAACCATATGGGCTCGGTGGTGCTGATCAAGCCCGGCGTGCTGCGCACGATCATCGTCCGCGCGGGGCATCTCGGGCTCGGGCTGATGCTGCGCGTGACCGCTACCAACGGCTATCTCGGGTCGATGCGCACGGTGCACTTCGCGCACTGGGCCTTCGTCAACAATGGCGGCCGGCTGATGTTCTTCAGCAATTTCGACCAGAGTTGGGAGAGCTATCTCGATGACTTTATCGAGAAGGCGCATGACGGCCTGACCCTCGCCTGGGGCGGCGGCACGGGTTTTCCCGCGACGCGCTTCCTGATCCAGGACGGCGCCAGTCATGGCCGCAAGTTCAAGAACTGGGCGCGGCATTCGATGGCGATCAGCCGCTTCTGGTACAGCGCATATCGCGATCTCACCGTCGACCAGGTCGAACGCAACAATCGCATCGCCGACGGCCTGCGCCGCGTGAAGCTCAGCGAAAAGGATGCCGCGGCATGGATCAACGAGCTGTGAGCGAGGGCGCCCCCAACCGCGGGAGCTGGCGTCTCAAGGCGCCACACGACGCGCTGACCCAGGGGCTGGTGGTCAGCGGCTTCGGCTCGCTGCCGACCGGCCGGGCACTGTTCCTGCAATTCGCCTGGGATGGCGTCGGCACTGGCGCGTGGCTCGACACGCTTGCCACCGTCGCGCCGGTGACGGATGCCGATGGGCGCGAGGCGCGCGCCACCGCTTTGTCCTTCGCCTATACCGGACTGCAAAAAATGGGCCTGTCGCCGGCCGCGCTGGCGACCTTCGCCGCGCCGTTCCGCGAGGGCATGTTGCAGGAGGACCGGCTGCGGCGGATCGGCGACCGGCGCAACGGCGAATGGCTCGGCACGGTGATCGAGGGCGGCCCGAAATGGAGCGCCAACACCCCGCGGCGCGGCGCGCTGGCCGAGGTCGAGGCGGGCCAGTCCGCCGCGCTGACGGCGACCGGGCATCGCGAGGAGAAGATCACCACGCCGATCACCGTCCATGCGCTGCTGCTGCTTTACGACACCGACGAGGAGGCCGCGGAAAAATGGGCGGAGGAGGTCGAAGCCAGACTCGCGCCGCACCAGATCAAGGTGGTGCACAAGCTGCCGCTCGATCTGCGCCCCGACGAACGCGGCGTGGCGCGCGAGCATTTCGGCTTTGCCGACGGCATCTCGCAGCCGATGCCCTATGACGATGCAGCGATCGAGCTGAGCGATGGCAGCGCGGCGCCGCGCGACAAGTGGAACGGCGTGCCGCTCGGTGAAATCCTGCTTGGCCATGTCAACGGCCACCATGAGCGCGCACCCGGGCCGATCCTGCCCGACGATCCCGGTGGCAAGGGCAAGGCTGCGGGCCTCCCGCCCCATCCGCTCGCCGAGGGCGGCCTCGATCTCGGGCTCGACGGGAGCTATATGGTGGTGCGCGAGCTCAAGCAGGACGTCGTCGCCTTCTGGCAATCGATGCGCGAGAACGCGGCGCACATCCGCGCCCGCGATCCCGACCATTCGGCGCATGTCACCACGACCTGGCTGGCCGAGCGTGTGGTCGGTCGCAATACCCATGGCGACCTGCTGTGCCCGGCGGGTTACCTGCCGCGTGCGCCCGGCGACCAGCCCGACAACGATTTCGCATTCTGGGATCGCGACCAGTACGGTGCCGGCTGTCCGGCCGGATCGCATGTTCGCCGCGCCAACCCCCGCGACGGCCTTGCCCCTTCCGTCGACCAGAAGCAGACCCTGCTCGATGCCGCCAACAACCACCGCATCCTGCGTCGCGGGCGCAAATATGGCGCGACGATCAGCGTGCCGCCCAAGGAAGACGGGGTCGATCGCGGACTGTTGTTTATCTGCCTCAACACCGACATCGCGCGACAGTTCGAGTTCGTCCAGCAGACCTGGTTGCTCAACCCCAATTTCGCGACATTGTTCGACGAGACCGACCCCCTGATCGGCCCCAGGGGCACGATGACCGTCCGCGACCAGCCATTGCGGCGGCGGGTCGAGGTCGACACTTTCGTACGGATGGTCGGCGGGGACTATTTCTTCCTCCCGAGCATGCCGGCGCTGCGGTATCTCGCGACATTGGGGTCGGCATCATGAGCGACGTGCTGACATCGACCGCCGTGCTGCGACCGGGGCCGACCGGCCTTAAGCGCGTACTGATGCGCTGGGCGATGGCGGCGATGCCGTTTGGCTTCCGCCTGCTGCGGCGGTTCAAACCAATTCCGCGCTTCGGCAAGACTTATGTCGCGACGCTTCACGACGATGTCCGCGAGGTGTTCGCCACCGACACCGCGTTCGGCGTACCCTATGCGCCCAAGCTCGAGGTGATCATGGGCGGCGAGCCGTTCTTCCTGGGCATGGCCGACACGCCGCAATATCATGCCGATGTCGCCGCGATGCGGCGCGTCGTGCTGCCGGATGACCTGCCGCGGCTCGGCGCGCGCGTCGAGGCCATGGCCGAGGCGATCGTCGCCGCCGCGCCGGGCCAGATCGAGGTGGTCGACGCGCTGGTCCGCAAGGTGACGTTCGATTTCCTCGGCGAGTATCTCGGCGTGCCCGCGCCGCCGCAGGGCGATTTGCGCGTGTGGGGCACGCGGCTGTTCGAATATCAGTTCGTCGCCAGCGACGCCGCGCTGGTCGAGGAGGTCAAGGTGATCGCGCCGGCGCTGCGCGACCATATCCAGCACCAGATCGAGGCACGCCGCGCCAGGCCGGACGGCCGTGATGATGTGCTGGCGCGATGCCTCAAGCTGCAGGCGCAAGGCGCGCCGGGCTATAGCGACGCGCAGATCCGCACCGCGTTGATGGGCTTCATCGTTGGCGGTCCGCCACAGCCGCCGATGGTCGTGCCCCAGGCAATGGAGCAGTTGCTCCGGCGCCCCGAGGCGCTGGCCGGCGCGCAGGCGGCCGCGCGTGCCGACGACGACGCGCTGCTCGCCGGCTATGTGATCGAGGCGATGCGCTTCGATCCGCTCGCGCCGGGGCTGCCGCGCATGGTGCTCAAGGACTGGACGCTGGCCGCGGGGACGCGGCATGCGCGGCTGATCCCGGCCGGTTCGACGATCCTCGCCGCTTTCGCCTCGGCGATGCGGGACGGCCGGCGCGTGTCCGACCCCGAGCGCTTCGATCCGCGCAGGCTGCCGCATGAGTACATCCATTTCGGGCACGGCCTGCATCAATGCTTCGGCGAGCATATCAACCGGGCGACGCTTCACATGATGCTCAAGCCGCTCCTGCGCCGGGCGAATGTTCGGCGCGCGGCGGGCTCGGCGGGACATCTCACCAAGCAGGGCGCCTTTGCCGAACGGCTGATGGTGGCGTTCGACCCCGCCTGACCCGATGCGCACGGTCATTTCTCGGTCGCCGAGAACACCCCGTCCCAATCAGCGCCGGGCGGGTTGGCGGTGAAGTAAGCGGCGCGCTCGCGCATCAGCAGGTAGAATTTGCGCAGGCCGCAGCTCACCGCCCCGCCCTCGCCCTGCACGGCGAGCCGGTCGGCCGCAGCCCAGTCCTGTGCGCGATAGGCGTCGAGCATCACCTGATGGCGCTGGGCGAAATCGCGAAAGCTCGGTTCCTCTCCAAGGCTCTCGTCGCCAAGCAGCGCGAAGATCTCCTCCGGCGCATCGCGGCCGACGACCTTGACGTGGTCGAGCGAGACGATCGCAAAATGCGGCAGGTGGCGCCGTAACTCGCTGCCGATCGCGATCTGCAGGCCGTAATATTTGGTCATGCCCTCGATGCGTGAGGCGAGGTTCACGGTGTCGCCGATCAGCGAATAGGACAGGCGCTGCGCCGAGCCCATATTGCCGACGCAGCACGGGCCGGCGTTGAGGCCGATGCCGATGCTGACATTGCCGGGCCAGAGCGGGTCGTCGGCGCTGCGCTTCTCGACGTTGATCTCGCGCAGGCGCCGCGTCATCGCCAGTGCGCCGCGGGCGGCATTGGCATATTGATCGGGATCGTCGATCGGCGCGTTCCAGAAGGCGAGCACCGCGTCGCCGATGAACTTGTCGATCGTTGCCTTGCGCTCAAGCAGGATGTCGCACATCGGGGTCAGGAACGCGATCAGGAACTGGATGATCTCCTGCGGCGTCAGCTTCTCCGACAGCCGCGAAAAGCCGCGGATATCGCAGAACAGCACGGTCATCTGGCGCTCTTCGCCGCCGAGTTCGAGCCGGCCGGGGTCGTCGACGATGCGCTGCACCATCTCCGGCGAAAGATAACGATCGAACGCCTGGTGGATATAGGCGCGCTGGCGTTCCTCGCGGTAAAAGGTGACGGCGGTCTCGACGATATAGACGAGGATCAGGCCGAGCACCGGCCAGGCCGGATCGAGCAGCAGGCGCCCCTGGCTGAAGGCCTCCCAGCTGCCGAGCAGCGTGGCGCCGACCATCACCAGCCCGAGGATCGCACCACGCAGCGCGCCCAGCCACGGCAGTGCGAAGACCATGATCAGGCCGAACACCAGCAACGCGGATCGTTCGGCGCCGAACCCCCAGTCGGGATGACTGAGAAAGGTTTTCGACATGATCTGCTCGAGCGCCTGGGCGTGGATCACGGCGCCCAGTTCGCGGTCGGCGAGCGGGGTCGATTTCTGGTCGTAAAGGCCGGCCGCGCTGGTGCCGATCAGCACGATCTGCCCCGAGAAATACTTTTCCATCTCCGCCGCGCTGAGCGCGCCGGTGAGGATCTTCCATGCCGGCACCACGCGCTCGGGCTGCCGCGCGGTGAAATACATCAGCAGGCGGCCGTCGCCGGTGGTCGGCACGACGGAGTCGCCAACCTTGAGCGAGACCATGTTGGCGCCGTTGCCGCCATGCTCGGCGCTGGCATCGTCCGACTTCACGACCACCGACTGGGTCTGGTACGCGACGCGCAGCGCCTCGAGCGACAGCGCCGGGAGCAGCGCGCCGTTCTCGGTCGAGACCATCGGCGCCTTGCGGATGATGCCGTCATTGTCGGGCGGCAGGCTGACGAATCCCAGCCCCTTCGCCGCCGCGCGCAACGCCGGCAGCGGCTGGATCGCGCCATTATAGGTCGACCGCCCGGTGCGCGCCTGGCTGCCGGCATAGGCGAAACCCATTTTCGGCTCGACCTGTCCGCCCTTGCCGTCGTTGGTCAGGAAATAGGCGAGCACGACGTTCGAATTTTCGAAGGCGCGGGCGAGCGTCGCGTCATTGTCCGGCAGGCTGCCGAGCGCCTTCAGCAGATCGTCGGTGCCGCCTTGCCGACGAAGGCGTTGCGCGAGGTTGGCCGGCGAGGTGCGATCGGGTTCGGAGAAGACCACGTCATAGACGATCGCGGCCGCGCCGGCATCGGTCAGGCGGGTGTTGAGATCGGCGATGTCGGTGCGCGGCCAGGGCCATTGGCCGAGGCGGCGAAGCGTCTCGTCGTCGATGTCGATGACCCTGACGGCGGCGTCGGTATAGGGCCGCGGCTTGGCGCGCTGATAGCTGTCGAACAGCAGCGACGAGGCGCTGTCGATCGCCGACACGCCGATGGCCTGGAGCAGCAGGACGAGGAGCAAGGCGGCGAGGCCGGGCAGGATCGCTCCCGCTCGCTTGCGCAACGCCAGCCCCCACCGTCGCCCCATCGGCTTGCCCACCCCCGTCGTTTCGCCCTCGTTATGGCCGAGGCGGGACCAACCGACAATGGCGTCGCCGCGATCGTGCGCGGCAAATATTCGGCAAGTCCTCGGGCCGTCCAACACCAAGTATTCGGGGTATTTTGACGACCGACGGGGGGTGTCCTTCATCACAGCGCGTTACTTGCGGCTTGAAGATCGCGCGCAAGTGATGGCGCCTTTTCCAACAGCGAATAGTGCGGCCATGCTACGCCGCGCGCGCTTTTTCCGGGCGCGAGGACTGCGTCTTTACTGGACCATTTATGGGGGACCGTGACGATTTTCGCGGCGTTCACTGGCAAGCTCCGTCGGGCCGACCGGCGATTTCCCAACACGAAATGCGTCGCGAGCGCGGTGGCGCTCGCATAGTGCGCGCAGTGCCGCGCGCAGTGAATCAGGCTGGTCGGCCCGCCGCGTCGGAGAGCGCCTTGCAGAGGATCACATTACTATGGCCATCGGGCCAGCCGGGAAATTCGGCCATGCGCGCAAATCCGGCCTTCTCGTAAAAGGCAGGCGCCTGGAAGTCGTGGCTCTGCACCCAGATGCGGCGCACGCCGCGCCGCCGCGCCTCGTCGATGAACGCATCGAGCAAGGCGCGCGCATGGCCACGCCCGCGATGCGCCTCGGCGACCCACATCTGCTTGAGTTCGGCGGTGCGCGCCCAGCTGTAACCGGCGGCGGCGGCGATCATCTGCCCGGCCTGGTCGCGCATGACGAAGCCGAGACCCTGCGCGTCGTCCTGCCCGGTCGCGCCGCTGTTGTGGCGATAGAGGTGATCCTCGATGGCGTCGATCTCGTCGGTGGAAAGATCGTGACGTGGTTCGACGGAAAACCCCTGCGCCGGCAGATCGAGCCGCATGGCGCAGCGACGCTCGCCGGGCATGCCGTTGGCGATCTCCACGCGCAGCGTTTCGACGAGGCGTTGCGTCAGTTCATGATCCGGCAGCGTGCGGAAGCCCGCGCGCCGGTAAAATATCTCATTCCAGGCCACCCCGCGAAACGTCGTCAGCGTAACGGCGGGCAGCCGCGTCGCCGCCGCCCATGACGTCGCGGTTGCCAGCAGGCGTCTTCCCAGCCCCGCCTGCTGCCTGTCGTGGCGCACCGACATCTCCCAGATGTGCAGCGCATCGCCCAATAGCTCGCCGCACAGAAAGCCGGCGATACCGCCGGCCGCGTCGCTGGCGACCCACGCCGCGCCGCCGGCGATCAGCGCGGCATAACGCTCGACCGCCAGATCCTCCGCGTCGGCGATCCACGCCAGATCGTCGACCGCGCGAAACGCCTCGCCCGCCGAATGCTCCACCGCGGGCAGGAAAGGCGCGTCTGCCGCATGTGCCAACCGGATGATGATCTGCGCTCTTCCTTTCCTGTCGCGCGGTAGCGGGGCGACACCGCCAGCGACCGGTCAGGTCCCACGCTGTGGTGACGGCGACCGAACGGCAACGCAATCGCAGGGTACGTGCACATCGGCACCTTGCGATCCAGCGGCACGCAATTGGGCGGCGCGGACACGTCCCAGCCTTGAGCGCGAGCGCCGATCAGGCGGTAGACTTATATAACGGCCGTTCTGCTCCCGCCCCAAGAGCCGCCACCGGTTTCACGCCGCCAAATGGATGTCGCCTCCAATAACGGCCATCAAGTCATCAAGAGGCTCTCGTTCCGCGTGCTCGATGCCAACGACACCATCACTTGTGTTCACAACTAGGCGGTAGCGGTGACCTCGCCACGCTAGACTACCCTCTGCGACAATATCCCACGCATCGAAGTCCGGCATCTGCAGTTCCACAGGTCCGACGCGCTCAAGCCCTTCCTGCAGAAGGTTGATAGCGGCACGGGATAG
>Ga0307510_10002826_pt1 | contig 19928 bp, 23 predicted proteins | sample 12_EM_MG_FD_207224 | JGI IMG/M metagenome (GOLD analysis project Ga0307510, IMG submission 207224) | Populus trichocarpa ectomycorrhiza microbial communities from riparian zone in the Pacific Northwest, United States - 12_EM | ecosystem: Host-associated > Plants > Roots > Unclassified | place...
CTCCGTCCATTTCTGGCGCTTTCCCCCGCCCCGTTCCTCCTCCCCCCGTGAAGTGGACATTCCGGGCCGTCGATCCCTCCCCGAAGGCACTGCCGTCTAAGCGCGGTCGAAGTGACAAGTCGGGGCCTGACACGGACGACACTACTGCCTCCGATGATACCGCTTCCGATTCCGATGTCGAAGCCTTGATCAGGTGCAAGGAATGCGAGTACGTCCAGTCGAAGAGGCGGATGGGCGACTTTAGGCGCCACCTCAAGAAGCACGACGCCGAGCACCTCACCCGAGTCATCTGCTGCGGCGTACCATCTACCCACCCCGCCATCGTCAGCTTGCGCCCTGGACACCTCACTCATTGGTACGACAGTCACCCGTTTTACGGTGGCTGTGGCAGGTCGTATTCACGCATGGACGCCCTTCAACGTCACCTGAAGAAATCGCGCTGTGTCGGGGGCAGTACCAAGGACCACCAGTCCTGGAGGAAACTTTATTTCTCTAACAAGACGCGCTATCGTCACTGACGCACATTACGTCCTCTCATCCGCACCCCTGGGGACCTTCGGATTCCGGACTGACTACCGAATCGCTCTATGTATCACCCGGCACTAACCCCGGTGGACGCTGTAACGCCTGTTACTTTTCTTTCCCAACGTCTCAAATATGCAATACCGCGCTACGCTCCATATGTAATATAAACTGACCCATCGTCTCTTCCCCTTCCCAAATCCCAACTGTATCATTATGTCTCCATTGGGTTCTGCGTACTTTTACCGCTTATTCATCCCCTTATTCCTCTTACTTTTTGTATACCAACTCCGATTGGCGGATTTTACGACTCTCCCCCTAAAAGTTTGAAGTTCCGTATATCGAACAAAAGATTTTCAGGCAGTTTGACGGGCGCATCGCCCAGCAAAGTTAGAGAAATCGGCACAAGCGAGAGTGTGTTGTACGGAGTCTGGTACTGTAGTTAATTGTCTGCCAAATCAGAAGCATGTCCTGGGTGTATATGCCTCGCAGGGTGAGCATCGTCTACGCCATGGTGTGGTGTGAGGGATCCGGGGTATCGCTGTTGTGACCACTGACCACCATTGCCATGTCAGCCTCCAGGAGATGGCAACATAACAATGGTGATAAAATCAAGAACCAACGTGACGCCACCTACTTAACATCGCTGTTCTTCTTGACGTTGCTGGATGTAACCTGAACAGGAGCAGGGACGTCTATGAAACTTGTGGTTTGCTTCCAACGAATGCTACATCACTGCTACGTCATGCACCATCAAGTGTTGAGATCCTTGGACAAGGGGGCTCACCACTGTGGTCCGGTCATCTCGCTACTTCGCATCGCCCATGCCCTCAGGCTACCTGCTCACTGCCGAGCTCGCCTCCTTGTCAGTTCGTCACAGCGCGGAATGGACAGATTGAACAGACAATGGCAGCTGCGCCCAGTCGAGGTGCTCCTTCTTGCCGCCACGATGTAGTTTTGCGCTTCGGAAGGTGATCAGGACGATGTATGGTCCATGGCGGATGACCGATTGGCCCAACTGGCGGGCCCGCTCACCGGAACCTTGTCTATCGCGCCTATGTTCGCGGCGGCAGACTCGGAGCGAGATGATCATGAGCCATCGGCGAGCGCGCTCCGCGATGCAAGACAGAACTCTCAAAACACGAGGGGCGTCACACTCGATGTTGGATGCTGACGGACCCGATCGTGGACATCTTAGGGGATACCGTGCACTGGTAGTAACACGCTAAGCACCCTCACCATCCTTTGATGTTCGACTGACGTCGCCCTAGTCACTGGCCTCTGACTGGCATTCACACACATCCATTGTACGATGCTCGTGATCGTTAGTTGAATATGCTATGCTAGATATTCCTACATATTTTGCAACCTCATATCCCTAGTTCTTTAGTTGTATCCCTGCATCGCCCTTCGTCACATATAGATCGAACCACCTGAAGACTTCGTAGTGCCACTTCAGGCCGAAAAGGAACACCGACCACAGTCACCAACGCACGAATCATGCGGTGAAAGAATTAGCGTTACCTATTTCCGTGGCTCAAAACCCAGTCCGTGGTTCTCATCAGGGAAGATGACCAGTCGAGTTGGTACAGTACTCATTGCCTGCCACAATCTTTGGTGCCTAACAACCTCAATGAAATGTGGATATATGCTCACTGCTTCAACGCGTGAATTACGCTGATTCCATCTGCTTCGGTAGACGATAGTCCTTGCTAACATGGATGACAAGCTGCTACGTCGACTACATTTGTGTGTAGTTGATCGGATTGTACTTGTCGAGCAGCTCCTACGCTTCCTTATCGCAGGGACGGCCCCGTTCGTGGTTGAACTTTGTTCGCGGTCAGAAATTTGGGGTAACCTGGAATGATGAGTGACGTGACCACTCACAAACAAAACCTTATCTGTAAGATAGCTGTTGTAGCCTTGTAGGTCGCGTCAAAGACGCAATCGTGGCATACGAGGGCCTTGAAGTTGAACCCGAACTCAGGTGACCTTGGATCCAGCTGTGCCACAGATAAGCAATAAGGAATGTAAATGCTACGTACACGACTCACTTTATGACGTAGCCACCCTAGCTAGCTCCCCCTGCAACGGCACGATCATGGTCGATCTCAGGCTACCTTTCGAGGGCATATTTCTAGCCCTTTTGAAGGTCGACAGAGGGATTCCCGCCCCAATCCTTGGCGATGGCACCCGTGAAGTCTGTCAATAAAGTATGTGTCAAAGTTTATCGACTCGTACATGATGGGTCAAAGCCAACCTTGGCCAGACGTCGTCCAGCCCGTCTGGTCGGGTTCCACCTCGTAGACTACTGGTCATCCAAAACTCCCTAAGGGTCTGGAAAATCCTTTTTCGGCGTACGTCCCCGCAGGATTCGCGAGGGCAGACGTGCCTGCGTGGATGAGAAGTCCCGGCCACTTCTTGTTGTCACCTTCATTCCACTCGTGCGGCATGACGACAAACCCGTACGCCGGCTTCCTTTCGGCTGCTTCGAAGTAAAAGTCCTCTGGCGGTCACAACGTTTTCCAGACCAGGGCTCCCTCGGTGAAGGAGGTGACCTGTTCAGGTGTGCCATTCCACTGGAAGTCGTCCTTGGCTTGAACCAAGTCGGCTTCGAGGTCGTGGAAATCACAGATAAGGAATACGTCGTTCAGTCTCTGGGGCGAAAGTGAGATAAAATCAGCCTGACATTTGGATTCGGAAGGTGCTGACGTGTGAGTAAGCGGCTGGGGGTGAAATATTTGGATGGGAAGTCAGAGCTAGTGAAGTGGCTAAGGTCTGGAGCGTACGTGTGCTGCGCTTTGGCGACCACCTAAGCGACGTCGTACAAGCGGGCAGAACGGGGGTGTGTGGAAAGCAGGAGAATGAATGGAAGGCGATGAAGGGGAAGGGAAGGGGGAGACGGCCTTGTGAAAATCGAATTTGATTTGCAAATATTGGTAAGTTACAGATTCATTATCGTTCTTTCCCCGCTGCTCCTGCTTATCGTGGCCATTCCAGTGGCGCTGCTTCCACCTTCCACATCTCCCATTTCCTCCATCCTCCCGAACTTGCAAAAACAATCAACAGTTTCAGATTGGGAAATCAAGTTCAATTAGGGTTGATGCACCTCATTCTATGCAGCCACAATTTTGTTTTATTATGGCAGTAATGGAGGGCTATGGCTTTACATAGATGGCTGCTAGTGCTACTACTGTACTACCGGATTGCGATTGGGAACGGGAATGATGTGGGTTATTAGACGGGCTCAAATTGCGGCCTGGTATCTGAGACGGTTGTTTAAACTCGTGGGCTCACTGAGCTGGTGAGCTGATATCTAATAAACTGTCCTCTCATTTATGCTGGTGGCGTTGGCATTGGTGCGATTTTTCATGTAATGCGAGTTAATCCTATCGGGGCTTGTCTTGTCCCGTCACTCCCGTGCAGGAGTACTCGCCACCCCGATATCGATGTGGCTGATACCTTCCTGGGTTGGGTGTCACTGTCACAATAGTCCCGCGATTATTCGCAGCAACGGGTGTGCGACGTTCAAGTTTGTAAGTCTCAGTCGTAGTCATGGACCTTCTGTAAATCATCATGCCGCCGTATCCCAGGATTCCCAGGCCTTGCCAAATCCTTGCGACATCCGTCGTGCTCCTCGCACTGGTCACATGATGCACCTCCGGGTCCATGCCACGCCACTTCTTGCAGGCAACGCCGCAAGCGCGTTGATTGGCCGGGTCAATCCGTGAAGCTTACGAAGCGTAACGGCATGTTCCATAGTATCGTAGTCATATGATATTTGCACTGTGATTATAACATAAAGCGGAATCCAACGTCTGCTTATCACCTTCGCCAATCTTCCTTCCCACAACCCTTTCGAACTATGGCTACACAGCAGCATTCCCCCCGAGTCCCAAAGATCAAGTTCAGAGTCCTCATTATCGGAAGAGCGAACGCAGGGAAGACCACCATTTTGCAAAGAGTTTGCGATACAACCGAGAGTCCAGAGATCTACAGGCCCGGTCGATGGGGAATTCGCCATCGGGTAAGTTCCCGTTCCTGGTCAAACTTTGGATCTCATCGTCTAGTCAGGTTAAACTCGACCCTACAATAGAGGTTTGGCCTGGTTATTAATGTTGGCAATGGCTGATCATGAGTGTCCTGCTTGCAGCGTGGCCAACACGATGTCAACGACGAACTCATCTTCACAAACCACCGTGGCTATATTTTCCACGACTCCCCCGGATTTGAGGCGGGTAGTAAAGACGAGTTGAAGACTGTACAAAAATTCGTCAAACGCAAGTCACAAGAGAAACGATTAAAAGATAGATTGCACGCGATCTGGTTTGTTGTTTCGTGTGTCTACAGTTGTAAATTCACAAGGTCGTGGTTGCTTTTCAGGTATTGCATTCCGATGGACAATGATCGACCATCGCTAGATTTAAAGTATTTTGACGCGATTTGTCCGGATAAGGATGGTATGTCTACTATGTCGAATTGGTACTCTTTGGATAAGGATTAACATCACGAACGGGAATTTTGAAGTTCCTGTAATAGCAGTTTTTACAAAATATGACCAATTCAAGCACGACATCAAGATGAAGCTAGAGGATGAAGGCCGTGATCCAGAAATGGATTTCAAGACTGAGGTGGAAAACACATTCAATCAGCATTATATGGCCAGCCTTAATGGACCTCCCCCATTTATCCGTTTGGAGAGTGAGGATCATGGTGTTGTTAAATAACGAGCATCTGCTGTATTAATGTCTGTCCTGCAGACATGCAAAAACATGGACAACGATGTGATGGTCTTGTTGAAATGACTGCTAATGCACTCAGTGGCGGCGCGGTTACTCTCATGCTTGTGGCCGTACAGAGGGATAACCTGAAGCTTAGTATAGAGCAGGCCATTAGGCGGTGAGTTCTTATGCATAGTAAGAGAAGGATGAGATGAGTGTAGTCCCGTTACAGGATCCATGGCGATTTTAAACAAGGAAATGGGAGTACAGAAGCAGTAATAAAGACATGCATGTGGGCCTTTCCGTCGCTCTGGGTAAGTTGCAATACCATCGTCTGAGTTGTCACTTGCTGCTGAAATGAAGTCACTACTAGTATTGGGTCAGTACCCTTTTTTTTATCTCTTAATTTGTGATTTCTCACCCTTTCCTTTCCATATTATCGTGACTTGTCCCTCCCTCTGGTCTCCAGAATGTGAGTGCCCCTTACTCGGTCGCTTTCTTTCTATGTCCTGACTTGTCACTCCCTCTGTGATCTCCAGGAAGTGAGTGCCCCTTGCTCGGTTGCTTTCATTCTATGTCTTGACTTGTCCCCATCTGCGGCCCCCAGGGAGTGAGTATCGAGTACCCTTCATACTGTCATTTCCTTTCTGTGTCCTGACTTGTTCCTCCCTCTGCGGTCTCCAGGAAGTGAGTGTCCCTTGCTTGGTCACTTTCTTTTTGTGTCCTGACTTGTCCCTCCCTCTTTGGTGTCCAGTTGGTGAGTGCCCCTTGCTTGGTTGCTTTCTTTCCATGTCCTGACTTGTCACTCTGTGGTCTCCAGTGGGTGAGTGCCCCTTGTGCTGTCTCTTTCTTTCCGTGTCTTGACTTGTCACTCCCTCTGTGGTCTCCAGTGGGTGAGGGTCCCTTGTGCTGTCTCTTTCTTTCCATGTATTGACTTGTCACTCCCCTTGCGGTCTCCAGGGAGTGAGTGCCCTTGTCCAGTCGCTTTCGTTCCATGTCCTGACTTGCCTCTCCTCTGTGGTCTCCAGACAGTGAGCACCCTCCCTCTGTCACTTCCTTTTCATGTCCTAACTTGTCCCTCCCTCCTTTGTCTCCAGGAAGTGAGTGCCCCTCACTTGGTCACTTTCTTCTTGTGTCCTGACTTGTCCCTCCCTCCACGGCCTCCAGAAGGTGGGTGCCTCTTGCCCAGTCCCTTTCTTTCCATGTATTGACTTTTCCTCCCTCTATGGTCTCTAGGAAGTGAGTGCCCCTTGCTTGGTCATTTTCTTTCTGTGTCCTAAATTGTCCCTGCCTCTGCGGTCTCTAGAAAGTGGGTGCTCCTCACTCTGTTGCTTTCTTCCATGTCCTGACTTGTCACTCCCTCTGTGGCCATCAGGAAGTGAGCACCCCTAGCTCTGCCACTTTCCTTCCATGCCCTGATGTGTCCCTCCCTCTGCTGTGCCCAGTTGGTGAGTAGGTGCTGTCACTTTCTTTCCATGTCCTGACTTGTCCCTCCCTCTGTGGTCTCCAGGATGTGAGGCCCCTTGCCTAGTTTCCTTCTTTCCATGTCCTGACTTGTTCCCCCCTCTGCTGTCTCCAGTTTGTGAGTGTCCCTTGTTTTGGTCACTTACTTTCTCTGTCCTGACTTGTCTCTCCCTCTGCCGTCTCCAGGATGTGAGTGCCCCTCACATAGTTACCCTCTTTCCATGTCCTGACTTGTCTCCCAATCTGTGGTCTCCAGTTGGTGAGTGCCACCTGCTCGGTCACTTTCTTTCCATGTATTGACTTGCCACTCCCTCTGCCGTCTCCAGTTGGTGAGTGTCCCTTACTTGATCACTTTCTTTTTGTTTCCTGACTTGTCCCTCCCTCTGGTCCTCAGAATGTGAGTACCCCTCACTTGTTTGCTGTCTTTCCTTGTCCTGATTTGTCACTCCCCCTACCGTCTCCAGTTGGTGAGTGCCCCTTGTTTGGTCACATTCTCTCTGTGTCCTGACTTGTCTCTTCCTCTGCTGTCTCCAGGATGTGAGTGCCCATCGCCTAGTTGCTTTCTTTCTATGTCCCGCCTTGTTTCTCAATCTGCGGTCTCCAGTTTGTGGGTGCCCCTGCAAGGTTGCTTTCTTTCTGTGAATTGACTTGTCACTCCCTCTGCGGTCTCCAGCCTGTGAGTGCCCTCACTCAGTCGCTTTCTTTCTGTTTCCTGACTTCTCTCTCCCTCTGCCATTTCGAGAATGTGAGTGCCCCTCCCTTGTTTGCTTTCTTTTTATGTCCTGATTAGTCCTTCCCTCTGCTGTCTCCAGGCTGTGAGTGCCCCTTGCTCGGTCGCTTCTTTCCGTGTCCTGACTGGTCCTCCCTCTGTCATGATATCCAGTCTGTGAGTGCCCCTCATTCAGCCGCTTTCTTCCGTGTCCTGACATGTCACACCCTGCGGTCTCCAGTGGGTGAGTGCCCCTTGCTCTGTTGCTTTCTCTCTGTGTTCTGACTTGTCGCTCTCTCCATGGTCTCCAGTTTGTGAGTGCCCCTTGCTCGGTCGCTTTCTTTTCATGTCCTGACTTGTCTCTCCCTCTGCGGTCTCCAGGAAGTCAGTGCCCCTCACTCAGTTGCTTTCTTTCCACGTCCTGACTTACCCTCCCTCTGCGGTCTCCAGAAAGTGAGTGTCCCTGGTTTGGTTGCTTTCTTTCCATGTCCTGACTGGCCATCCCCCTGCGGTCTCCAGAAAGTGGGTGCCCTTCGCTGATTTCCATGTCCTGACTTTTTACCCCCTCTGCGGTCTCCAGAGAGTAAGTTCCTCTCCCTCGGTCGATTTCCTTCCATATCCTGATTTTGTCCCTCCTTCTGCCTTCTCCAGGAAGTAATTACACCTTCAAGTTGCTCCTCTATTTTCGGCGTACTAACGCGCTCATTTCTGCCTGCATTTTTCAGAAAGTGAACCGTTTTTTTGTATCTGCTTGCTTCCTGTGTTCTCACTTCTTTTCTTCTCTGCACCCCAGCTATTTTTCGACAAATTACGATCATTTAACTCCAATGTACTGTTCTTATTTTTTGTGGTTTCATCTTGGTTTCACTGATGCGCTTTCAGCCGCCTCTCTGTATATCTAGTGATAACACACATCACACCATGATCGGTATATTTCTGCTCTATGCATCTGTATTTTCTAACATCCAACATAGTGACAATTCTTATTCTGGACCGTGCCTGCCTTTTTTATGCCTCCCCATCCCGTTCGACTCGAATTCGTGCCTTGGACCAGGCATGTTCCCAATATGCATCTTCTGATATTCATGATGCGGTCCAGGAGCAGTTTTCATTACCTCGCACACAGTACTCTATTTCGCAATTCACAGAATTTGTACTCAGTCATCGTCTCCGATGATTACTCTTTTACTTCCCACTTTTCATCATTTCGTCCGATTTTTATGGGCTAGTTTTATGTCTGTAAAGTGATGCGAATAGTCCCCAGGCTAAACACGGACACAGTGACTTCTCAAATTGATTTGGTAGTGTGCGCGTTCGGATTGCATACTGAGTAGCAGTTATAGCTCCAGAATAAGGAATAAGGATAAATGGAACGAAACGGTGGTTTACCCCCATCAATTTAGGCTGTTTTCGGGCACTAATCGAGTACTAATCACTCAGCCGTCGGCTCAACTACCCGAGTGCAACGGCCGTGTCCCCGAATGACGCGATGACGGTCCATGGGAAAAAATGGTTCGGTACCGCGAATAAACTCACATTTGAGCAAAGCATGCGAATACCAGAAAAGTTACAGACGCCGCGGGACTGAGGTCCACTTTCGCGGTCAAAGCGACCAATATTCGAAGTCGGTGCTTTCGTTTTCGAATCACGTATCGTAGCAGACGATAAATTTCGAACCTGGGGCTCGCACCCTTCACCTCCGGCACCCTCTACATGAGTGGCACCCTACGCATCGCTATCTTCGCTTGCCGTCGATTTCCCTTCACCCTTGTCTGTGTCCACGCCTGCCCCTGTGCCTGAGTCCGTTTCCGAGTCAGAGCCGGAGCCCGAGTCCGTTTCCGACTTGCCCCGCAATTTTTATCGCTCACATAATCAGTACTAAGCGTATGCAGATAATAATGTGCTCACCATGTCCCCTAGACCAAGGCACAGATGCAGGGCAGGTGATTCTGGTTTTCCGATTTTGAGGGGGACAGGTGTGCTTGCCTCTGGGGGTATGGACCGCAGGTATTCAGGGACTGAACGTCCAGCAAGCGACGCACGGATCAATTGCGTGAGCATCAGATTATTCATGTCGAAGAAGCAGGCGTCACTGTGCATTATCTTGGCAAATTTGTACTGGTAATCGTCGTCGAGATCGGAGAGGACGCGCAGAAAGAGATTGGTAAGGTGTTCATTTGGGATCTCCATCTTCACGGCATCTCTCTTTAGATGGTGTGGCCGAATGGCAAAAAGCGTGTGTGAATCCTTCGTCGAATCCAGCATATAGAGCAAGGAAGCGAAGTATTTGGGATTGGAAATGAAGGCACTGGCAGCTGAGCGCGCAGCTAAATCAAGATCATGGGCGTCTTTCGTACCCCTCCCCAACTCGATGCAGGTTCGTGCGGAAGGACCCCAAACATTATGATGTCTCAGAAGAGCGTCGACGTTAAGATCCAGTATTTTGCTGCGAATGCGAATAATGGTCAGCAAGAACGTAGAGGTTTGCAATTCAAAAAAATGGACCAACCCAAGGACACGCAACTCGTCAGAGCTGAAATAATCGAGGACGTATTTACTCATCGAACACTGTTCGTTCCATTTGTGCCACCGCAAGTTCAATGGAGGGGTTGCCTGAACGATCCAACTGCCGAGCCCAGAGGCGCACAAAAAGGCTTCACATGGTCTCGAAGTCGAGTGAGAAAGGGCCCAGGAGCCAGGGGGAATAACATCGGGATCTCTCGCAATAGCATCGTGAACCTCGGCACCAGTCCCCTTGAAGACGACAAAAGTGTTCTCGGACGTTTGCAAAGCTGTAGGCCGGCCACCACTCAAGCGGACAAGGAGAATGTAGAAGAGGAAGCACGACTTGCCTGGATTAGGATGGTGGTGTGAGAAGACAGTCGGGTGTAAAGACTACGCCATACCGATGCCTGGGTTACCCGTAACATATACGCCGTCTCCCCTTGCCTGGTCCGACGACCGTGAAGTCAACTCCTCAAGAGCGGAGATATATTCGTGGCGAATGAGGAGAACATCCTCAGAGAAACCGAGATAACGTAGTTCTAGATCCCTTATATGCGTAGCTGGCACATACTTGAGAACCTTTCCCGTCCCGTAGAAAATATTCTTTAATCTGGGGTCGAGTGGGCGTCTCCACATGGCAGTATGAAGCCTCTGAGCCACTTGGAGAGTCTTCGGATCGTCTACGGCTATAGACGACAGAGGACCGGACCTGAGCCCTATCGTGCGGGAATAAAGATGAATGTAGAAAGAAAGCGAGTCAAAGTGACGTACAGAAAGCAGAGAGGGGGATCCAAGTCAATATAAATCGCGACAATCGACCCAGAGCTGTTTGAACGTAGAACCGGACTCCTCGTGCGGGTGGGATCACAAAGATATGGAGGTGGAGCTCGGATGGCTGCCTTGTCCAAAAGTCTGATACGGGGTCCCACGGATTGGCAACCAAGGCAACGTTTTTGTCTTCGGCGCTGAAATTGAGGCCGGAAAACTTGTCTCGTTGAGGCTCGAGGGCCATATTGACCTGAGATAAAGAGACCGTGAGGATCGCAAGGTAGCGCATGGTGGAGGTATGATACCTTGAAAATGTCGAGCTCTGAGGGGTTGATATCGAGCTGGCGAAAAGATCCCCTCTCTTTCTTTCGGTGGATCAGCTCCTTTAACTGCGCCACCCTGGCGGCAACCGGGACAGTGACACAGAAAACATTTTGATCACCCTTGACCAGACACCAGAGCTTGAGGTAAGGATCGTGGGCGGGCATGGCTGGGGAGAAGACTGGATGGTGTCGGATGGAAGAACTGTGGAAAGTGGCGACGGATGTATGCGGGCAAAGCCACGACCCCTGTATTTAACTGCATATTTTTTTAGTCGAGAAGTGGTGGCGACGTTCCTTCGCGAGGGCGGATCACACTAACTTGAATTTGCTGTTCGGGAAAAAATTTGACCGTTACAGTTACGCCTTTTGTCGTCACTCTTCCTCACTTGACTCTGCTTCAGTCCCTCAGAATAAATCCTGAAAACATTCCAAGGCATGTAAGTTTATGTAGACTTGTCATTCGCGGGCCACTCATGCTCACCGCTCTAATGCCGTGCATGCGGATCTCGAGTTTCTCGAGTTTGCAGAAGTGGCGCATTTTCCGGAGTTTCTCCGGCATTTCCCGCAAATCATCGAAACCCGGATGGCACGCCACCTCCCTCAAAAGAAGCATCTCAACGCGGATTTTGTTCCGTCTCTTGATAAGCACGACCTGCCTTCTATCCCGAACTTATCGTTGCGTGGGTGTATCAGCACCGCGCAATTCTGTTAAGGTCAAGGTGACGTATATTCATATCGGAGGCGCTAGCGACGATACCACTGGATCACCAAGCCAAATTCGTACAACATGTCACGACACTTCGTCATGAAGGAGAACACATTCTCTATTGGAAGTTCCAAATTTTATCACTAGATCACCGATCAGCGGTCAGACACGTGTAATCACAACGCCTTGTGAACTCACCATCGCTAGCCTTGAGCTCGTAATAACGCGACGTGGATGGCTTCACCGTTCACGGGTGTACCGTTCATCGACTCAAGATCGATCACAAAAGGCCTTCACAATCTCAGTACGCACACAGACAGCAACGGAGGAAGAACTTGCTTTATGACCCCTTTTGAACTACCGAATTCATCCTTCTGCTAAACAAGTCGGTCTGCAGACACCGCGGTGAGCGCACATCACGGTGCAGGAGGTGAAACTGGGTACATTGGATCACGGCGTGCTACTTCGAACACGATGGATGCTCGAGGGGTATATCTGTAACCGTGCGGTCACGACCTATGAGGTATGCACTTTGGCGATGGATATGGAGCAGATCTACGCGAACACAATGTCAGCGACGCGGGTAGAGAAAGAAAGAAGAAGGCACGCACCAACTTGCTCGTCACCCTTGAAAACGTACAGCCTCCACCCGACGAGGGGCTTCCGAGCCTCGGGCGGCTCGTTGTACTTGAGCAAATTGCTTGTTCCGTCCGCATTCTTGACCGTGTTCCTCGCGGCGGCAAGCAATCCCGACGCGGCAAAGTTAGGCTTAGCCTTGTCTTCGGGCGCCGTGGTGGCAGATGTAGAGCGAGAGCGTGATGGAAGAGTGCGGATGGGAGCGTCGAGGAGACACTGAGTGCCGCGCAGAGCAACCCCTGCGCTCGTGGTCGTCGCGGAGGTCATCTCGTCAACGGTCGCCTCTACTATCGCGGTATTCCTTCTCGCGCCCGGACCTCGACGGGTCGTTGTCTGCGTCTCGTATCGGCGGTGGTCATCCCTGCCCCCGTCGTGGCTACAGTTTCTGTCTTTTTGTCTCCGTCTGTCATCATGATCAGCACGCCACGTGCGAGTGACTAGAGATGCCGAACCTCGGTTTAGTCCGGCTGTTCAAGGTGTTTTTCCCGAACCTCGAATCAGAACTGAATGTTGGGACAGGTGTACTGTATCTCTGTCGATTCTGTGGCGAGCACAAGTGCCACGAGGTGACGGGAGAACGGAAACGAGAGGACAGGAACGGCAACGAAGATCAGAACTTTAAAAAAAATATGTTCAATAGCGTGATCTGCCGCCTCACTTCGATACTGTACTCATAGCGCGCGCGCAGACCACCAAACAAAGGCGCACACGGAGGTATGTGCACCGTTACATTCTACCCGCCCGTGCCAGCAGTGATGGCTGTGCAATCACATGTTGTGAGCACGATCAGCATTAGTCGATCTCATGCATACTGCGATCGAGGGTGAGATCTGTGAGACCCTGGAAGGCCATATGATCGACTTACTTGACTCCGCTTGCCGGTCCCTCAGAATAAATCTTGAAACGTCCAAAGGCAGGTAAGTTTATGTTTCATGAGCCACTCGCGCATGCGGATCTCGAGATTCCCGATTTTGCGGAAGAAATTAACCTGTCACAAATGCTGGTTTTCCGGAGCTCCCTGGCATTTCCCGCAAATTATCGAAACCCGGATGGGACGCTACCTCGATAGAAGCCTCTCAACGTGGGTCTCTTGATAAGCACATTCTGCCTTCTGTCCCGAACTTATCGTTGCGTAGGTGGATCATCACACCGCACAAGTCTGTTAAGGGTAAGGTGGTGTATATTCAAATAGGAGGCGCTAGCGACGATACCACTAAGGCAAATCCGTACAACATGTCACGACACTTCATCGTGAAGGAGAACATATTCTCTATTAGAAGTTCCAAATTTTATCACTAGATCACCGATCAACTGTCAGAGACGTGTCATCACAACGTCTTTGTGAACTCACCATCGCTAGCCTTGAGCTCGTAATAACGCGACGTCGGTATGGCTTCGCCGTTCACGTGTGTACCGTTCGTCGACTCAAGGTCGATCACAAAAGGCCTTTACGATGTCAGTACGCACACAGGCAACAGGGGAAGAAGAACTTGCTTAATGACGCCTTTTGAACTACCAAATTCATCCTTCTGTTGAACGAGTCGGTCTGTAGATACCGAGGTGAGCACACATCACGGTGCGGGAGGTGAAACTGGGTACATTGAATCACGGCATGCTGCTTCGAAGACGATGGATGCTCGAGGGGTATATCTGTAACCGTGCGGTCACGACCTATGAGGTATGCACTTTGGCGATGGATATGGAGCAGATCTACACGAACACAATGTTAGCGCCGCGGGTAGAGAAAGAGAGAATAGGGCACGCACCGACTTGCTCGTCACCTTTGAAAACGTACAGCCTCCACCCGACGAGGGGCTTACGAGCCTCGGGCGGCTCGTTGTACTTGAGCAAAGTGCTTGTTCCGTCCGCATTCTTGACCGTGTTCGTCGCGGCAGCAAGCAATCCCGACGCGGCAAAGTTAGGCTTAGCCTTGTCTTCAGGCGCCGCGGTTGCGGATGCAGAGCGAGACCGTGTGGGGGAGTGTGGACGGGAGCGTCTAGGAGACGCTGAGCGCCGCGCAGAGCCGCCCCTCCGCTCGTCGCCGTGATCGTCGCGGCGGTCGTGGTCAGGAACGAGGTCGTCTCGCCGACGGTCGCCTCTACCATCGCGGTACTCCTTCTCCCGCCCGGACCTCGACCGGTCGTTGTCTGCGTCTCCATCGTATCGGCGGCGATCGTCCCCGCCCCTGTCGTGGCTAAAGTAGCCGTCTCTTCTTCCCTGTCTGTCATCGCTGTCATCCCTCCTTCGTCTGTCATCATGATAAGGCCGCCGCGTGTCCCGCTCCAAGGCTCCTCGACGGTTCCTTGGCCCGTCGCGCGATTCTAGACCTGGGCTGCGTCTGTGGCCACCTCTGTCGCCGCGACGGTTGCGGTACCGGTACTCATCATCAGAGTCACGGTGCCTTTTGTATGAGTCTGGTGAAGGAGAGCGCCGTGGCATTATCGGGAGGAAGTGACTGGGGTGAACGCGCAGAAAAGTGAACAGCGCTAGCCCGCGCTCTGATTACGTACAAAGCACCATTTTCGTTACGGCACTTTCCAGGACTGTTCGTCGATCGATATTTCCCATTTCCCATCACTCGCTCTTCATCATCCAAAACTTGTGTCCCCTCCCAATTTACGCGGACGTGATGTCTGCAGGCAACCAAACAGCCGGCGCTTCCACTTCGGCCAACAACTTTACTGCCATATTTAGTGCCGCCTCCGCCGAGTATCAGAGGGTGACAGGGAAACATCTAGACACCCATCCCTTCGCCACTCAGCTTGACACCTGCGATAGTCCAACAGCTATCTCGGGGCTTCTTCGAATGCAAGCGCAAGCTCTCATCAAATCTCAAAAGGGCGACCAGAAATTGATGGCTTGGTTGGACCCAATTGTCCATATCCTATTTACCTTTTCAGCAACGCTCGGAGAGGGGATCGGCCTGGTGAGCTACCTCGATCCATTTGGTATGACCGTTCTCTAACACCTCCTCAGACATTCTCACCCGCCCAAACGATCTTTACCGGCATCGGCGCTCTCATCGGCGTAAGTCTATCAAGTTCCTCATCGCAAATCCCTGTGACGCTCAACTCTCAGGCTGTGAGGGATGTTGTGGCGAGCCATGAAATGCTTCTACGCCTTTTCGAGCGTATCCACTTGTTTCTCCAGCGTCTGAACCGTTACACTGGGATGCCGTTGACCGACGATTTGACCTGCCTACTCGGGAAGATCATGGCGCAGTTGCTTACCATCCTCGCGCTTGCGTTTAAGGCCATGACGAATGGGCGAATAAGTGAGTCCGACCTTTCGCCATGTTCTATTTCCGTTGCTCACCATGTTGCAGAGAAGTTTTTGAAGAGGATAGCGGGAAAGACGGAGGTCGAAGATGCGGTTCTCCAGCTGGACGTGCTGACGAAAGAGGAGTCTTTAATGATAGTAGGAAGGAACTTGGAGATCACACACCGTGTCGATGAGAATGTTGAAGCGGTGAGGGTGCTCGCAGAGGATAGTGCGAGAGCCAACAAGGACGGTACGCACCGACTAGTGTCTGTCATGATACGCTCCCTGACCTCCCATTGTGCGCCAAAATAGCGACAGATGAGGTCAAACGTTCGTCACTCTAAAGTTATCGTCCGACGCCAAAGCTGATCCGCGCTCGCAGGAAACCAGTTGCAAGAGAAACTCCTGTCATGGCTCTCCCCTCCAAACCCTTCCATCAATCATAACACTGCACGCGAAATCCAGCATTGTGGCACTGCGACGTGGTTTATCCAAGGGAGCACATTCAGGGAATGGAAGGAGAATGGTTCCCTCCTGTGGGTTTGTGGTAATCGTACGCATCTCCCCACCTGTTCTATCCGTATGACCACTAATCCCTTCACCGATTGCAGCGGGCGCAGGAAAAAGTATCATCTGGTACGTGATTTCTTGTCCATTTCTGTGATTTCGAAATCATATTATCGATAAGCTCGGCCATTATCGAGGACATCAAGAACATGCGGGATGCCGGATCTGCATTGATCGGATATTATTATTTCGACTATAAGGATTCCTCAAAGCGCGACATCCGCGGCATGTTGGCGTCCGTCCTTCTCCAACTCATCGGCGATTCTGACCGCTGCCGGGATGCTCTTTATCAATTGTACTCTAAGTGCCGCAAAGGCTCCGAGCAGCCCAGTCATGCTGATCTTGCAACATGTCTCCAGAATATGCTCAAATTGTCAGGAAAACTCCCTATTTTCATTATCTTGGACGCTCTAGATGAATGCCCGAGTACCGCTGAAACACCATCTCCCCGCGAAAAGGTGTTGGACCTTGTGGAGGAACTTGTTGGGTCAGGACATTCGAATCTGTTCATCTGTATTACAAGTCGTCCCGAGCAAGACATACAAACTTACCTTAACCCTCTGACATCAACATCCCGCCGCGTCTCCCTTCACGACGAAATCGGTCAAAGAGAGGATATCCGTAGCTATCTTCACTCCTTTGTTCGTACGGACAGGGAAATGCGGAGATGGAAGGAGGAGGACAAAGAGCTAGTCGTCAATACGCTCTCGGAGCGAGCTGGTGGGATGTGAGTCCTCCGTGCTGAACTTGGTTCATATTGTTGACAGTCTCGGACAGGTTTCGGTGGGTGTATTGCCAATTGGACACACTTCGTCGATGTATGCCCTCGAGCATCCGCAAGGCTCTCAACGAACTACCCGTCACCCTTTACGACACATACGAACGGGCATTAGAAGGAATCCCTAAAGAGAAACGTCAACACGCGCATCGCCTCTTCCTGTGCCTGGTTGGAGCTCTTCAGCCGCTTCGTGCTGAAGAACTCGCAGAACTATTCGCCATCGATTTTGATCAAGACCCGATGTCGATGTCTAACTTCATGGAAGGCTGGCGGCCCTCAAACCCCGAAGAGGCTGTGCTTTCGACATGTTCGACATTGATTTCTATCATCGACGACGAGGGTGCAAAGATAGTTCAATTCTCTCACTTTTCGGTGAAAGAATTCCTGACTTCTGATCGCCTGAGGACGTCCGAGGTCGGAAACATCCGCGACTACTACATCCCCCTCGATGCCGCGCACACTACTCTTGCACGAGCTTGCCTCGCAGTCCTGTTGCAGTTGGACGAGAATGTGGACAAGGAGCGCCTCGGGGCGTTTCCCTTGGCGTTATATGCTGCCCAGCACTGGGTTGAGCATGCGAAGTACGAGGACGTGGCATCACGAGTTCAAAACGCCATGGAAGAGTTATTTAATCCAACGAAACCATATCTTGCATCCTGGGTTTGGATCCACGACGTCGATGAAGACTCGGGCCGAGGGTCTACAGACAGTCTCACACAACTCCCGTCACCACCCAGGGGAACTGCGTTGTACTATGCAGCGTTGTGTGGGTTCAGTGGGGTGGCCAACTACCTCATTATTACTCACGCCGAGGATATCAATGCTAAGAGCGGTAGTTTTGGAGCCCCGCTGCATGCGGCGTCGGTATTTGGACACGACGAAGTGGTGTATTTGCTACTTCAACACGATGTCGACGTGAATATCACGAGCCGTCCTGCCAAGTGGGCGCCCTTGCTCTATGCATCATGTAGAGGACATGCGAAGGTAGTCCAGCTCCTCCTGGGGCATGGGGCGGACGTCAACGCTGCATCCACTGGCGGCAACACTTCCCTATATATTGCATCAAGAGATGGTCATCCCGAGGTCGTGCGACATCTGCTTTTGCATGGAGCCGACGTGCACACCCGCGGCGAAAATGGCCTGACCCCGTTCCAGATAGCTATAGAGGAAGTGCACCCTGAAATTGCCCAATTGTTGCTAGAGCATGGGGCGGAAAAAGAAGGGGCAGAGGTGGGGAGCACATCTACTAGTATATCTACCGCATGATATCTACTATAATACCAAGGGCAACCTTTGGTGTTGAGATGCAGCGTGATTGGCCGTCATAATCCTGAGTCATAATGGTCGTCATAAATCTCACTTTGAGAAAAGAGTGCTCCCAGTTTCCTCCCGTCACTTTGGTGTGAGCATGACATGCTTTCGTCTGGTGTTTCCGAACAGAATCCCTATAGCACTCATGCCCTGTCAAACCGTGTGCTTGTGCAACGCGCGCGCCCAGAACATGAACATGTGCTTCGTCAACAGCCAGCCAGTTGCTACGTCAGACCAGGTCAGTTTCAGCCTCGCCCCCATAATGTCATCCCCGGGTTGTACCAGTAACTATGAACGAAGTGTAAAATTTATGGATTGTAGGGTAAACATAGGTTGACAAGGTATTACTGATACAAGCGCCACCACCAGGTCTAGAGTGTTGCGTACTCGAACCCTGGAGACATGCGTTGTGCACATTTCATGGGGTGCACTGCTGTGTACCAATAAAGATGCCATTATAAGGACCGCTATGGTCGTCGGCGTCTCCTCTCCCAACGGTTGGCAGCATCATATTGGTACATTGTGGGTCATCACCATTGTCGGGGCCTAATGGGATACGTCAGCACGAAACTGAAAGTACAAGACAACAAATGCTACTCGCCGGGACAAACTACGGCACTTCCATCCGACAGTATGTGAATTTCTCCACTGGGATGTCTGAAACCGAGGCGGCGGCCGGGGATGATTGGGACTGGGTCGCGCATATTGTTCATCCTTGTGTAGTCAGAGACCTGGGAATCGAAGTACGTTGCCCAATCCTTATTTCCGACGCGTGGCGTCCCAAATGTGACACCTCGGATTCTCGTGCCTGCAGGCAAATTAAGCTTCATGAACACCGAATCGAGTTCCGCAAGAGCTCCGCCAAGCGAGTGACCGATCTACAGGTATAACAGGAAGGGATTAGGTGTGGCGCCGGTACGGGTGATCCTTGACGATAACAAAGACGCACCAGGATCACATTGGTCGAAGAGTGCTTGGCCATCAATCGTCTGACCTCGGCAAGGATCCGGTTCGCTGTCTTCTTGTGCGCGTTCGCAAACCCGGAGTGGATCTCGACAGCATCCGGGAGGTCTGGAAAGAGGGTAGAATCGGGGGAAATGAGGTCGATATCAAGGTCGGTATGAACGGCCAAGCTGTGAAGTTATTATTGCGTTTGGTTCGTCTTGAAAAAAGGTATAACGTACAGCTCTTGCGGATTGGTTCCTTGATGAGCAACCACAACCGCGGACTGCGTGGGCCAAAATCCAACAAAGACTAGGATCGTTCATCAGATCCAAGAACCGGACGCGGACCTTGAGAGATCGCAGTGCTGCTCACAGAACTGGACGCCACCCCCATCTCCTCCGGTCAAAGTTGGTAGGAAGCCAGGAAGAGCATTGCAGGCGTCTTTGCCCTTCTCGATAAGCCAACGGAGCCACAAAGATGTAAAAGGAAAGACTTACCGCCACACTTCCATCCAGCGATTTTACTGGAGTCGCAGTATGCTGCCCGAGCAAATTCGATATATGGTGTGAATCCGTCAATTTGATTACTGGTGAGCACAGTCATGACTCCATGGCTAGCATTGAGAGGCTGCTGAAAGTGGTTCCACAAACCAGCAGCCATGGAAGAGAGAGGGAGGAGGGGAGACCACATATTGTTGAGGGAAGGATGACGA
>Ga0307510_10002827_pt1 | contig 19926 bp, 22 predicted proteins | sample 12_EM_MG_FD_207224 | JGI IMG/M metagenome (GOLD analysis project Ga0307510, IMG submission 207224) | Populus trichocarpa ectomycorrhiza microbial communities from riparian zone in the Pacific Northwest, United States - 12_EM | ecosystem: Host-associated > Plants > Roots > Unclassified | place...
TCAGAGGTACCAGCGAGTATATGGAAGACCTTGTCTCCCGAATCGATGCCCCTTTACTCTACAACGTCTCTATATGGCTTTTGTATCCCCAGACATTCGACACTCCACAACTCCATGACTTTCTCTCTCGTACTCAAATCTTGGAGTCATGTAGCGCAGCCGTGGTGACGTTTTATGATGAATAGGTCAATTCGGTTGGATTATCTCAGGCCTGACGTTATCGCGGCAACTGCCGTCGTTGGTGCAGATCTACCGCTTATCATTCCCCCCCCCCCATCTGCACTTTGAAACTCCTCGATATCTACTTGGACGTGTGCTCAAAACTACATTTTCAAGGCGTGGAGAACATCCAATGGCTGGAATGTTTTCGCCTGTTTACAGCTCTGAAGTACCTTTGTCTAGACAAGAACTTTGCACCACTTATCATGCCCGCCCTGCGACACCCACAGCTTGTCGCAGAAGGGGTAACACAAGTGTGACCCGCACTGCACTGTATTTTTGTGGAGGGTCCCTCAGTTCTTATACAGGAAAGCCATCGAGAAAGTCGTCACGGCACGACAGCTCTCCGGTCACCCTGTAGCTGTCCGGAGTTGCGATGGAAACCACAATGGTCTGTGTGGGACGCACACTTCCCAGGTGTGAGGTATGCACGCCCTGTAGCCACGTTCGACCTTGTGACGCCCTTGAGCCTGACCAATCCGCCGCGCCTAGCCCTCCGCTCACCTTCATCCAACATACCTCCTCGGCTGCCCTCGCTGCCTTATGATCGAACATTTTCCCCGGCCCCTTGCAACAAAGCTCCCCCCTTTCTTCGCGCCCCAATCTTTACGGTTGAAGACATCCAGATCGCCCAAGCTCCTCATCAACCGATGTCACAAGTGCACCCCACCTCGAAATTCCCTTCGCCCCAGGTCGCGCACGTCATACATGGCCCCTTTGCAAGTCTGGACTGTTGGAAAGACTATTACTGTACACAGGATCAATCAAGTTTTTTTTCGTACGTCTCTTTATTTTCATTTTCATCTTATCTCTGCTCCTACAATTGCCTCTTGCACCTTAGCCTTTTAGCATCAAACATCGCTGCACCTTCATCATCCCCATCGTCTACGTGCTCCCTGTCGCACACCTTGATACCATTGAGCAAATTTATCTTCCTTTTCGGACACCGATGCCCGTCGTCCTTGTCGCCGGGCGACCGCATTCGCCCTCGCCCTCGCGCTCCCGTTTTCACTCTCCTTCGCTTCTCGCCTACAGAACATGTTTGTGGAGAGCCTCTAGCCACCAGGCCATATGCATCAGGCCCAATCTACGAAACCGTCGGGAACATCGTCACTGCACGATAGCTCGCCAGCCACGTTGCAGCAGTCCATCCCCACTATAGAGTGTAGAAAGCCTGGCCAAAGTTCATTTGTCAACGACCACTCTCCGCTTGCCACCTCATTAACATTTGGTGCCATTTCTTGTCGCTCATCATCTGCTGTTTATCCGCGTTATCTGTTTGTTCCTTGCGGCACTGCAGTTAAAGTTGGCTTGTTATCATTATCGCGATCTGGTCTACTTGTACCTAATCCAGTATGGATTTCGCGACCATTGTACCGTATTGGCCGTCCCAACGATACTGTGCGCACAATATGTCATATCGAAGCCATGAGATTTTCCAATAGATTCGAATTCCTGTCCTTCGCAATTGGACCCCCCTCCTGGGATGTACTGACGCATGCTGGGGACCAATTGTAGGTATCACGTACGAACGGGGGATGTAATTCGTGCTATTTCTACAAGGACACAACAGTGCGGGATGGTGACAGAAGTAGACTCACCGGTATTTCAGGAGTCCGCAAGGAAGGAAAGGAGAATGGAATGCAGGACGTACGCCGCTGCCTCACCGGCCTCACCTCTCGCTTCCATGTGGCTCTCCCCATTGTTCCGAGAGCCAGGACCGATCAATACGGTCTGGTCTTACCTCCTTGAGATGCGTCCGCTCGGGAAGTTGAGCTTCATATGTGCTGCTTCTTCGTTTCTGCCTCTTGTGCCAGTGTTTAATAACGTTTAATATTTACATCACCTGCAGGCATTAATCCGTGACGGGCACTTGACGAAGGAACTTACTTATTCTGGTAATATATTATGACGTAAATAATTTCATTTACCGACAACTCTCCCGCATTTGAGTCAAGTCCACTCACATCTCAGATCTCAGCGCTCAGCCCGTGCTCATTTTCTCGTCCTCCTTCCTGCGCTTCGTTGCGCGTCCCCTCGACTTTTCCCTCCTTTGTGACCCACCCCCTGTGTCTCTTTCTCGTTACTGTCTTGCTCCTGCCCTTCCTTCCATTTTCTTTCTTTCCTCAGGTCTTAGACCGTATACGACCACCGCAAAGGCGAACCATCCTACCGTAGCACTAGGCAAGCATCGGAAGATGGCTTCACTGAGCTACACATCGTATGGTCTCCCCCCTCCTATCCCCTTGGTGCTCACCATGGTCCCAGCCTGTCCCCACTTCAGGTTCATGGCAAGATTTGGCAGTCGTATCGAAGAAGGCCGGAGCTATCTTGGTGATGGGCCAAAAAAGGAAAAGTGAGCACCTCCACACCCCCTTTAGCAATGGATGGTTTGACAAATCAACACTGTCGCCATGCAGCAGGTGTGTTAGGATGTCCTGTCGATCTCAACCTGTATGGGATAGCATATTTGCACGCATCCTGAACCATATACAGACGTCAAAGCAAGCTCGTGCCGAAGTCGTGGTAGTCGCCGCTTTACGTCGCCGTCAACACCTCCCTCCCCTCTCCCTTTGTCCCATGACATGAATCATCTTCTCCGTTGCTATTCTTGTCCAGCTTCGCCTCCAGGCCAGGAAACTTGTGTTACAGCATGTCCTAGACTGGTTTCCCTGAGTTTAGTCTACTCATTCGCCCTCCGTCCCCTCCGCGGTAAACCGACTCGCACCAGACTTTCAAACCTTGACTGTCGCGCTTCCATGCCGGATCGCTCTTTCTTCCTGCGGCATCGCATCACTCTAGTCTATTGTTTGGATCCAGGGGACCGCACCAGGAAGACGATATCATCACACCTCATTGTAACCAGAGCGGGACAAGTGAGGTGTTCAAGAAACATGGACAGGACACGAACCGTACAATACGCAATCAGGAACAGATCAAGTCCGACTTCCACACCCAGTTCTCAAACCGTTGCAATCACCCCGCTACTCTCGCGTCCTCCATACTACTCTTTGTCTCCTCCGTCGCGATATTCATAAGTGCGTGCTGTTTCAGGTGTTTATACTATTTGTTGATACCCGATCCAGACTTCGAAAACAAAGGTCCAGTTGCAAAGGACGTGCTGTCGAATCCGGAGATCCCTGTCGGCAAGGGCTACGCAGAATAGAAGTGGGTATCAGAGCGTATCCTCGATGCAGCAGCCAGGTGCACCCCATTGCGGCCAGTAGTCGTGTCTCGGCCAGGTATGCGGAGAAAGGAACGGCACCTGGAATGAGAAAGGGTGGTTCCCGTCTCTCATAAAGTCAGGCCTGACTTTAAACTGTCTGCCAAGACCTGATGGGGTAAGCGGAATCTCATGATATGGACAACGTTGTCGCTAATCGGACGTTTAGACTGTCTATTGGATTACAGCACCAGATGCCGCCGCAGCAATGCTCGAGATACTGTATCGCATATCGATCCCACACCTGACGCACCCGCCTTTCGCGCTGTTCACCCCCGTGGCGTGTCCTTCAACACCCTCATTGATTTGGCCGCAGCCTGGCTCGGCGTTCCACTTTTGTCCCTTTCCTGGATGGCCTTCAAGCCCTCCGAGGAGCACAAGGCCCAGTTCGATTTGAAAAAGTCGCGAGCGGACAGCCTCGCATTGCGCATGTCCAGCTTCTACGAATCTGCACCCATCGGACCCAAGGGAGAACCATATCGGCTCTGCGCGTTTAGATACTCCGCGCACGGTACGCGTATCGAAACTGCCGGCAGAAGGCGGCAAGCCATTCGGAGAAGAGATTGTACGGAAATTCCCGGACCTCGAGCGACTTCCTTCCTCCAAAACAACAGAAGGCTGTAGCCCGTTGCACAGAAACTGATCCAGGGGTCACCGGAGGTGGCGATCGTCAGGCTAGCGCCTCTCCACCTCCAGACGTGTTCGATCGTTCGGCACCATTTTAAAGAGCCATCGCAGTAAATATGATGTTCGTGATGGGTTCATAATGACGTACTTTGGGCCTCTCCGACTACTGTATGCTTATGTCGATTTTATTTCCCTGCGTCTGTTTTCATGCACTTAGATCTGCGACGAAATATTGGATGTTATTTAATACGAAGGTGTGTCATGGTTCGGAATGAAAATTGTGTAAATGAATTATAGAGGGAACCTCACGCTCTTGCGTGATATAGCGTGATGTGTGTCTGATGAGGAGAATGATGGGGTATTCGGGAAGAAAAGGACAGGCCTGAGGATGCTTTTGTCACGAATCCACGAATCACGCTCATGTATTGTATAGTCTCACAAGTCGCGAAAGTGTCGCGAACGGCTACAATGCATTTGATAGAAGGGTCGTATATCGCGTATTCGAGTAGAGCCGCATCGAAGTGAGAGAAAGGGTGGCCCAAGTACTAGTACTCGCTTATTTCTTCGAAGGAGAAAGTGGTGGGCACAGAGACGACTGCGTGTGGGAGGAGGCAGAAGTTGATTTGTTTGGTTAGGGACGACGACTCGTCGATGAGGGCGAGGGAATTGAAACTTCATATGAAGCTTTTAAGTCTTGTCAGTGAGGACAAGCAATCGGCCTCATCTCGGAAGCAATGTCCTTAGAATGAGGAATATCTGAAAAGGAAAGTCAGATAAGTCACGAGTCACTCAAGGCCAGTTGGTGACAAAAGTAGATTTTACAACGCCAAGTAGAGGCTGTGGTGTCAAGAGGGGAGAAGATGGCCCGACCGCAGGAACTTGAACAGTAGCTATGACGTTATGGATCACGCTGACACGGCACACCCTCACCTAGTTCGCCTCAACGATCGACACGATGGGCGGAAGGGTATGAATTCATATATAGCATGCCATGTATGCGGGACTATACAAAGAGACAGGACCGTGGTTGTGGCAGCGAAAATACAGCAACAAGTGTAAAAGGGATGATTCTTAATGCAGTAAATAGTAAGTAGATCGAGAGGTAGGTTACACCAAATGAAACAGTGATTCAGGGTTCCACGAAAGTGAAGAATAGCCATCATCATGCATCATCCGTCGATCTCCCGACGGACTTGCTACCTGAATTGCTCTGCCCAATATTGACAGCTACATGGTGACCGGAGAGTTCCCTCGCGGCAACAAACGTCTCCATTTCCTGGATAATCCCCGCCGCGGAAGTCGGGGGTCCTATTATTAAAATGCTTTGTAGCGCAGGCAACACTTCTGTCACTCCTTGCCCAGCAAGCTCCCGCAAGGCGAGGGCAATGCATAGCGCCAGTCCCTCGGGTAGGTAGAGGCTCTCCACAGTGCTGAAAATGCGCAAAAATTCCAGCCACGGGGTAGTTCCCATGTCCTCTGCCCAATGTGGTGAATATCGATAATCAAAGAGGTCAGGGAGGGGGGGTGAGAATGGACGACAGTCCTGGGTCAGAGCCAAAAAGTCCCAACCCGAGGTGAACCATGTGGTTGACAACGTGAGCGACGTGCCACAGGTAGGCCCAGAAAGTATGACCTCGAGCCAGTCATCGTCGAAATTCATGTGTGCTTGATTAAACCCTTCAAACGTCTTCGTGCGATCGGTGAATGGGAAACGTCGTAGATAATCGAAGTCGACTGGATTGAAGAAGAGGATATCCAAAATCTCGAGCGAAGGGGCATCTATGTGGGTGGAAAGATGGTCGAGGTACTCCATTACGCCGTGGAAGGTAAGTGAGGTGAGCTTGGAAAGGACTGCGCGAGCCGGATGCCGGCTTGCTCGGTGAGGGTGATCGTGACAGGACTGAATTTCAACTAGAAGTGCTTCGAGCCAAGGTAACGAGAACAGGCAATCGACCATCGCCTCGTATGTGGAACGGGTGATACCCGAGAGGGAAAGATTAACAAGGTACTTGGTAGACAATAATACGTCCGGCAATGTAGGGAATTCAATGTTATTCAAGCAGATTGATTGCAGATTCGGTGCGGATCCACCCAGAAACGATTTGCGAAAGAGTGGCCCTACGTAGCTGATAGAATCAAGATAGAGAATTGTCAGCGCGGGGAATGAGACCTCCATCGACTCTATCAGTGATTCCCAATTATCGGTCGAGATACAGTCGAAATTAATTTCGTAGATGCGATCATGGTGCTCGAGAGCTGCAATGATGTTATCGTTGGTCTCATCGAAATCGCCGTCAAGAACGCGTAGGACAATGGGAAATTTTGGCCAGATACACAGCCTTTCCCTCACTAGTGTCCTTCTTGTGCAGAGGAGTTGTAGGTCCAGGCGACATGGTGCTGAAAGCACGATGGATCGCCACCGTCGGCACACTTTTATCAGTGTCTCCCAGTCTCCTGAAATCCACACAGAGAAATCAAATATTTCGAGGAGAATCTCATCCGGAAGCGTGTCAATTGCGGCGTAGCCTACAGCTCGATAATTAATCATCGTTGGATTAACGTTGCACAAAGGACGTACCTCGAACCCTTCTGATTAATTCCCCGATAGCACGGTGATTTGCACGACCCTCGGTCATCGGCGAGCCTTCGAAGAGGTTATCCATGTGAGGTGACAATCTGGTGGTGCTGGGATGTACGGATTGGCCGGTGGCGGGATTCAGTCGGGAGACTTGGTCAGGGTTACTACATGCATGCCGCGTGAAACTTTGTCACTTCAGGAATAGGGATAAAGAATTTCGACGTACGAGTGGTGTGAATTCGGCATCTGGTGGAGAAGTATCGCTTTAAGCGTCTTGCCAGTGGTGGGCCACCTGGCCACAGAACAATTGAAGTGGCACGCATGACGCGTCTTGACGCGTCTGTGGCATGCTTACGTATTATTAAATTACGACAACACGCGACCACGTGCCAGTGCCAGATACTTTTGCTCTGCCTATGTCTCCACGACGTGACCCGCAGTGTCGCACCCACCTAGTTCGCCTTGTGGTTCCACAGCTTGCAAGTCTGTGGGGGGGGCTGACTAACAGAGAAACTTACCTTGTTGTGTCGACTCTTCACTTGTGGCCTCGGCCACCTGCATGAAGCCATACACCGTCTATTGTCCGCGAAGGCGGTGAAGCACATCAAGGCCAGATAAATTTGTCGCAAAACAAAACAATTAAAAACAAATTTCACAGTTTATCTCGGGTTGTGCCGTACTAAAGCAGAACGATGTTGACAGCGTAGGGAGAAGTGGATCGGGCCAACCACAGAGGTTTGAACACAACACAACACCATGCGTGACACTGACAATGCACCCTGGGAGTCGTCTCATTGTCTTTGGCACCGTATCCCCGCCTCCAAGTGGAGAAACTAAAGGTATGAAATATAGCCTAGGACATATTTCTAGGGTATCATGTCATGATACCAAGAGTACAGTAACGAGTATCTTACGACTTGAGTCCGCAGTGAGAACAAAAGCGAATGGGTTATGGAAAATAGATACCAGGTGTACCGCACGAAACAGAAAGTGATCAAAACCCGTCATCGACCTCCTGGTCTCTCTCCCTTTACCCAACATTGGACATCTATGGGGTGGCCAGAGAGCAGCTGTCGTGCAGCGACAAACTGCCCAAGGGCTTCCTGTACAGGTCCTAATGGGTCGAGACGTTGTATGAAAATGTTTCGTAGAACAGGTAACACTTCTGTTACCCCCGACCCGGTGAGCTCTTGTAGAGCAGGTGCAATACGGACGGCAAGTCGATGTGTTAGGTACATGTACTCCGTGGTGGGAAAGAAGTGTACAAGGTGCAGCCAAGGGGCATTCGCCATGTCTCCTGCCCAACTCGGTATAAAACTTTTTTTCTCAACGTCGCAGAAATCGAAGGGTTCGAAATAGGGGCTCAAATAATCCCGGAATAATCGAAGAAGCTTCCAACCTGAGTCTTTCCATTGCAGTGACAACGTGAGCATCTTGCCACTGGTGGTTTCTTTTCGTGAAGTAAGCACGACATTAACGTAGTCATGACGGTGAAAGCGCATGTATACTTGATTGAATGCTTCAAATGTTCCCGTTCGACCGATACATGGGGCGATTCGTGTAATGTCGAAGACAAGCGGATCAAAGAATGTGATATCAACAGAATCGAGGAGTGGGGCTTCCATGTGGGCCAAAATTTGATCCAAGTACTCCGCTACTCCTTCGAGCAGAAGATCGCTGAGAACAGGAAAAACAGTGCGTGTCAGAGGAGGTGGACGTCGGCTTGCTTGATTGGGATGAGGTTCAGAGGATCGAAAACAGATTTGAAGGGTTTCGAGCCGAGTCAATAAGGACAGGCAGTCGACCATTGCATCGGAGGGGATGGACCAGGAAGGGGGAATATCAAGAAGGGAGAGATGAAAAAGGCCAGGGGAAGACAAAAGTAGTTTCGGCAATGCTGAAAATGTAATGTTCATTAGGCGGAGTGTTCGTAGATTTGGGGCAGCTCCACCCAGGAGCGATCTGGGAAGGAACGCTATGCAATCGCACGAGTGGAGAGAGAGATACGTCAATGTGGGAAATGTGACTTGCATCATACCGGCCAGTTCTTCGAGGTCGTCATCTGAAACATTATTGACTCTGATGTCATAGACGCGGTCGTGTTTCCCGAGAGCAGCAAGGATATTGTCGTTGATAACGTCATTCTTGCCAGCCAGACATACGGCGATAGGCAATGCCGGTCAAATATCCAACATCTTTCTCGCAGGCGTTCTAGCTGTGCAAAGAAGGTGCAGGTTCAGGCGACGTGGTGCTGCAAACACAATGGATCTCCACCTCCGGCACACGTGTGCCAGAGTCACCCATCCATCATTTTTCCAAACTAAGTCGAAGGCAAATACTTCAAGAAGGATCTCTTCAGGAAGCATCTCGATTGTAACATCGCCTACGTTGCAATAATCAGCGATCATTGCGGAGTGGCACAAAATATATAGAGTACCTCGATCTTGTTTGGTCGATATTTCTGCTGTCCGGTAATATGCGCGATTATCTACCGTCGATGAGGATTCGGAAGGGTCATCTATGTGAGGCAACGCCATGGCAGTGCGGAAAAGCAGCGATTTGGATTTGGTTGTTGCGGGATCTGATTGGGAGACTTGAGGACTCGGAATTGCCAATAGCACACTGGAATCTCGTTATTTCAAAGATAGGTGCGGTGAATTTCCTTTCCACGTACAGGTGAGAACCTTGCAATATCGCGTCAAAACCACAGAAATTTGAACAAGTTCATGTCACGGGACCGGCAAATTATGACGGAAATGCGATGACGTGAGCACGCGACGGTGAGCGGTGACGGAGCACGTGCATTTCTACCAATTCGCCCCCTGGGCATCTGTTCGTCTCTTCTTCAAGTTCTGTTTCATAATGGCACTTTGCCATTATGGTGAATGTGATAAACCATATATAATGGTGAAGGCCGAAAACGTGTTTTCAACACGTTGTGCACCCTCAATTCGCCTTGATGAAGTAAATCTTGCCTCATTTTGGACCCCCAGTGACCCCTCCTCCTTCGCCCTTGTCGTCCATGCACCCATCGTCGTGTTCTTGACCACAATTTAGTGAAATATTCCTTATTTTGGGCGCCGTATCCCTTTGCCATCGTCGTCGGCAAACCTGCCTCACATTTTGGTTCTCCCTCCACCCTTTCTCCTCTGAAGGCTCTGATCGCCTCGCTCTTAGAATCACTTGTCCTTCTTTGCCTTGGAATCTAGCGTGAAAACCTTCCGGCCTGGCCTCGTTAAGATTCGTCTACGCCTCCGTTTCTCTCCTTGCTTTTCGCTTGCCTACTTTTTCGCCTGACCGTACTGTTCGATGACAAACAGAGCAGCCATTCTCTCGCGCCTCTCTTCAGTCTAAGGCTATTGTAGTAGCCCACTTTTCCTCTCCTCTTTGCGTTTGTCTTACTCTCTCCCGACAGACAGGCCGACAAACCAAGCCGCTGCGCCGTTGCTCGCGGCCCCTTTCTGGTCTCACATGTGTACGCGAGTTCTTTCTCTCCGTCCATTTTACCCTCGCAGGTCACCATCGCCTCGTGATTTCCCCGCATCTTCGAACCTCAAATTCGACCTTGAGTCCGCCCAAGTTCTTAACATAAGTTCTCGATCTTCGGGATCGTGAGCTCATTTCTCTCTCTATCCCTTTTGAACATAACAGGCCACCCCTGTCTAGTTTGTTACCATGGCCCTTGAGTTAAGTAATCGTAAATGTGGGGCCTACCGTTCATTTCTTGGCGTCACCCTCGTTGTTGGCTACTGGTGTCTACCGCGCAGCCCTTATCGCCGGCCCCAAATTCACATTCCACCTGCTTTGTATCTACAGTATACATCCTCGGAGGTCAGATGGAGCATCGGACTTTGTGCCGTATATATTAGTAAGATTTCTCTGAGTCTCTCACTTTCGCCAGTCGGTGACCTGACACCCTCCATAGCAACAAACCGAGTCACTGAGCCATCCCTCGTCCGAGGTCCCGTTCTCGATTTCACTCTCTCATCTCTGCTCTTGCCTTCATCCAGTACTCGCTGAAAATGAGGGTCTGAGCTCACCTGGCTCGCCTCCCGCCGTGTGGCGACTAGAGCGCAGCACAACAGCATAAGATTAGTGGGTGTATATGTCGTCGAATCCCGGAGCTGTCAAACGGTCTCTTTCATCCGACACGACCATCGTGTTTCACAGCATCATGGTTGTGATGTCCATCTCGCACACATTGCATAGTACATGTCCGTGCTACATTTAGGGGACCATGCGAAAAGACCAGGGCATAGTCCTGGCACCAAGAGTACAGTAACGAGTACCGCAAAAGTCCGCAGTAAGCAAAAAATAGAATGAGATATGGCACATAGACACCAGTTGTACCCCACGAAACAGAGAGCGATCGAACCCATTACTGATGTCCTGATCTGTTGATGCTCTCTCCGCTTACCCAACATTGGACATCCACAGGCTTGCCAGAAAGCAGTTGTCGTGCGGCAACAAACTGCCTAAGGGCTACCTTGACAGGTCCTAATGAGTCGAGACGTTCTACAAAGATGTTCTGTAGGAGAGGTAAGACTTCTGTTATCCCTGCCCCGGTGAGCTCTTGCAGAGCGGGTGCGACACGGACCGCAAGTCCCTGGGTCAGGTACATGCTCTCCGTGGTGGTAAAAAAGCGTATAAGGTGCAACCACGGGGCGTTCCCCATGTTTTTTGCCCAACTTGGCAGCAAAAGCCCCTCGAGATCGCAGAGATCGAAGGGTTCGAAAAGGTGGTCACGAGAATCCAGGGTCAGTTCCCGAAGCTTCCAACCCGGGTCTTCCCACTGGAGTGACAACGTGAGTATCTTGTCACCAGTGGTTCCGTTTCGCGAAGAAAGAACGACGTTGAAGCAGCCATGACGGTGAAAGTGCATGTATGCTCGGTCGAATGCTTCAATTGTTTCTGTGTGGCCAATGCATGGGGCAATTCGTGAAATGACAAAAATGGGTGGATCGATGAATCTGATATGAGCATAATCGAGGAGTGGCGCTTCTATGTGGGCCAAAATGTGATCCAAGTATTCCGTTACTCCTTCGAGGATAAGTATGGTGAGAACAGGATATACAGTATGTGTCAGAGGGGGTTGACGTTGGCTTCCTCGGTCAGGACGAGGTTGAGAGGACTGAAATTTGATTTGAAGGAATTTGAGCCGAGTCAATGATGACAGGCAATCGACCACCACATCGGAGGGGATGTACCCAGAATGAGGAATGTCAGAAATGGAAAGACTGGTAACGCCAGGGGAAGACAAAAGTAGGTTTGGCAATGCCAGGAATGCAATGCGCTTCAAGTGGAGTGATTGTAGATTTGGGGCGGATCCACCTAGAAATGAATCGGGAAAGGACAGATTGCCCTCGGACGAGTGGATGTAGAGATACTTCAGTGCGGGAAATGTAACCTCCATCGCTCCAGCTAGTTCTGCGAGTTCGCCATCTGTGACATTGTCGACGCTGACTTCACAGATGCGATCGTGTTTCCCAAGACCGGCAAGGACATTGTCGTTGATTTCGTCGGACGTCTCTCCCGTCGCGATATTCAGAAGTGCGTGCTGTTTCATGTGTTTATACTGTTTGTTGATACCCAATCCAGATTTCGAAACAAAGGTCTAGTTGCGGAGGACATGCTGTCGAGTCCTGAGGTCCCTGATGGCAAGGGCTACGCGGGATCGAAGTGGATAGCAGATTGTATCCTCGATGCAGCTGGGGAGCGCACACCATTGCGGCCTGTACTCGCGCGCCTCCGACTCGGACGGGTATGCGGAGAAGGGAACAGCATCTGGAATGAGGAAGTGCGGTCCCCGTCTCCCGTAAAGTCAGGCCTGGCATTGAACAGTCTGCCAAGACTCGATGGGGTAAGTGGAATACTGATTACACTGACAGCATTGTTACTGATCAGACGTTTAGACTGTCTCGTGGATTGAAGCATCAGATGCTGCCGCAGCAATGCTCGAGATATCCCATATCGGTCCCACAGCCGACATGCACACCTTCCACGTTGTTCAACTTCGTGGCATGGGACTACACAAGGAGACAAGACCACGGTTGTGGCGGCGACAACACAGCAACAAGTATAAATGGTAGTCTTCTGCAGTAAATAGCAATTAGATCAAGAAGTAGGTAACACCAAATGGAACAGTGGTTCAGGTTCCACGGAAGTTAAGTTCAGCTATCATCAATCATCAATCATCCATCGATCTCCCGAAGATTCGCTACTTTAATTCGTCAATATTGACAACTACAGGGTGACCGGAGAGTTCCCTCGCGACAACAAACCTCTCCATGACTTCCTGGATAATCCCCGCCGCGCAAGTCGGGAGTCTGTTTATGAAGATGTTTTGTAGCGCAGGCAACACTTCTGCTACTCCTTCCCCAGTCAGCTCTAACAAAGCGGGGGCAATACATAGCATCACTCCGTCGGATAAGTAGAGGTTCTCCACAGTGCTCAAAATGCGTAAAACTTCCAACCACGGGTAAATCCCATGTCTTTTGTCCAGGGTGGTAAATATCGATAATCAAGGAGGTAGGTCCGGGGAGGCGAGAATGGACAGTCCTGGGTCAGAGACCAAAGCTCCCAAGCGGAGTCTGTCCATGCAGTTGACAACGTGAGCGACATGCCACCGGTGGTCCTAGAAAGTATGACGTCGAGAAAGTCATCTCGGAAATTCATGTGTGCTTGATTGAACCCCTCAAACGTCTTCGTGCGAACAATGAATGGTGAAAGTTGTAGGTCATTAAAGCCGACTGGATTGAAGAAGAGGATATCGAAATCCTCAAGCAAAGGGGCGTCCATGTGGGTGAAAAGATGGTCCAGGTACCCCATTACGCCCTGGAAGGTAAGCGAGGTGAGCTTGGAAAGGACAGTGCGTGTTGTAGGAGCCGGACGCCGGCTTGCTCGGTAAGGACGATAGTGAGAGGACCGAAATTCCACTAGAAGTGTTTCGAGCCAAGTCAACGAGGACAGGCAATCAACCATCGCTTCGTAGGTGGAACGGGTGATATCCGAGAGAGAAAGATTAACAAGGTGCTTGGCAGACAATAACAGGTCCACCAATGCAGGGAATACAGCGTTTTTTAAGCAGAGGGATTGTAGATTTGGGCCGGATCCACCCAGAAACGATTCGGAAAAGAATGGTGCTGTGGTGCCGATAGAATTAAGATATAGACTTGTCAGCGTAGGGAATGAGACCTCCATCGCCCCCGCCAGTCGTTCTAATTCATCATTCGAGACACAGTCGAAATAAATTTCGTAGATGCGATCACGGTGCTCGAGAGCCGCAATGATGTTATCGTCGGTGCCATAGAAACCGCCAAGCACGCGTAGAACGATGGGTAGTTTTGGCCAGATATACAACCTCTCCCTCACAGGTGTCCTGCCTGTGCAGACGAGTCGTAGGCGCAGGTGATGTGGTGCTGAAAGCACGATGGATCGCCACCGTTGGCACACGTGTACCAGTGTCTCCCAGTCTCCTGATCTCCACATAGAGAAATCGAATATTTCGAGGAGAAGCTCATCTGGAAGCGTGTCAATTGCAGCGTGGCCTAAAATACGACGATCAGTCGTTTTCCGATCACATCGCACAAAGGACGTACCTTGAACCCTTCTGATTAATCTCCCCACAGCACGGCGATGTGCACGATTCTCGATCATCGGTGAGCCTTCAAAAGGTCTATCTAACTGAGGTGACAATCCGGTAGTGCTAGGAAGTATTGATTGGCTAGTTGCGGGATTCAGCCGGGAGACTTGGTGAGGGTTACTACATGCATATCGCGTGAAATTTTGTTACCTCGGGAATGGGGATAATAAATTTCGACGTACGGGTGAGGACTCATCAGTGTGAATTTTGCATCTGGGGGAGAAGTGTCACTTTAAATATCTTCCCAGTGGTGGCCATCGAGGCCACATCAACCACATCCAATTTCAGCAGAACAAAGCGCCGACGTCTCGTCTGTGGCATGCTTACGTATTAACAAATTACGACCCACACACAACCACACACGTGCCAGACGCATGACTCTCACCCTGTTCGCCTTGTGGTTCGACAGAGTTCGCGAGTTCGTGGTGGACTGGCTAATAGGGCTCTAATAGGGCGACTTAACGTGTCGTGTCTACTCGTCACTCGGGGCCTCGGCAACCTGCACGAAGCCGTACACCGTGTATCTATTTGGTATCTATCGTCCGTGAAGGCGGTGAATCACATCAAGGAAGATGACATAATAATCCCCAGGGCGGTACAAGTTCGTGGTGGGATTCTGCGGTCATTGAAATGGGTGGTTGGGGAAGATGATCAAAATCATATCAGTGAAGGGCGAGCACGACGCGAGATCAGAGAGACGAGCGACGGTATGGTGGCTCGGTTTGTTGTATGTCTGTCTGGTAGGAGTAGAGGCGAACGCAAAGAAAAGTGGAAAAGTGGACTTCAACAGACTTAGACTGGAGGGACGAGCGACAGCACGGCGCCTTGGTCCGTCGTCAAACGGTCGGTAGAAAGAGCACACAAGCGAAAAAAAAACGCGAGAAACAGGGATGCAGATGCCACTTGATGCGACCAGGCCAGAAGGCCTAATTCTACAGTCCAAGGCAAAATAAGGACAGGTAATCTAAGAGCGAGACGAGCAGAGGGAAAAGAGTGGGTAGAACCAAATGCGAAGGCAGGCCTTCCGGTAACAAACCCACGCAGCAAAAATGGCGAGGAGATGCGGCACCTGAAATAAGGAAGAATTTACTGGATGGTAGTCAAGTGCGCAACGTTGGGTGGGCAGACGACGAGGGAAAAAGAGGTGCGGTGTCGGAAATGAGACAAGATTTGCTGAATTATTGTCAAGTGCGCGACGATGGGTGCATGGACGAGGATGCAGGAGGTGCGGTGTCCGAAGTGGTTAAAGGGGCCAAGGTAAAATAGAGAAATTTGGGATAGAAAGCGGAGGTCTAAAGCAAAAGGAAATAATGGAAACGTACGAAACGAGAGATTGATCAATCCTATGTACAATAAAAGTGCTTCCTAATATAGGTGTAGTTTAGACCGATGCCCGACTTGCGAGGGGCTGTGTAGCCTGTGCGCGACGTGGGCGTAGAACGACGGCTTATGCGATCCGCGTCTCTTCGGCCGTAAGGATTGGGGTGCGACAAGGAGGGAAGCTTGGTCGTGAAGGAGAAAGAGTCGATTTTATGGCAACGATGGTGGAATGAGACGAGTTTTGGAGTCAATGAGAGGCTGAACGCGTCGGGCTAAAGTGCATCGAGGGCCATCACGTGGTCACCTAGTTATTGCACTTGGGGGCGTGGGAGCATTGGACATGTGATGGTTTGATCATCGTCCACAACGTGCGCTCACTCGAGTCGTCATACACGTCATACCCGAATGCCTATTCGTCGCCCGGTCTCCTTTCTGGCTAGCATCGTTGCCAACTTCTTATTCCCGACCGTCTCCGGGTCATCAAACTTGGGTGGGATGGATGGCCTCGCCCAAGGCTCTGTTATGGGGGAACATTCTGTAGGAGCTCCGAGTCAGGAAGGGTCTGGTGAGGAACAATGTCAACGCATGTGCACCCGATCCTTATTTCTCACTACCTCTGGTCCATCCAGCCATAACTCAGGTTCATGACCTCAACGACTGTTCCATGATGGGAGCTCATTTCATACCTCTTCAGGAAGAGTCTTTTGAGGAGAAGGGTCAGCGTATGTGTTTCCGTAGTGTCCCCAACAACCGCCAGCTGATCTAGTATAGCAGGCCAGGTGACAATTGGCACCCTCCCTAGTGATGTGCTCCTCGAAATATTTACCCACTATCTTCTTGAAGACTCAAGGTCATACGTTGACGACACTGAGACGTGGCATACACTTGTTCATGTCTGCAGAAAATGGAGAAAAATTGTGTTTGAATCACCACGTCGCCTGAATATACGAATTCGCTGCACCGCCAGAACACGAGTGACGGCGATGTTAAACATCTGGCCAGAGCTACCAATAGTGATTAGGGATAACTACTCGAACGTGTACCCGGGATCACCGTTGATGAAGGATGTTGATGACATCGTTGCTGCTCTTGAGCTCAAGGATCGTGTACACCAAATCTCGCTATGTGATTATCCACGCCCTCTCTTAGAAAGGTTTGCAGCATCGAAGCTGGGGTCGTTTCCTGCTCTGACCGGTCTTGATATTACCTCGAGGGATGACACGATCACAGTCGCGTTATTCCCCGAGGCATTCTTAGGTGGGTCCGCTCCACGTCTGCGATCATGCTTCTTGATAGGCATTCCGTTGTTTCCAGGAATACAGAAGCTGCTTTTGTCTACCAATCAGCTCGTCGAGCTCACCCTCGGGGATATTCCTCATTCTGATTACATTTCACCCGAGGACGTGGCCACATGCCTGTCTGCAATGCCCAAGCTCAAACAGTTTTGGCTTGGATTCCATTCCCGCGAATCGATCCCTAGCTAACCAAACTACTGGCGGCTTCCGCCTCCGCCCACACCAGTTGTCCTCACTTCTCTCACTGAGTTTGGCTTCAAAGGCGCCAGCGAATATATGGAAGACCTTCTCCCCCGAATCAATGCGCCTTTAATCCACAACGTCTCGATATGCCATTTTTATCTCCTGATATTCGATACTCCGCAACTCTATAACTTTCTCTCTCACACTCAAATCTTCGAGTCATGCAGCGGAACTGTAGTGTCGTTTTATGACGACGAGGTTTATTTCCGACACGGGCACCAATTCAGTCTGAGTATCACAGGCGTGACGTTATCGAGGCTACTGTCATCGTTGGTGCAGATCTGCAGCTTGTCATTTCCTCCAATCTGCACTTTGAAACGCCTTGATGTCCGCTTGAACAGATGGTCAGCACCACATTATCCAGGTGACACAGACATGGAGTACGTCCGATGGCTGGATTTTTTTCACCGTTTACAGCTCTGAAGTATCTGTACCTGGACAAGAACGCCGCACGACGTATCGTACCCGCCCTGCGAAACTCACACCTTGCCCCGGAAGGAGCAACGCAAATGTTACCCGTGCTACAAAGTCTTTTCATAAATGAACACTCGTATCCTTTACAGGAAGCCATCGAGGAATTCGTCACTGCACGACAGCTCTCCAGTCTCCCTGTAGCAGTCTACGGTTGGGATGGAAACAGCAATGGTTCCCGTGGAACGCACCTTTCCCAGCTTGACGTCCCCGTCCGGGATATATAGGGTTATACTTTGTTCAATGACGTCGTCTAGAAGGGGAATAAATTAACCATGCCGAAAAATGTGGACACAGCGCAGAGGAGGGTGAGCTGCCGTAGAAGATGACGATGGTGGGAAAAGTACCGTAAGCTGTATCCCATGAGCCAACTAGAAGGTGTAAAGTGGAGTTCCAGACAGTCAATAGGCAACACTGAAAGATTACGGAATGGAAGCGAAGTACATCAAGTTATCAATCTTCCAATGATCATGGACCCCGCGTACGCTCAATTTACGACTGGGGATAACAATGGCAGAAAACAAGCATACACTTGGAAGCGCGGACTACTCATCACGACCACACAGTGTACGCCCACCTACCCCCGAAAAAAATAGTTTCATAACAAGAGCAAGTGATCAAAGAGAGCCCAGGACTTGTGGAAGTTGTGGTGTTTTCCTCTGAACATCATTTTTCGATGACAGGGGCCTTTGCGCGGCCGGAAAATGATCAGAGGCTATTGGATAGTGATTAGTGAGCCTATGGACCTTGAGGTACATTTGACAGCACATGTAGCGGTTCAGGTTGTCAGGCAGATTGAGGAGACTGCAGGTTGAGGAGTCGGGCATCTGCATATTGGGGTCTAGAGCGTGGGGGGTACAGCCTAAGCGCCATCATGGTGATTGCCGGTGCTGCGGATGGAGCCAATCTGATCGCGGAGTTGACATAGTTTTCAGTGGTGATTGGTGGTGGCGGATTGGACACTCTTTCAGAAATTTTACCCGCGTTGCTTTGCCACTACACTGCATTGAAGCGAGAATGGGGCACATTCCACATCGCAGAGTGCTCCAACTTTGGCCTAATTCTGGTGCCCCCGGAGACGCGGACGCTAGGTCGATTCAAATATATGCTGTCCGTAAAGTGGAAACGGGAGTAATAACGTTCTTAGTCCATGCCGGTGCCAAGCACAAAAATCATGACTACTCGTTTAGAAAATGTCCTGAAAGCCCAAGAAGTGCATATTGCATACCCACAAAAGAATCGTGGCATCACATAACCACTGCGAAAAGAGCACCAACACCACCTGCCAACAGAGCAGCAGCGTGAGTTGCCATAGCAGCCACATTCGACGACGACGTGGATGACGTGGTGGAGGACGAGCTAGCAGGCCGGGACGAGGATCCGCCGCTCGTCGAACTACTGGAACTCGGGCTGCTCGTGATGAGACTGCTGCTGGTCTGGGCTGTCGCACTGCCACTACTGGACGCCCCGGAGCCAGTCTCTGACCCGGACGCGCTACCAGAGAATGTGATGGTACCAGAGGGACTGGCGGAGAAACGTCCAGATTCAGTGGGGGAGGACACAGGGGGGCCGCTTTCGGGGGGAGCACTTCCAGAGGATTCTACGGGAATATCTTCACCCCACAGACACATGTTTTTGAAAAAGGAAAGATTCGATAATTACCTGGTCCTGTCAGCCCAGCGCCGGAGCAGAGGTCGGTGAAATATGTCAAGGCCGCTTGAGCATCAGATGCACTACAGCTCTGTGCCAAGCAAGCACCTGCAGCTCGTAGGAATAAGCCGCTGGAGCAAATACATGACGTATCAATGCTGCAACGAGGGGATGTCAGCTTTAAAGGGTAGTAGGAGTGGACTAGAAAACGGACATGTGGCATCCCGTCTGACTGATTGCGTCGTTACTACATCGTACAGCACAGTCAGGAAGAGTCGACTGGGCTTGCACCTGGGAGAGCAGGATGCAAAGGGAGGAGAGGACGAGGGGAAGGTTGGGGCGGAAACTCAGCATGGCTATCCACTGTTCTGTTAATGCGGCGAGGGGTCAACGCCGCACCAGGCTGGGGTGTAGGCTATTTATCATCTGGTTGGGCGTGGTGGTCCTTCCGCAAATGGTAGCACACTGCCTGCAGCCTGCGTACGTCATCCACGTGTTCGCTGCCGTTGGAGCCGCATGTCAGGCGATGATAAAGCATGTCACATCGCCTTTTCCTTTTCCCTGAGCATGGAGGCACATCGATGGGCTCAACTACGTCCTGTGTCCGCGGAATCCGCGTGTAAAGGGTAAGGGCACCATGGTTTCTTTGCTTTGGCCC
>Ga0307510_10002828_pt1 | contig 19921 bp, 19 predicted proteins | sample 12_EM_MG_FD_207224 | JGI IMG/M metagenome (GOLD analysis project Ga0307510, IMG submission 207224) | Populus trichocarpa ectomycorrhiza microbial communities from riparian zone in the Pacific Northwest, United States - 12_EM | ecosystem: Host-associated > Plants > Roots > Unclassified | place...
GGCTTGGATGATGTGGCCTTACATGCTTGCTGGATTGGCATGTGGATCTCGCATCATTTTGTATGATGGTTCGCCACTTTATCCAGACGCCAAGACCTACCTCCGACTCATCGACGAGCAGAAGTACGCGAAGTCTTCTACTTTCATCTGTACTTAAACTGATATGTGTTTCACAGCGTTACGCATCTCGGTACGAGCCCCCGCTTCCTATCTGAGGTTCAGGGCCGTGGAATCCTTCCACGACGTAAGTGCCCATAAACATCTCTCTTGTCCAGCTGAGGAAACCTTTTGCAGGGGATGTCGGCGCATTTGAAGCATTGCGCACGATCACATCCACAGGTGCTGTGCTTACGGTACCACAATTTGAATGGGTGCATCGTGCGTTTAACGACCGTGTGATGATCTCTTCTGGCTCTGGCGGTACCGACATTTGCTGCTGTTGTATGTGCTTTCTCTTTTATTTTCACCCTTCCTTATATCATGAACGTGTAGTCGTGTATGCTATCCCTACACTTCCCGTCTATGCGGGAGAGATACAGGGCAAGGTACTCGGTATGGCTGTTGGGATTTTCGATGACGCGGGAAAGGACATCTCGGAAACTGGCATGGCAGGAGAGCTCGTCTGTACCAGACCTCATCCATCGATTCCGGTGTGCTTCTGGGGTGACGATGCCCGCGGCACGCTGTTTCTGAAGGCATACTACGGCACCTATCCCGACGTGTGGCACCACGGCGACTTCATCGCGATGAACCCTCACACCAGGGGTTACATCATCTTTGGCCGCAGGTTCGCATTTCCGGCGCTACCTTCCTCCCATTTGAAGTTTTTGTGCGTACTGATGCGAGCATCCATTACCAACAGTGACGGGGTCTTGAACCCATCAGGTGTGCGCTTCGGCTCGGGAGAGGTCTACAACGTGCTCGAGCGGTCGGAGTTAGCGGCACGCATCGATGACGCGATCTGTGTGGGTCAGCGCCGACCGCAGGACAAGGATGAGCGCGTGCTATTGTTCATCAAGATGCGTCTGGGACAAACGCTCGACCGGCCCTTCGAACAAGCGATCCGTGCTGCGATCAAGGGGGGGCTAAGTGCGCGTCATGTGCCGGCGTACATACTCGAGGTCAAGGAGATCCCGGTGAGTTGTGACATTCTCCGACCTTTTGCATGCTTGCGCGACAAAGAAAAGACGCTAATGGTCGTGATTGTGATCGTATTGATGTGTTAATGGGCCTACACCCATCCAGTACACGATCAACGGTAAGAAGATCGAGATCGCGGTCAAGAAGATCGTCTCGGGGTTGCACGTCGTGCCCAGCTCTACGGTTGCTAATCCGGATTCCCTGGAAGACTACCACAAGTACCGGGAAATAGAGCGATTCAACCGTCCTTCGGAACCCGCTAAGGATACGAAGCTGTAATAGCCTCATGGCTGTCGTTGCATGGGTTTGGTATAAGACTTGACTTGCCTGCGGACCATCATTGTCGGCGTTATATACATACTCTGAGACACTGATATGCTATCAATGTTAAATTGACAATTGGTCTGATAGTATTTCTGAGCCTCCAAGGATAATTGGTGAGGTCTTCCACCTGGACCTGTTGAAAGGTGATGGGAGAAGGGAGAATATAAGGTGACCTACGATCCCTCTCAACATACCACGCAACTTGGATACTAAGCTCCAACCTCAGCGTTTCAGAATACGATAAGGAAACGAGGCTCATCAAAAGTGAGCATAACGAGGGGTCAACCTGACCTGGGACTTCGTCCGAGTCCAACGCGAGCCTGGAGTCCTTTTTGCGCAGGAGGGCCTAGCTCCAGCTTGCGGGATGATGGGAGGTCTATGACTGCTAGATGGTGATCTAATGTCAGTGGGCGGCGACTGGTTGGAGAGAGGCCACAGGCCACAGAGAGGCGACGGGCTTGAGGGCGGTGACTGGTTGGAGGTCAATACATTGGAGGACCACTTGTCCGAGAACCACTTGTCTGACGTTGGCTGGTTTGGCATGAATTGATTGAAGGGTGTAGGCAGCTGGTTGGAGGCCAACAGGTTGGAGGGCATAGGTGACTGGTTGGATGTCGACTGATTGGAGGCTGACCGGTCGAAGGTTGACTGGTTGCAAGTGTGGCATGAACGGTTTGTTGGGTCAATCGCAAGATCTGAGACACCGGAGCGAGTTTAGAACAGATAGGGTTTGGATTCACCAAATGTACCAGAAAAATGAGAGTCTTTGCTACATGCGTAAGTGACTCCGAAGTGGCACAAATAAGGTCGTCATCCTGGAAGAGATCCTCTGCGAAAAGAGGGGAATTGACTATGTTGGAATAGGCATCGATCGTGTGGCAACGAGGGTGGATGAAGGTAGACAAGGTATGTCAGATAAGGGTGAGGGTGAGACGCGGCAGGCTAGATGTCGAATGTGCCCTCACTTTCCAGCTCCAGCACATACTGACCTCAGGTTCGGGGTTCGGTCCGGTCCGAATGGGTTCACCACTTTTGGGCCCTCCCCAAACGTCTGGTTCAGGCCCTACCCCGAACTTCGGACCAGACCTGCGTCCGGTTCGCCAAGGTTCAGGCCGTTCAGGACCGGGCCACGGCCACGGCAACACTAAGATTCAACAAGCGCGTCACTGTCGGACACAACAGCGCACCCAGCAGTGCTGCACATGAGACTGAGAACTTGAACAAGAATATCGTAAAAATACATTACAAATATTCTGGCACCCCCCTCTTTCACGCATGAATCCGCCAATGATCACCATCATGATCTGCCATAGTGAGCGGAGCCATCCTCCGCCTTATAGCTCCTCTTTCCTTCTTTGTGTCCTTGTCCAGATGCTCGTCTTTCATCTCCACCAGACCGAATGCATCGTGAGGCTGAAGAGAACGATCGAGCAGAATTTGGTATGCGTCAAGATCGTTCCCAATGTTCTTGAACGCCGACAGTCCTGCACACCAGATGTCGAAGGTAGTGAAGTTGTCGAAGTGTGTACTGTCACGGTGGCGTCGAGGTCGGAAGAGCACGCCAGGCGTCTCAGAGGCGAGCGCAAAAACAATTCGAATCACGGGCATCCTCTGTGAGTTATTATCGAACAAGCCCACCAGAAGCGGGTCCATCCCATCAAATATTGTCTTGACGATCTCGCACTTATATTTTTCTGCGTTCTTGACCTGAATCAGGATGGCAGTCACAGTGTCGGGGGAAAGGTTTCGATCCTTGTGACAGAGGGGCAATATGATGTCGACACCTTCTTGGTTATGGGTACAAGATATCATCGCGCCTCGCGTGATGAACATCCAGAGAAAATGGGGATTGATCACCTTGGAGTCGTCAACCCGGATGACGTGGTTAAACCACATTGAATAGTGTTCAAACGTATCAGCAAATGACTTCTCCTCTTCTTTGCGCCAAAATGTCGGCAGAGAGCTTTGAAGGGCCTCGTACTCAGGTTGTGGAAGGAGTGCCTGGATGAACTCACTAACGGACGTCCATCTCCTGTTTCCGGAAAGGGCTGCGTCACGTGCCTGCATGATGATTAGTTCCGCTACTAGTTCTCCACGCCCTCCACGGTCGATGCAGTTCAAGTCCGAGTGGTTTGCCAGGAGGCGGACTGGATTTACCGAGGAGCCCTGCATAAGTTGAAATGCTGCCTCGGCTAGAATTGGTTCCGATGCAGCAATGGTGATCAACCTCTCGAACCCTGTCGTTGCAGCAAGACACAGCCGCATATGGCGCTCGACTTGTGTGCGTGTGACATCACGAGAGGCCACGTCCGCTTTAAACTTGAGTGCGAACCGGACAGAGAGGCAGGCAAGGGAACCCGGATCATCCCCCTTGATGAGCGAAGTCCGGCAATCCAACAGCTTTGACTTCACAAATTCGAGAAATTCGTCATCGTTCTCTCTCCCATCATAATAGGCACCAAACCTACTCAAAGCCTGAGTGGGGAGTTGCTCATGAAGAAATACATGAAATGGACACACAATGGGCGACCGAGGTGCGACATCCAATCTGTTTGTACCACTCGATCTAACGAGACAGTGTTTTTCTTTGCAGCAAATGCAAGGTCGTCGAAACTAGTCTCCGAAATGGGATGGAGAGGACGCAGGGTGGAATTTGTGACTCGACTTGAAGGGTCCGACTGAATCTCCGGAGAGAAAAGATGAAACTTTCCTGCTGTCGACAGGAAGAGTGTGAATATGGCCTGGTCAACGATCCCTCGCAAAGTGCAGCGCAGCTCAGAGAACACTGTCCAATAGCAGCGTTTTGGTATATCCGCAAGTGTGTGTGATTCATCGAAGGCAAGAATGATGAGAGGCCGACGTGACCCTTTCTTTGAGTCTAATAGACTGCCTGGATCTATGAATTGACAAAGTTTCTTGCCTGCCTCTTTAACCCCGCCCCAATTTTTATAAACGTATCGAGGAGGGCTGTCCGTGTTGTCCATGGGACCAGAACCAGACAATTCACTGTGTTTCGCAAACTTGAAAGATCGGTCATTCTCACGGAAATTGTCAACAACATGGGAACTTACATCACCAGCCCTCTCAATCACGTCTTTGTAGAAGGCTTGCCTGTATTGATTTGAACTTTGGAAGGCTTGACCCTTGGTCATGAGGTTGCGGAACTCAGATGCCAGCAAAGCTTGGCGCTTTCTGACTCCATCAGCCGTTTCAAGGGAGTCCATGTCCATGTCTTGCAATCCCAGGATGTCCACAACATCGTTAGCCCATAGTTCAAGAAGTAATACCATACTTACCGGGCTCGATGGTTTTTAGACGATCAAAGAGGATGGATAGAAGCGAGCTTGTGAATCCGTGTAGCTTCTTCGCAGCTTCTTCTTTCTCATTAGGATTCGCAAGTGAAGTAAAGAAATTGCGGAGTTCAACATCCGGAGGAGGGAATCCTGATGGATCACGTTACAAACACGTCGACAAGAAGGCACGGGACACGAAACCTTGTGTTCCATCTTCACGCAGGCACATCGGCACAGTGATAATTTCAGTTGCCACTTCATCAACCATACGGGACTTTCCCGTTCCAGAGGAGTTTACAATGCTTGTATGTCTTGTATAAATATTGGCTCTTGTTTTGTCGAGATAATTTGCGATAGTCTTGAGTAGGACTTCCGCTGCTTTGCCTTTGAAAGGGGAACCCCAGGCCCGTAGAGAGACTGTGACCAAAAACAATTAATAAAATGTATGATGGCCTTAACGTCATTGCACACCTTCTTGTGAGGCTGGACTGGGGTCCCATAATTGGACAGGGCCTTCGAGATTTTGCTTCAGAAACACCTCTGGAGACAGAAGATGATCAGAATGCTCGAGGACAAAGGAAAGGAAAGATGTACAATTTTGAGGTAACCCCTGCCAGGACGACTTATCTCTCAATGAGTCGATAAAGACTTTCTCGCCTTTTCGCCTTAGATTTTCTTGAAATTCGGTTATGGTAGCAATGTGTGTTTGCAGCCTCGGAGGCGTATTTTCCGTAAGAAAAACGTTGACGATACCCCAAACTGCGGGCAGATTCCCCTTGATTTCAGCATCGGTGTCCTCATTGATAATTATTCTTTTGAGTCTATTGATCATTGTGTCAAGAGGTGCGAGTTGCGCTTTTCGAGGAACGGATCCGGGCTTCGTGGGCGTGGATGGATTTGTAAAAACATCCTCCTGGTCGACTTCCATGGCTGACCCTGCAAAATCGGCTTCTGACTGCGACGAGTACATGATTGTAGAAAGTTCAAAAGAGAGAAGAACGTAAAACCAGTTTTCGGGGTCAGGGGCCCTCCCATATTTGACCTTCGTCACGTTCACGTGTCTCATGTGGCTCAAATCTACGTGTGGTTCTTCTTCTCGAGTTTGGGGGTTGCGCAATCCGAGAGTCCACATTCGAAAAATAGGTCATCGTTCTGATCGTTCATCGATGTTCATCTCTCGTATAACCCCATGACCTTCCTCCTTTTCCCTATCTGTACGGCTCGGGGCGTTATTCCATTCCATAAAAGCCAGGTAGGTTATCAGGGGGCTCATACCCCTGACTGCGGACAGCTAGGGATCTTCGCGCTGCCTATCGAGGCGGAGCTGGTTCATGAAATCTTGGACTGTGCCGATTCTGGTTCTGGTGATATGCCCATCGAGGGAGCACATTCGCCGTGATAGGAGGGGTCCTCATACAGAACACCAGCGTACCTTGAAAACCGGACGACACCCCACAAGCCAATAGGACCCTTGCCAAAGATCGTATAAATCCATCCAGGAAATGTTTGATTATGGCTAGTTATACAAACACTACGTATCTGCTGCTGTGATTGAAGGCGTTAAAGTGGACGAATCGTCAAGACATGAAAAAAACGTGCTGCAAATCAAGAACATGTAAAACGCAAACCACCAGCCCACGACACTACTGCACTGCGAGTCCTTCGGAAAGCATCACTTGCTGCCTCCTATCGTGGGGAAAGGTCTGTAATAATATACATTACTCTTCGCGAAGTTCGGAAGCCAGCGGATGTGGCGAATCGGTCCGAGGTTCCTCCTCCATCCCGTGCCGATGACGGCGCCGCGCAAACCGCAGGTAGCGCGAGAAGCGTGGTGGCTGCGAAGCACGCCGCTCCGTCGGCTCTCCACCAGCAAGCAGCGTCTCAAGCGCTTGAAAATCTGCAAAACGTTCAACCCCCGACATCAGCTCCCTGCATATAAATGGGGATGCGGGCGATAGAGGGAGGGTAGAAGTGACGAATATCGACTTTGGTACGTACCGTGCCGGCAGATGGGACACGAGCTAGACAGCTCGAGCAACCAAGGGTCGACGCAGGCCTGGTGGAAAACGTGCTTGCCCTCACACGGTAACACGCGCACGTCGTCACCGCCCTCAAAGTCAACGATGCAAATTGGGCACGTCTCGCGGCCAATCGACTCTGGGAGCGGGTCTACATCTGCTGACGTAGCACTTGACGGTTCGGCTCGTATGCGCGGCCGGGGGACGGCTGTAAGCTCGTTATGGTCGTTTTCGAGCTCTTGGGCCCCGCTCGAGCCCACTTCGCCATCTGTTGCGAATGCGGCCTGTGTCGGTTCCAGCTCCGCGGGTGAAGCGGCATCATCTCGGGTATCTTGCATCTCGTGTTTTGCTTGGCGCCCATTCCCGTGAGCCTCAATATCTTTCACATCTGCTAGCTGGTTGGCATCCGGTTCCGCACCGCGCGTACCAAATTTGACGAGAGGGAACGTATCGAGGATTGCGCGCGTAAGGACGCCGCCACGACCTGGTCCGCCAGTATCTCCCGCGCCAACGGCGGCACGGTAACGCTCGGGGTGACGTATGGCACGTATTACCTAAGCTTCTATCAGCGCCCGCTGTTAATTTGGGGAAGGGAATATGGGGTGCCTACGCCAGTAATGATGACCACGGCAAACAATCCCGCAATGCAACCAGTGATGGCGTAAAGAATGACCCTATGATATGATTTATGTGAGGAACTGGTCACCGAACGTAATGATACAAGGCTCACATCGCAAGGGTGGTCTTTGAATTACCCGAACCACTACTGCTCGCACTCGAACTTGGGGAGTTTTGACTTCCACTCCCAGAGCCATTGATACCTGTGGGACCTGTAGCATTGTACGCGACGAGCGTTGCCAATAGATAACCCGGCGCGGTCGGATAGCCAGCATCGATAGCTTGGTTGATTGCTGCCTGAGAAGCGTTCAGGGTTGTAGCATTATACTCGCCATAAATACTAATGTTGATGGCCCCAAATTGGTTAAGGATAACCCCAGAGGACGCCAGGGACTGCGTTGAATATATGTCCATTAGCGGTGTGAATACGTCAAGGTTTTTGTATTCGGCATTGATAATGCACGCGCTCGACCATTCCGAGTATAGAAGCTAAGGAGGATGGGTTATAATTAGCCCGTTGGCGTGAGAACAAATGGCACTGCGCACTGCTCCAACTGCCCCTCTTTGGTTGGCGAGTGTGAAAATATCATCAATCTGGGATGCATGTGTCGCATTATCGTCACACGCGACGAGCGCTACCCAAGGCGTGGTCGCTGAACGGCGTAACGTAAGGGCCTCACCAGTGACAAGGGAAATCCGCCCGTGACAGGACAACGATTACTCACTGATATCGTCCGTCGCATTCCTTGCGTCTTCTTCCGAGAAGCGCACAAGAGCGCCCTACCCAGACGATAAGCTTCGGCACCGGGAAGTGGGTGGCAGGCCAGCACACCTTGCTTATCCCGTCGCTTTGCTGGCCGGCGAGCTCGTACGACACCGTTTGCGAGTCCTCCCCGGGCGAACTGGGCGACGAAAAGAGAAATGTATTAGCACCGAGTCGTATCCGGACGATCGGCGGGATGAGACACATTAGGAATAATAAAAATAGCAGAATGATACACAGCCACACGAACAAGAACGCAGAGAGAGCCCTTCCCCGTAGGGCGATGCGATGTTCGTTGAACAAGAAGGATATGGCGGACTTTGACTCATGACTCCACTACTACTGGCGGGTTCCAAACATGCTGGTTCCATGCACCGACCGTGAAAAAGACGCAGGCGCCACTGAAGGCGTAGCCCATGTAGTTGTGCTGGGTCGCACCCCGCAAAGCCAGGCCAGGCCACCAACGGACCAAAGCGCAATCATGTTCAGCACACTACGGCGGCACATAACTCACCCAACGTCACTAAACCACTGCAGAAATACCCGGGAAGTGTCGGTCAAGTTGAGTCCGCCCTCAACAGCTTGTTGGGTGTTATTTGATGGTGTGGCTGGTACGTACGCGAAAACTGAGGGGAATGCTGCCAGCAGACAAACGATGACGGGGTGGAGGAGGGGGATCATAGAGGGAGATGAAGGATGGGTGGGGAGGAGTTGAGCGGGGTGATGATGGACATTTCCGGGAAAACACGCCGATGAAATGTGGCCATTCTAATCAAGAAGTCGCGTGCGTCAAAATCCCGTGATTTGGAAATCCACTATCTCGATGTTGTCAATACCACAGCTCAAGACAAGGGTCATAATGTTATATGTCCTTTGCATCCAAGTGCTTATAATCTCTCATGCCTCATCGACAACTTCCTTTACCGCCTCTTCGAAAATCTCAATCCCTTTTGCGAGGTCCGCCCGTGAAATATTCAACGGCGGTATGAATCGCACCGTCTCGTACCCCGACGTCGGAAGTAAAAGAAGGCCCTTTTCGATACAGCGATTAACCAACTTGATCTTCATCGGCAAACTTGTCGGTGTACCCTTCACTGCAGGATCGAAGGTCGGCTGCGAGGGAGAGGCGAACTCAACCGCGATCATCAAGCCTTGTCCCCGTATGTCGAGAATGTGCGGTCCGGCAGTCGAGTCAGCTTTCAGCGCTTTCAAGGCTTTGAACAGCTCCGCAGATCTGAAGAACAGGACGTGGCTTAGAACTCACGATCAGTTCGGTGGGAATACAAACGCACCGCGCATTGACGTTCTCGAGGATCTTCTCCTCTTGGAATGTATCGGCAACTGCGATGGCTGCAGCACATGACACCGCATTTCCAGAATATGTTCCACCCTGTCATATACTCTTAGTTACAGGGTCTTTTGACGGTATGCATCCCTACCATGATCCCGGGCTTGACTTTGTCGGTCAGTTCATTGCTACAGACGACAGCGCTGAGAGGGAACCCATTTGCCAGACCCTAACATGGTTAATAATGAATTTTAATGACAGCAATATCGACAGAGCGCGCATACCTTAGCCATGACCATGATGTCCGGTCTCACCCCACTATACTCGATATTGAACATGCGTCCTGTCCTTCCAAATCCACACTGGACCTCGTCGGTGATGAGGAGTATGCTATGTTTATCGCAGATGGTGCGCAACCCTTGCAAGAAAGCCGGCGGAGCAGGGACGTAACCACCTTCGCCTAACACGGGCTCGATGATGATCGCGGCGGTGTCCGACGGTGCCGACTGCTGCGCGAGCAACAATTCCAACTGGTAAAGCGAGGCGCGGACAAGCTCAGACTCGTCCGCTCCCGGAGTGGCGCTGAAATGATGCCAGTAAGGGAACGGCGCAGTCAGGGCTCCCGGCTAGCAGACCATCCCGTATCAGACAAAGAGACTACATTTGATAAGTGGGATGAGGAACGGACCATGAGCGGGGAGAGGCCTTCATTGAAGACCGCTTCGCTCCTCGTAATCGCCATCGCACCGAAGGTCCGCCCGTGATAGGCGCCCTGCATCGTGATGATGTTTTGCCTGCGTGTGATACTGCGTGCCATCTTGAGCGCAGCTTCGGCCGCCTCCGAGCCCGAATTTACGAAGAAGAACGACTCGAGAGATGGGTGCGGCATAATCTGGAGCAGACGTTCGATGAGGCGCAAATAAGGCCCGTGATATGCGATGTTACACTGACTATGGCTCAGGATAAGCTAAGAGGGAACGAGGAGAACTTACCTGTCCGTGGACAAGGTTGAAGCATTGGTCTGCCGCGGCTCTGCTCACTTTTGGATGGCAATGACCTGGGTTCCTACGAATCGGCTTCGAATGACGGTGAGAGAAAAGGCTCCCCAGACGCACCTAAATTCGTAGTGCCAATGCCAGACGTAAAGTCGAGCAACTTCCGCCCGCTATGCATCGTGACCCAAGAACCGTCGCCTCTCTCGAACACGTCTTCCATGAAGCGAAACAAGCCTTTTGTGACATGGCGTTGCGCAAAGTCGATGAGCGGGACGGTCGTGATTGAGCGCCCTCTATATCTGGAACATGAGGCACAGAGGCAGAAACATGTGAGAGGTCGCTATGGGCCAAAGGGTGCTTTAACAACCCGACGCACAAGGTCTGGGGGACAATCGCCCGCGAGTCCCGCGAGTTGAGGGTCGCTGTACGCAACAACTTCCACCCAAAGGACATTACCTTGTGAAATTAGTGTGAAGGACGGCCAACAGTGGGATCGACGACCACGCGATAAGGGTGAGTTTTGGCGGCTTCTTTTATATCATTGGGCATGAGGACGAGTACAAACGTGAGGCTCCTACATCGGCTGAGTCCCCTCAGCCGGGAGATGGGGTTAGTACTATATCGCTCTAGGTTGCAGCGTGCTGTTCTGAACAACGCGGTAGCGGGATGGACGGGATGGAACAATTGCCTGGAGGGGATAGAGCGAACTTTCCCTGACAGGTGTCAGATTTTCGTGCCCAGCTAACGGAAACATCCTCATAATAACCATAGCTTTTGGTGTCCGTAAGGCTATGGATCGTTACAGAGGATGTCTTCTTGAAACTGTCGCAGAGGGCGTTTTGACAAGTGCCAGTGGTTGTGGTTCACAGGTTGGTTGGTGTGTTGGTGTGGCCGGCCCGTGTTGACCGTGAAGATTGTACAGTATATGTCGTCGTGGCCATCTCCACCGTGACTTGCTGCGTCGGGTTCGCATTCACTCGTCCCTTCGCTTGTCTTCGCATTCATTTGTCCGTTTCACCGCGCAGCCTCGACTCTTGTTCACCAGATGCATAGCTTCTCCATAGCGCGCTATCACTACCTACCAGCGCCAAAGACGGGGTGCCGCAGCGCCACGACCTCATCCGATCCTCTCGCTCTTGAACGTCCCGCGGTTCCGAGTACCCCAGCTAGGTCCCCGTCGCATTGTGGGTATCCTGCGGTTGCAGCTCGTTCCGCGGACCACGGATGACGCTCGCACTATTTTGGGATCGACTGTGCCTCGACACACATGTATTATAGCTGCGCCACTACCTAGTAGTTCCGGTACAACTAAGCTATGGGACGTCACTTTCGGAATGTTACGGTTCCCTTTTCTTGAAAAGAGTCTGTCTGTGAGCGCTTGGGCGCAGAATACCATGTGGCAGGAAACGCGGCCATGCCATGTGTATATCTACATGCTTTACATCAAAGTGTTTGTGATCTCTCATGCCTCCTTGACAACTTCCTTTACCGACTCTTCGAAAATTTCGATTCCTTTCGCGAGGTCTTCCCGTGAGATATTCAACGGTGGTATAAACCGCACCGTCTCGTACACCGACGTCGTTAGTAGAAGAAGGCCCTTCTCGAGACAGCGCTTGGACACCTTCATCGCCAAATTTGTCGGCGTACCCTTCTTCATCGCAGGATCGAACGCCGAGTGCGAGGGAGAGGCAAACTCGACCGCGATCATCAAGCCCTGTCCTCGTACGTCGAGAATGTGCTGTCCGACAGTCGGGTCAGCTTTCAGCGCATTTAACGCTTTCAATAGCTCCTCAGATCTGAAGAATAGAGAGTGGTTTAGAATTCGCAATCGGTTCGAGAGGGAAAGCGAGCGCACCGCGTATTAACGTTATCCAGGATCTTCTCCTCTTTGAATGCATCCACAACTGCGACAGCAGCAGCACACGACACGGCATTCCCAGCATACGTTCCTCCCTATGGTATGGCCTTAGTCCACAACGTCAATTGACGGCATGCATTCTCACCATCGTCCCGGGCTTGATTTTGTCCGTGAGCTCCTTCCTACTGACGACGGCGCTGAGCGGGAACCCATTGGCAAGCCCCTAACAGGGTCGATTATCGTCCCGCATGACAGCAACACAAAGAGGTCGCACAAACCTTGGCCATGATCATGATGTCTGGTCTCACTCCACTATATTCGACGTAAAACATGCGTCCCGTCCTGCCGAACCCACTCTGCACCTCGTCGATGATGAGCAGCAAGCCATGTTTGTCGCAGATGTTGCGCAGCCCTTGCAAGAAGGCTGGTGGGGCGGGGACGTAACCACCTTCGCCTAGCATAGGCTCGATGATGATCGCCGCGGTGTCCGAGGGTGCTGACTGCTGCGAGAGCACCAATTCCATCTGGTACAGTGAGGCGCGCACGAGCTCAGACTCATCCGCGCCCGGCACGGCGTTGAAATGATGCCAATAAGGGAACGGTGCGGTCAGCACACCCGGCTGGTAGACCATCCCATGTTAGACGACAGACAAAGCTCGACGAGGAGTAGTGGGTGGGGCGAAGACGCACCATGAGCGGTGAGGAACCGTCGGAGTAGACTGTCTTGCTCTTAGTAATCGCCATCGCGCCGAAGGTTCGCCCGTGGAACGCGCCCTGCATCGCGATGATGTTTTGCTTGCGCGTGATACCGCGTACCATCTTGAGCGCAGCCTCGACCGCCTCCGAGCCCGAATTTACGAAGAAGAACGAGTCGAGAGAAGGGTGTGGCATGATGGGGAGAAGACGTTCTATAAGGCGCAGGTAGGGCTCGTGGTATGCGATGCTACACTGATCATCGCTCAGAGAAAAGCGAGGAGAAAGTGTAGAGGGAAGAGAACTACCTGTCCATGTACAAGATCGAGGCATTGGTCCGCCGCTGCCCTGCTCACTTTGGGATGGCAATGACCTGGATTCTTACGAGTCAGCGTCGCATGACGGTGAGAGGAAAGCACCCCAGACGCACCCAAATTTGTAACACCGATGCCAGACGTAAAATCGAGCAACTTCCGCCCGCTATGCATGGTGACCCATGAGCCTTCGCCCTTCGCAAACACATCTTCTGTGAGGTGGCTCAAGCCTTTCGTGACATGGCGTTGCGCCAAGTCAAGGAGCGGGACGGTCGTGATTGAGCGCCCTCTGGAACATGGAGGGGGAACATGATGTGAGACGAACTCAGACAGAGCTGTGGGGAAAATCAAACAACGTACAGCGTTCCGAGGATAAGAACCCGCGAGTTGATGTTCGCTGTGCGCAACAGCTTTCGCCCAAGGGACATTTTACTTGCGTCAGAGATTATTGAAAGAGGAAAATTGTGGTGATCGATCACACGATAGGAGAATGATCAGGAGTTATATGCACGAGGCGCGGGGAGGTGTGTACGTTATCCAGTTTTGAGCTCATCGTGACATATCGGACTCCTTGAAACGTTGAAACGCGAATAAATGCGTGATTAAGAACGAGGAGGATTCAACTTCACGAAAAGAGCGCATCTAAATCCGACAGCTCCGTCCGCTGGACAAAATAGGCCTACGAAGAAAGAAGATAAAGAAAAGAGATCTCAAATGAACATGGGTAACACTCGAATTGGGTGAAATACCCCTGTAAGTTGCAGCTAGCTCACACATAAAAGCTAGTGGATCATTGTAGGTAACGCCACCATCCTCAGTCGGTATAATCGTAATCGAACGCTCTCTTAAGAAGCAGAGACTAACTAGCTTACATAATAGGCGTTGTGTACAAATATTTAACTTACCCCGCTCCCTACTGTCACGGTATTGGTGGCCAACTCGTGGACGTAAACTCCAAAAGCTGGCATATTTTTTTTGTACCATATGACACGGCGTGGAACTTCTCTCAGGAATCGTCGGGGCTGACTATTCGTCATCTTCGAATAGTAACCCACTCTTCACCGAACTTGAACCGGGTCGCTTTGGGAAGACAAGCGACGCAGCAGTATTACGAAACTGCGAAGAGAGGAGGCCCGGAATAGATTCATAACTAGATAGCCAAATAACAACATGAACATAGACATGAAAATCGCAGAGCTCAGCCTGCGCTCTAAGGAAGATAACCCATGGAAGAACACGAGATAGTGAAATGCGAAGGGCATGTACGCCCCCGTCTAGTTGTCGCAACGATGAAAGGTGTGGTAGATTGCAGGAGCAGAGATAGGTTGGCTAAGAGTGCTCCGACATGGCTGATGCGTCGATTACGCGCATCGTCCGGAAAGTCACCTTACAGGGCCGCTCACGGGCAGAACGTGATCAGGAGACCCACCTAGGATGTCGACGTTTCATTTAAGAGGAACAGGAGAAGGTTCGATATAGAGACTTACATCGTTGGTCTGGCAGCTGGCTATTACCTGGTTGTCATTCGAATTGTGGTATGCCGTGCTACAACCTGACGTAGTGCCTGCGAAGATGGTTCAGCCATTCCAAAGGCGGTCGATGGCATAAAACAGTCATACATGTGGCACCCTGACCGTCACAGCCATTGAAAAAGCTTCAAATATACGTCAACGCGCCGTGCATGCATATGGGGACACAGGCACGAAACCCACCTGAACGCGAGAGGGACATTGAGGGCGTGTCTGTGGTGATGATGAAATGATTATCGGTGCATGTTATCGCCTGAATAGCGAGGTACGTACGGTGAGATTAGCGATATGTCCACATATGATCCGCATCCTGGGCACGTAGGATTATTGATGTTGAATTCCACAAGCGCGCAGTGTTCGCCATTAAGCAGGCAGGGACCTGCCACAGCGTATTAGTCCAGTGGTACCGACCAATTATCTCGTGTCAGTAGAATGTGCACCAGTCTGCAGGTAACTAATGAGGAGATAAAGGAGGGTGGTGGCATTAGCGTCACAATAGCGTGCTTATTATCCCACACAAAGTTAATACGTACGCAATACCAGAGGCAGATCCGTTGCATGTCCAGTCTTCACCGTTAGAGATGACTTTACCGCCGATGACCAGCTGGGGCTGCTCCCACGCATTCCCCATGCAGTCATTAGCCCCGGATCATAATGATCGTGCGCTGGGAAGAGATCCTTACCGTCCCCGTGCCACATCTTTGTGCACAGAAGTCAGCATTGCGTCACACGATCCTTTTGGCAGAACTTTCGGCGCTTACCGATTGTTGAAACGGATGGTGTGCGATTCCGCACGCACGAGCGTAACCCCTGCGCTCATAAGCATGGCGATGACGAGCGTAATGAAAGTATTCCTCATGATGAACATGGAAAACGGAGGGTGAAATGCTAAGTGAAGAAAAAGCGCAGCGAGTGATGGGAAAGTGGATTGCTCAATGCAGAGTTAACACCGGGAACAAGCAGAAGAGCTGGAAGGCAGATGTTGTTGGGGCACACTTGGGAGTGGAGTCCGATCTTATATGCATAGCCCGTCAGTACGCCAGCATTCCGCGGAACAGAAAACTTTCTGTTCTGCCTCTAGACAGGCTGTGGGAGAGTGGCGTCGCCGTCAAGATTCCGCACTTTGCTATGCCGCTTGGCAGCTCTGAGTCTTCATACTAAAGTCAAGCCCGGTGTAGGGTATGAGGTGTCTTTCTTCTCGCGTTCAGACGCTACCAGTAGTACCTTCAAGTTACTACTTCCATGGCCCAAGGTATTGTTATAGCTCTGGTTGTTGAACTGCTTTAGGCGAACTGTTAACAAAAAAAACTTAACATAGTCATCGCCTGTGGGATGAAGAAACTATCTCGATCAAGGCTTTACGCAATTCATACTGGGAAATCTTTGAGGGTTTCAATAAGCTTGAACTTTGGAAGAACACACCTCGTGGAAGAATTAGAAGCAGACGCACCCGACGTTCCTTAAGTTAAATTTTACAGAGCCACCGAACGGGAGTAACGTGTCAAAACAGGTTCAGATGTGGTGACAAAAAATGGGGGAAGAACGGGTGGTCCGATGCGGCCGAAATGAAGCGTCTCCGAGTCAAACTCCGACGTTGAGCACGCACACCCTGCGTCGTAGGCTCACTCACTTTGTCACAGTACTACGATGATAGTGGCGGTGGCGTTCACATTCACAGATTACTTACGACTCGGACTCAGAGGTCAGACCTGTCAGACCTGACTAATATCACGGGCTGATTTCCTGGAGACACCATTTCGACTTGGGTCTACGCAGTACAGGATACTCAGACCTCATCCACGTTCAACATCGCTTATCTCAGCGTCTCCGAGTCGGCATTGTACCCTTGGTCAGGATGCTGGACTAGCCTCATGTATTTCATCCTCGTTAATGTCCATATTTCTATTTAGGCTATCTCGGTCTCGCTCCTTCGCAGAATGCCTGTTATATCATCTACGGGTGCTCAGTGCCATCAGTCTTGGGATATGTTGCAAAGCCGCACGTTGTACATACTGCTTCTGGTTATAAGTGCGTTCTAGAGACTGGGTACTACCAGTAGCACGCACTTATGATAACCAGAAACATTCAGAAAAAGGATTTGGCTGCGATCATTATCGGACTATTGCAGGCCTTTCGACCTACCCTTCTTTGAATTCTTAGAGAGGCTGGCACCGTGATCACACGAAGATGAATGAGGACAGTCTATTGTAGGTTGGCTGGCCTCAGTGGACAATCAAGTACCTAAGTGATGTTGGGAAGGCCTGGAGGAATGATAGCGAGCTACGCAAAGGTACTACACACGAAGCCCAGAACAGTCCGCAAACATGGACAAAGACTTGAGCTCATCATAGGGTACTTGCCACCTTGAACGTGAAAATAAAAGCCGCCAAAAAAAGATCCGGCGTTATGAAAAAGCCGTCGAAATTGGACAGCTCTGCGGGCCTTTGCTAGAAAAAGACAAACGGCCTCAATTCATCAACGAACGCTCGGCGCTATGGTTAAATGGGTGATCATGATTCGTCGGATCTGGGACACAGATTGGGGGGAGATTTTTGTCTGTGTTGACCGGTTAGCTCACGATAACATAACCACTAGTGCATGATGTCGGATATCGAACGCTCTCGGGGTGAGAGCGGCCGATACAGGAAAGGCACGCGAGGTATCTTCCATAGGTCTGTACAGGTGACACCCAATGACGTTTCCCTCATGAACGGCCATTCATCCCCTTCAATTACCTCGAACAATACCACTCTCTCCACGGAAGAAGGTATAATCACGAAGATCCTTCCTTCTGAGCTTGCGTCGCATCTGAAGAATGAATATGCTCCCGCATCTTCGAATACGTGCAATGCTAAGCCATGCAGAACAGTGGTAGGTTGTACTACGAAGTTCGTGAAAAGAGGGGGCTTGACTAGAATCTGCTCAACATTCAAAGGTCAAATAACAACATGAACAGAGACACGGAAATCGCAGAGCCTGCGCTGCCCATACAGAAAGGAAGAAAAAGATACAGTAAAAAAGGCAGAACGTGTGTATGCCCCCATCTAGACGGCACATTCGCAAGAAGACGGGCTACAGGAGAAGAAATGAGGTAGCTAGGAGCCCTTGCACACCATCAAGGTCCGCAAAGAGGGCATACGTGCCAGCCACGTAATAAGAAGGGAAGGAGGCGTACATGGTAGGGGAAAAAAGGAATACTTTTCATATGTGTGTGTGGGGAAGGGAATGGCCATGTTTGCGGTGGCCACGCCCGGGCCTGCGCGTGCAAGTTTTCCCAGACGGCTTTCCTGCGTTCTTTCCGACATTTACAAGTGTAGAGGGCTTCGGTGCTGATACCGCACTGCTCTTGTGGAAGGTGTTATGGAGCGGAGGAGGGGCCCGGGGAGGGGGAGTAGGGTAGGAGACTACTTCTGGTTTCGCCGGAGGTACAATACTGGTACTGAGTTTGGAAGCATATGGGTGAAGAGAGGGCGAGTGGGAAGGAGAATGTGAAGTGGGTGATGCAACCGCTGTTGGCTTGACCTTGCTGCTTTGGGGAAGTTTCTGCGCAGGGGCAGGGGCTACCGGAGTATCGTTCGGGCAGAAAGTGATTAGTAGATTTACCTGTATATCGAGTTGTTCTTTGAGAGGAAGAGGAGAAGGGTTAGAAATAGACTTACATTGTCTTCCTGGCAGGCAATTTGCACCTGGTTGTCATCCGGGTTGTGGAATGCCGTGTTACAATCTGACGTGGTGCCTGCGTAGATTATTTAGACCTTCGAAATGCGGTAGAGGGTACAGCCAATCGTACAGATGGCACCTTGACCATCACAGCCGTTGAAGTAGCTACGAATATATGTCAGCACCGGGTATACACATGGCGGGAATAGGGCGCACCTGATAGCAAGTGGGACATTAAGGGCGTGTCTGGTAATGGTCGGACCATTGTCTGTCCCGGCTCCCGCAAGAATAGTAAGGTAACGTACGGTTTGATAAGCGATATGTCCGCACTCGACCCGCATCCCGGGCACGCAGGATTATTCAAGTTATATTCCACTAGTGCGCAGTTCTCGCCATTAAGCAAGCAAGGACCTGCCGCAGCGCATCAGTTCGCCCAGGCCAGCCGATTATCGCGTGTCAGTAGAAGGCGCACCAGTCTGCAAGTAACTAACATGAGATAAGGAGGGTGTCAGGCGTTGTTCCACAAAACGGCTTATAGTACGTACGCGATGCCAGATTGGGCAGGTCCATAGCTTGTCCAGTCTTCACCGTTGGAGAGGACCTTCCCACCTATGACAAGCTGGGGCTGCTCCCACACATTCACGTTTCCATAATCAGCCCCACGCGGCCTTGAGCATACACCGATGAGATCCTCACCGTTCCCATGCCACACCTTCGGGTGAAGAAGTCAGCATTGTTACGCACAATCCCGGACAGAATCTGTGCGCTTACTGATTTTTGAAACGGATGGTGTGCGATTCCGCGCGCACGAACGTGACACCTGCGCTGATAAGCATAGCGATGGAGAGCATAATGAAAGTATTCCCCATGAGTAAAAAAGGAACGGGAGGGGAGCAATGCCAAGCGAAGGAAAAAAGGAGCGAGAGGAAGTGAAAGGAACGGGACTCGAAAGGAATGTGATGCCGAAAACGAGCAGAGGAACTTGAAAGCAAATGTTTGAACATATCTGAGGGTGTGTGCGATCTTATATGGAGGATGTGGCGCTGTTAGTGCGCTAGCTTTCCTGGTCCGCGGAACAGGGAACGTTCTGCATCAGGAAAAACCTCCCGCGCTAGCGAGAGATAATTATCGATAATAGCCGACCTCCTGTGCTAGCGAGAGATAATAGCTGATAATCCAAATAAGTGTCAATAATATTAATGTGGAAGCGGAAGCAAGCACTTTCAAAGCGAATGTAGCGAATGTGTTAACACAACACGTGACCAATGCCATGACAATTGTTCATTCATTCAAACGTTCAAATTTTCAAACGTTCAAACGTTCAAGCTTACGTTCAAGTTTTCAAGTTCAAATGTTGAAGAACGTTCATGCGCCGTTGATCTGATAGCCTCTCGACTTCGCACACCACGCCTCCACTCCCTTGTCCTC
>Ga0307510_10002829_pt1 | contig 19919 bp, 15 predicted proteins | sample 12_EM_MG_FD_207224 | JGI IMG/M metagenome (GOLD analysis project Ga0307510, IMG submission 207224) | Populus trichocarpa ectomycorrhiza microbial communities from riparian zone in the Pacific Northwest, United States - 12_EM | ecosystem: Host-associated > Plants > Roots > Unclassified | place...
ACCCAGAAATCTCACAACACCCAGATCGCCAATTATGCCGACGCGCTCTACTTCACCGTCACCGCACTGACCACGACCGGCTTCGGCGACATCACCCTGCCCGGCACCGTCGGTCGCCTGATCACCGTCGTCATCATGATTTTTGGCGTGACCCTGTTCCTGAATCTCGCAAAAGCCTTGCTCGCGCCCTCCAAGGTGCGCTTCCCCTGCCCGGTCTGCGGCCTGCAGCGCCATGACGTGGACGCCGTGCATTGCAAGGCGTGCGGGACGATCTTGAACATTCCCGATGAGGGCATGGACTAGGCTACTGATGCGCGCGCGCCTTCCCTCTCCCCGCATACGGGGAGAGGGAGCTGCGTTCGCATCAAGCGCTAGCGCTTATTCCAGTCGATGATGCGATTAGCATCACCGTCGAATTCGTTGCTGCAGAACGCGCCGCCCTGGTAGTGATCGCCGACCGGGTCTGGCTTGAGCTTGGCCTGCTCGGCCATCGCGTGCGCCACGTGATCCTCGGAGCGGCCGGTCGGACGATAGCCGAACTCGTAGGCGCGGTGGTTGTCCCACCAGGCGCGTTCGTTCAGCGATGCGCCATAAAACACCTCGAAATGAATGTCGGGGTGCTCGAGCCCGATCTGGCAGAGCTGCACCAGATCTTCAGGCTTCAGCCAGATCGAGATGCGGCGAAGGTCCAGCGGCACATCGCCGAAATTGCCGATGCGCAGGCAAGTGACTTTCAGGCCGTGCTTGTTGGCATAGAGCGCGCCCAGCGCTTCGCCGAAGACCTTGCTGACGCCATAGCGGCCGTCCGGGCGCGGGGTGACGTCGGTGCCGATCTTGTGGTGGCGCGGATAGAATCCGACAGCATGGTTCGAGGACGCGAACACCACGCGCTTGACGCCCTTGCGATACGCGGCCTCGAACAGATTATAGCCGCCGATGATGTTGGCCTGGAGGATGTCGTCCCAGGGGCCTTCGACCGAATAGCCGCCGAAATGGATGATGCCGTCGACGCCCTCGCAGAGCGCCTCGACTTGCGCGAGGTCGGCCAGGTCCGCCGCCTTGAACTGCTCGTTCGCCCCGAGATCCGCAGGGGGGCGGATGTCGGAGAGCAGCAGATCCGGATAGATCGGCGGCAGCAGTTTCCGAAGACGCGTTCCGATCCCGCCCGAAGCTCCCGTCATCAAGATGCGCGGCATGTCTTTCCTCGTCGTTGGTGCCCGATTTGCGGTCACGTGTCTCTAATGATAGCAGCATTGTCCAGAGGGAACGAAACGAGAGAACCGACATGAATGAGGCATCGTCCCACACCCAGGAACGGCCAGGCTGGCGGCCGGCGACCTATTATCCCGATCCGGCGATCAAAGCACTGGACCCCCGCTTCGAAAAATACTGGCTGAAACTGTCGGCGGTGGAGCGGCTGGCGACCGGCCTGCGCTGGGCCGAGGGTCCGGTGTGGTTCGGCGACGGGCGCTATCTGCTCTGCAGCGACATTCCGAACCAGCGCATCATCAAATGGGAGGAAGAAACCGGCGTCGTCAGCGTATTCCGCAAGCCTTCCAATTTCGCCAACGGCAATACGCGTGACCGGCAGGGCCGGCTGATCACTTGCGAGCATGGCGGGCGCCGCGTGACCCGCACCGAATATGACGGCGGCATCACGGTGCTGATGGATTCGTTTGGCGGCAAGCGGCTGAACTCGCCGAACGACGTCGTCGTGAAATCCGACGGTTCGATCTGGTTCACCGATCCGACCTTCGGCCTGCTCGGCAATTACGAAGGCTACAAGGCCGAGCCCGAGATTGACCCGAATGTCTACCGGCTCGATCCCGCAACCGGCAAGGCGACCATCGTCGCCGAGGGCGTGCTCGGGCCGAACGGGCTGTGCTTCTCGCCCGACGAGAAGATTCTTTACGTCGTGGAATCGCGCGGCGTGCCGAACCGGAAAATTCTCGCTTATGATGTATCCGCGGACGGCGCCACGATCTCCAACAAGCGCGTCCACATCGATGCGGGCCCGGGCACGCCGGACGGCATGCGCTGCGACATCGACGGCAATCTCTGGTGCGGCTGGGGCATGGGCGATCCCGAGCTCGACGGCGTGGTCGTGTTCGCGCCCGACGGCGTCATGATCGGCCGCATCGCGCTGCCCGAGCGCTGCGCCAATCTCTGCTTCGGCGGCGTCCAGCGCAACCGCCTGTTCATGGCGGCGAGCCAATCGATCTACGCGCTGTATGTGAATACGCAGGGGGCGGTCGGGGGATAATCGCTCCGCGAACGACGGTCCCGTAGGGTGGGCAAAGCGAAGCGTGCCCACCATCTCTCGTTCATCGTCACGGAATGGTGGGCACGTCGCTTCGCTCCTTTGCCCACCCTACGAAACCTCGCGTTACCGAAACACATTGGCCAAAACGAAAAACGCCGGAGCGGTTACCCGCTCCGGCGTCATGTTCGATCAGGCGATCGGCTTACGCCGCGTTGAAGCCCGCAACCGCCTTCACTTCGAGGAAGTCCTCGAGGCCGTACTTGCCCCACTCGCGGCCGTTGCCCGACTGCTTGTAGCCGCCGAACGGCGCGGTGCGGTCGTTGGGCACGCCCTGGAGGTTGACATTGCCGGCGCGGATCTGGCGACCGACGCGCTTGGCGTTCTCAACCGTGTCGGCCGTGACGTATCCGGCAAGCCCATAGGGCGTGTCGTTGGCGATGTGCACGGCCTCGGCTTCGTCCTTGGCGCCGATGATGGTCAGCACCGGTCCGAAGATTTCCTCGCGGGCGATCGTCATGTCGGGGGTGACGTCGGCGAAGATCGTCGGACGGACATAGAAGCCCTTGTTGACGCCTTCGGGCAGGCCCGGGCCGCCGGCGACGAGCGTTGCGCCCTCGTCGATGCCCTTCTTGATCAGGCCCTGGATCTTGTCCCACTGGCCGCGGTTGACCACGGGACCGATGGTGGTGCCTTCGGCGCGGGGATCACCGGCCTTGGTCTTGTCGGCGACCGCCTTCGCGATCGCGGCGACTTCCTTCATCTTCGATAGCGGTACGATCATGCGCGAGGGCGCATTGCAGGACTGGCCGGAGTTGTTGAACATGTGCATCACGCCGCCGGTGACCGCCTTCTGCAGGTCGGCGCCTTCGAGGATGACGTTCGGCGATTTGCCGCCGAGCTCCTGGCTGACGCGCTTCACGGTCGGCGCTGCGCGCTTCGCAACGTCGATGCCGGCGCGGGTCGAGCCGGTGAACGAGATCATGTCGATGTCGGGATGCTCGCTCATGGCGGCGCCGACCTCGGGGCCGAGACCGTTGACGAGGTTGAACACGCCCTTCGGCACGCCGGCTTCATGGAGGATTTCCGCGAAGATCAAGGCCGAGGTCGGCGTGAACTCCGACGGCTTCAGGATCATGGTGCAGCCGGCGGCCAGCGCGGGCGCGACCTTGCAGGCGATCTGGTTGAGCGGCCAGTTCCAGGGCGTGATCATGCCGACCACACCGACCGGCTCGCGCAGCACCATGGCGGTGCCGACCGGTTCCTCGAAATGATAGTTCTTGAGCACGTCGAGCGTGGTCATGAGATGGCCGAGGCCGGCGCCGGCCTGGAGCTTTTCAGCCATCGGCAGCGGGGCGCCCATTTCGTCGGAGACGGAGGCGCCGATCTCCTTGAGACGGCCCTTGTAGACCTCGATGACCTTCGTGAGCAGCGCGACGCGCTCATCACGGCTGGTCTGGGAGAAAGTTGCAAAGGCGCGCTTGGCGGCGGCGACGGCTTTGTCCACGTCGGCCTTGGAGCCCAGCGCAATCTCGTACATCGCCTCTTCCGTCGCCGGATTGACCACGGCGGTGGACTTCTTGACGGCGGGATCGACCCAGGCGCCGTCGATGTAGAATTGCATGCGATTGACCATCGTTAACCTCTTCTTGGGGGCATGGTGGGGGCGTTTCGGCAGGCATCCTTGCACGAAAGCGCCGGCAATTGAACCCGCCATATGCGGGGCCAGCGTTGCGGCGGACGGAGGTTATATGAGCCGATGGCGGAGGAGTGGCAAGGTGGCTCCGCCGTCATTCCGGGGAACGCGTCAGCGCCCCCCGGTTACTTCCACTACACCGCCATCTTGCGATGCAGGACGGGCGCGCCGGTGGTGAGGCTTTCCGCCGCATCGATGATCGCGTTGGCGTCGATGCCGTAGTGGCGGTAGAGGTCGGCGAGCGTGCCGGTCTGGCCGAACTGCTCGACGCCGAGCGCTTCCACGCGGTGGCCGCGGACGCTGCCGAGCCAGCCGAGTGCGGCTGGATGACCGTCGATCACGGTCACGATGCCGCAGTCGCGCGGTAGCGGCGCCAGCAGTTTTTCGATGTGGCTGAGATGCTGCACGCCGCGCCGATCGCGCCGCAACTTTCGCGCGGCAGTCCAGCCCGCGTGGAGACGGTCCGCCGAAGTGATCGCGAGCAAGCCGATGTCGCGCCGGCTTTCGCCGATAAAACCGGTCGCCTCGATCGCCTCAGGCGCAATCGCGCCGGTATAGGCGATCACGAGTTCGGCATTCGGGCCCGGCTTGCGCAGCCAATAGGCGCCGTCGGTGATGCCCTGCTGCAGCTCCGGCGTCATGATCCGCTGCGCCTGCTCGATGCTGCGCGTCGAGAGCCGCAGGTAGATGGAACCGCCCTCGCCGGGATCGCGCTGCATGTGCTCAAAGCCGAAAGCCATGATCACGGCGAGCTCGTCGACGAAGGCCGGCTCGAACGAGGCGAGCCCATCCTGCGCCATGCCGATCAGCGGCGTCGCGATCGACTGATGCGCGCCGCCTTCGGGTGCGAGCGTAATGCCGGACGGTGTCGCCGCCACCATGAAGCGCGCATCCTGGTAGCAGGCGTAGTTCAGCGCATCGAGGCCGCGCTCGATGAAGGGATCGTAGAGCGTGCCGACCGGCAGCAGCCGCTCGCCGTTGATCTGGTGCGACAGGCCGAGCGCCGAGAGCATGATGAACAGGTTCATCTCGGCGATGCCGAGCTCGAGATGCTGGCCCTTGGGCGAAGCGTCCCAGTTGAACGTGGAGGGAATTTTCTCGCTGCGGAATAAGTCCGCCTTCTCGGCGCTTGCGAACAGGCCGCGTCGGTTCACCCACGGACCGAGATTGGTCGAGACGGTCACGTCGGGCGAGGTCGTGACGATACGCTTTGCCAGCTCACTGTCGCCGCGCGCGATCTCGTTCAGCACGAGGCCAAAACCCTGCTGGGTCGACATCAGCGGCGAGGGCTTGAAGGCGAGTTGCCGGGGCACTTCGACGACCGGCGCGGTGAGCCGGCGGCCGTCCTGGTTGAACGGCACGCGCGCGAGGAAGGCGTCGAGCTCGGCAGGGGCTAGCGCGAGGCCCTCGTATCTGTCCCATTCGTGGCCGGGACGGATGTTCTGGCTCTCGCGATATGTCTCCATCTGCGCGACCGTCATCAGGCCGGCGTGGTTGTCCTTGTGGCCCTGGAACGGCAGGCCCACGCCCTTGATGGTATAGGCGATGAAGCAGACCGGGCGATCGTGGTCGATGGATTCGAAGGCGTCCAGCATGCTTGCCATGTCGTGGCCGCCGAGGTTCGACATCAGCGCCAGCAGCTCGTCGTCGCTACGGCGGTCGATCAGTTTCGTGATCGGGCCCTGGTCGCCGATCTCGTCGTGCAGATGCTTGCGGAAGGCCGCGCCGCCCTGGAAACACAGCGCCGCATAGAGCGCGTTCGGGCAATTGTCGATCCAGCGCTTCAGCGCCTCGCCGCCGGGCTCGGCAAACGCCTCGCGCATCAGGCGGCCGTATTTCACGATCACCACGTCCCAGCCGAAATTGCGGAACATGGTCTCGAACTTTTCCCAGAGACCCTCGCGTACGACGGCATCAAGCGACTGGCGGTTATAGTCGACCACCCACCAGGTGTTGCGCAGCCCGTGCTTCCACCCCTCCGCGAGCGCCTCGAAAATATTGCCTTCGTCCATCTCGGCGTCGCCGACGAGCGCGATCATCCGCCCTTCGCGGCGATCCTTCATCCAGCCATGCGCCTTGACGTAATCCTGCACCAGCGAGGCGAACAGCGTCTGCGCGACGCCGAGGCCGACCGAGCCGGTGGAGAAATCGACGTCGTCGACATCCTTGGTGCGCGACGGATAGGACTGCGCGCCCTTGAAGCCGCGAAAGTTCTCCAGCTTGTCGCGGCTCTGCCGGCCGAACAGATACTGGATGGCGTGGAACACCGGGCTCGCATGCGGCTTCACGGCGACGCGGTCTTCAGGGCGTAGCACATGAAAATACAGCGCCGACATGATGGTCGCGAGCGAGGCCGAGGAGGCCTGATGGCCGCCGACCTTCAGGCCGTCCGTGTTCGGGCGGATGTGGTTGGCGTGATGGATGGTCCAGGACGACAGCCATAGCGCCTTGCGGGCCAGCGCGGACAGGGTGTCGAGACGGGCGGACTCAACGGGCATGGCGATGCTCCGAAAAAATAAGGCCGATAATACCCCTGCCGGCCGCGTCAGATTTCTCAATTTTTCGCGTCGTACCCACCAATATTGGGATAGTTTACCTGTCAATACCCACGAAATACAGGTTTCATCCCAATGCCTGAGCTAGACGCCATCGACCGAAAAATCCTCGCTTTGCTCCAGAACGACAGCCGGCTGACCATGCAGGAGCTCGCCGACAAGGTCGGGCTGTCGGTCTCGCCCTGTCATCGCCGCGTCAAGCTGCTGGAGGAGCGCGGCGTCATCTCGCGCTACATCGCGACCGTGGACCAGAAGGCGCTCGGCCTGCACGTCAGCGTCTTCATCTCGATCAAGCTGGCGCGGCAGAAGGAGGAGGACCTCAACCGCTTCGCGCGCGCGATCTCGAAATGGGACGAGGTGCTGGAATGCTATCTGATGACCGGCAACCGCGACTATCTGCTGCGCGTCGTCGCCGCCGACCTCGCCTCCTACGAGACCTTCCTGAAGACCAAGCTGACCCGGCTCGACGGCATCGCCTCGATCGAGTCGAGCTTTGCGCTGAGCCAGGTGAAATATTCGATCGCGCTGCCGGTGTAGAGCTCAGGCTGCCCGGACTGCTTCCGTCGAAACGTTTCCGGATCGCCGCACTCGCAATGACGCGCCGTTCAGCGCTGTAGCTCCGTCAGCGCCGCGAGCATCTCGGGCCGGCCCGGCGAATCCCGGTAGGCATTCACCAGCGCGATCGCCTCACCCAATTCGGCTTGCGCCGCGCAGCCGTGCCGGGCGAGCCAGATCAGGTCCGGCAATTGCGCGCTGTCGCCGAGCCGTTCGAGCAGCTCCGAATAGGGCCGCGCCTCGTCATTAGGGCCGGGCCGGTACACCCTGACAAACTGGCCGTGCAGCTCGCTTAGCGCTTTCGCGCACAGCGGCGGCGTCGCATCGAGATCGAGTTCGCGGAGGTGTCGGATCAGTCTCCATCGTACATCCTCATCATACCTGCTCGACAGGATTTCGACGGCCTCGTCGGTCCGGCGGTCGATCTTGCGCGCGCCGGCCAGCGCCTGCTCCCGCAGCGCCTTGTCGTCGGTAAATCTCAGCCATGCCTTGAGATGCGATTGCGGACCCAGCATCGAGAACCGCTCCGGGGACTCGCGTAGCCTTCGGCCCAATCGCCCGGGATCGCGCAACTCCGCCAGTTCGTAGATCGTGTAGTTGGGATTGCGATATGCTTTCGCCGTGGTTTCCCACGCCGTGGCCTCCGCGTCGCACGCGCAGCCATAGCCGACCAGCCAGCTCATGGCCGCAACCGCATCCGATACCGGCCGGGCGATCTTCGAAAACGGCGCGCTGTCGGATGTCTCGGCCGCCAGCGGCGCCAGCCGTTTGCGCAGCAGGCTGCGTGCCTTGTCGCAAAGGGCCGGCGTCGGATCGAGATCGAACGATCCGAGATCTCCGATCGGAAAGTCGCCGCGCTCGAGCATCGTTTCCGCCTGTGCCTGGCGCTGATCGATGCTCCGGATGCGGGCAAGCACCCTGGAGCGCTTGTCGCCGTCCGGCGTGCCGAGAAACGGCGTCCAGTCCCACATCGGCGCATCGGCCGGCACCCGCGCGAGATCCGCGTCGTATTTGGCGAGCCGCGCGGCCGCCTCTTCTTCCAGCGCGCTGCGCATCCGCGACATCGGCACGATCAGCAAGCACACCGCGAGGATCGCAACGGGAAGCGCGCCGGCGATGCGCGATATCCGGAATCGTCCCGGCAGGACCAGAAAACACCAGGTCACAGCAAGAGGTGGGACAGCGGCCGGGATCACGATTGGCCAGAGAAACGGCGATTGATCAGCCCGCGCGAGCAGATCCGTCGCGGTCATGGCGACAAAACCGGATGCGGGAACGATCACAAGCGCCAAAACCTTCGCCAGGCGCGGAGCGTTGCCCTTCAGGCTTGCAATCGCAGTCATGACTGTCAGCAGGCACCAGAGGGCCAGGACCATGATGGCGGCATAGGCCTGACTGATCGCGTTGCCCGCCGGGTCGCTGTGACCGAGATCCGCGATCCCCAACAGGAGCGAGAGCCATAACAGGCAGGTGACAAGACCAAGCGCGATATTGGCGATCATCGCGCCCCTGGACACTTCAGCAGACGGCATCGTGGCTCCGTTCCCGCCATTGGTCGCAGCAGGCGCCGTGCAGGTTCGCCATGGCTGTCACATGGACGCAATAAACCCCGCCGATGGTCGTGGGCGACAGGCACCCCTGCCGAAAGAAGGACCCATGACAGCATCCGACCGCACCCCTGAAATGGCCAAACGCGAGCGCATCATCCGGGAAATGACCGACGATCTCGACGAAGAGCTGGAGATGGAGCTGGACGACGCCCGTCTCGACGAGCTGCTGGACGAGACCGGCACACTCCAGCCGTCGGTGGATCGCAGGCTCTATTTCCGGGAATTGCTCCGCCTCCAGGGTGAGCTGGTCAAGCTGCAGGACTGGGTGCAGAGCGAGAAGAAGAAGGTCGTGGTGCTGTTCGAGGGCCGAGATTCCGCCGGCAAGGGCGGCGTCATCAAGCGCATCACCCAGCGCCTCAATCCCCGCATCTGCCGCGTCGCAGCGCTGCCGGCGCCGAGCGAGCGCGAGCGCACGCAATGGTATTTCCAGCGCTACGTCTCGCATCTGCCGGCCGGCGGCGAGATGGTGCTGTTCGACCGCAGCTGGTACAACCGCGCCGGCGTCGAGCGCGTGATGGGCTTCTGCACCGACGAGCAGTATCAGGAATTCTTCAAGACGGTGCCGGAGTTCGAGCGGATGCTGATCCGCTCCGGCATCATCCTTGTCAAATACTGGTTCTCCATCACCGACGACGAGCAGCAGTTCCGCTTCACCATGCGCATCAAGGATCCGCTCAAGCAGTGGAAGCTGAGCCCGATGGACGTCGAGGCCCGCAGCCGCTGGGAGGCCTACACCAAGGCCAAGGAGACGATGCTGGAGCACACGCATCTGCCGGATTCGCCGTGGTGGATCGTCGATGCCGTGGACAAGAAGCGCGCCCGGCTCAACTGCATCGCGCATCTCCTCAGCCAGATGCCGTACCAGGAGGTCGCGCGCGCGCCGGTGGTGCTGCCGCCGCGGGTGCGCAACCCCGACTATCACCGCGGCCCGATCCCGCCGGAGATGTACGTGCCGTCGAAGTATTGAAGAAGGTCTCGTAGGGTGGGCAAAGGCGCGTAGCGCCGTGCCCACCATGCGTCCGCGTTTGCTGTGAAAATGGTGGGCACGCTACGCTTTGCCCACCCTACGAGACTGTCACCGCCACGGCTGCACGATGATCTTGGTGTGCGCCTCGGGATTGGCGAGGTCGGCGAACGCCTTCGCGACGCCGTCGACGCCGACCGTCGCGGTCACCATCGCAGCCGCATCCACCTGCCCTTCCGCGATCAGGCGGAGCGAGCCTGCGAATTCCTCCGGCGTGTAGCCGAGCACATACTGGACGTTGAGCTCCTTCATGATGCCGAGCATCGGCTCGTTCCGGTCGCTCTCCATGCAGACACCGACCACGACGATCCGGGCATCGCGCGGTGCGCCTTCGAACACCTGCTGCAGCAGGCCGGGCACGCCGACGCATTCGAAGATGATCGCGGGCTTGAGCGCCGGCAGCATGGCCTGGAACGGCGGCCGCGCCGCCTTCTCCGCGTCAGACATCTGCGCGTGCTCGGCCCAGGTCGCATAGGGCTGCGACACCCTGGGATCGACCACGATGTCTGCGCCGAGTTTGGCGGCGAGCGCGCGGCGCGCCGGCGAATAGTCGGCCGCGACGATCGGATGCAGGCCCCTGATCTTGAGCGCGGCGATCACCGCGAGCCCGACCGGACCACAGCCGATCACGAGCGGCACCTCGCCGCCGCTGATATTGGCTTTCGCCACGGCGTGAACGCCGACGGCGAGCGGCTCGGTCAGCGCGGCATGTTCGGGCGCAAGGCCGTTTGGCACTTCCAGCAGCAGAGGTTCACTGAGCAGCATCTGCTCTGCATAACCACCGACAAAATCGTTGGAATAGCCGATCCCCTTGATACCCTCCGGGGTCACCAACGCGGGCAGCGAGCAGACATGCGTCCCCGGCTTGAGCCTGCGCTCAGTGCCGGGGCCGTAGTCGACGATCTCGCAGCAGAACTCGTGGCCAAACACGACGTCGCGCGACAGGTCCATCGGCGTGCGGCCGGTCTTTCTCGCCATCTCCACCATGCGGGTGGCGTGCTGTCGCGCGTGCAGGTCGGAGCCGCAGATGCCGCAGGCGAGCGTCTTGACCAGCACCTGGCCGGGGCCCGGCTTCGGCTCGGCGATTCCGTCGACGACAATCTCACCGTTCCTGAAAATCGCAGCGCGCATCCGGCTCCTCCCATTTTGTTGGAGCCGTTGATAGCACGAAGCGGGACGCGCAGACTTGCGTCAGGGGTTCGGGGAGCGCTCTTCCAGCACCAGCAGCTGGGCGCGGCGGATACGCTCGCGATGGGCGATGTAGAGACCGCTGGCGACGATGAAGGCGGCACCGGTGACGGTCCAGACGTCAGGGACTTCGCCGAACAGGAAGAAGCCCAAAATGCTGACCCAGAGCAGCTGCGTGTAGGAGAACGGCGCCAGCACCGAGGCATCGCCGTAGCGATAGGCCAGCACGACGATCCACTGGCCGACGGTGGAGGCAACGCCGATCACGACGCCGAGCCCGATCGCAGTCCAGGTCGGCGCGACCCAGACGAACGGCACCATCACACTGAGGATCGCGACGCCCGTGAGCGCGGAATAGGCCATCGTGGTGACGACCGCTTCGCGGCCGCTCATCATGCGCGTCAGGATCAGCGCGGCGGCCCAGCAGAATGCCGAGACGATCGGGAAGAACGCAGCGACGTGAAACGCACTCGAGCCCGGGCGCAGAATGATCATCACGCCCGTCAGGCCGATTGCGGTCGCGATCCAGCGGCGCATGCCCACCTTCTCGCTGAGGAAGACGATCGACAACGCGGTGACGAATAGCGGCGAGACGAAGCCGGTGGCGGAGGCTTCCGCGATCGGCAGGAAGCTCAGGCCGGTAATGAAGAACAGCGACGAACCGAGCAGCGCCGCGCCGCGCATCAGCTGCAGGCCAAGTCGCTCGGTGCGCATCGCATAGATCGGCGAAGCCGGCAGCATCACCGGCGTGAACATCAGCGCGAACGTGACGAAGCGGATCCAGGTGATCTCGATCGACGGCAGGCTCGTCGACAGATACTTTGCGGTGACGTCGGAGCAACCGAGGAACACCGTCGACAGCAGCACCAGCGCGATGCCCTTGAAGGGATGATCGACGCGCGCAGGCGCACGGCGAGCCTCCTGCTTCTTCTCCGGCACGGGCATGGGAATACTGTCGAGCCTTGCGGCTGCGGCGGGCGGCGGTGTCACGGCTGGAACCTGGGAAATACGATTCGGGAACGGTCGTAAAAAACGACAATTGCGCCGCTTTCACAACTTCCGAAAACAGGATGCCGATATGCACTGACGTCCGCGCGCGTCAATACTCCATTAATAATAGGCTTTTGTGCACTACAGCATGGGCAGGCCGCGCGGCTTCGGACCGCGCGGAAACGCCGCATCGAGCGCCGAAATCTCCTCTTTCGTCAGCACGAGATCGCCGGCCGCCGCATTCTCGCCGGCATGTTCGGCGGACGAGGCCTTCGGGATCGCGAACACCGTAGTCGCACGGGTGAGAAAGCTCAGCGCGACCTGACGCGGTGTCGCCCGACGCGCATCGGCAATGCGCGCCAACACGGCGCCGCCTTTGCTGCGCGCATCCGGAAAATCATCGTGACCGAACGGCGAGTAGGCGACGACCGCGACGCCATGCTTCTCGCACCACGGGATCACCGCATGCTCAATCGCGCGCTCTTTCAAATGATAGAGCACCTGATTGCAAGCGATGCGGCCTTCGCCGGAGACGTCGAGAATTTCGCCCAGATCATCCGCATCGAAATTGGAGACGCCCCACGATTTGATCTTGCCGGCTTTCACCAACTCCTCGAAAGCGGCGACGGTGTCCTCAAGCGCATACGAACCGCGCCAGTGCAATAGGTAACAATCGAGACGATCAGTCTTGAGCCGCTTCAGCGAGCGCTCGCAGGCCGTGATGGTGCCGCGGCGCGAGGCGTTGCTCGGCAGCACTTTCGAGACGAGGTACACCTCGTCTCGGCGGCCTGCGATCGCATCCGCAATGACGAGCTCCGCATCGCCATACATTTCGGCGGTGTCGATATGCGTCATGCCGAGATCGAGACCGCGCGCGAGCGCCGCGATCGCGCGCTTGCGGTCGCCGTGGTCGAGATACCAGGTGCCCTGCCCGATGACGGAGACGCTGGCGCCGGTCTTGCCGAAGGGTTTTGTGTTCATGTGAAAGCTCACAGTCCGCCGATATCCGCGACCAGCACGCTGCCGGTCCCTGACTCCGTAATATAGAGCCGATCCTTTTTCGCGCCACCGATCGCAACATTGGTGCAATTCACTCCTGCGCACGACTTGATGCGCGCGATCAATTCGCCGTTCGGCGCGAACACGAAGACGTGGCCGAGCGAGGCGTGACCGACGAACAGGCGGCCGCCGGCGTCCATGGTCATGCCGTCAGGACCGCTGGTGCCGAACAGCGAGCAGAAGCGGCCGACCTTCGACACGCTGCCGTCCTTCATGAACGGCAGCCGCCACACCGAATTGTCGCGCGTCATCGCAACGAACAGCACGGTTTCGCTGGGGTCGAGCACCAGGCCATTCGGACTGATGCCGGTGTCGATCAGGCAGTCGAGCCGGCCGTTCGGCGTCAGGCGATAGACGCGGCCACTGGGATCATGTAGGCCGGTCTGGCCCTGGTCGGTGAAATAGATGTCGCCGTTGGAAGCGAGATGCAGGTCGTTGCAGCCACGAAACGATTCCGAATTGCGCGCGGTCAGGATCGGCCTGATGCGCCCTGCCCCGGCGTCGAGCTCCATGATGCCGTGCATGTAGTCGGCCACGAGGATGCGGCCGTCAGCCGCGATCTTCAATCCGTTCGGCCAGCCCTCATACTCGATCACCAGCGACCATTCGCCATCGGGCGCGATGCGAAAGATGCGGCCAAAGGGGATGTCGACGATGTAGAGATTGCCGTCCTTGTCGAACGACGGTCCTTCGATAAAGCTGTCGGTCGGCACACCCGGCCGGTTGGCATCGGCCCAATCCGTCCGCTCGCTTTTGCGGCGGAATTTGTCGGGCATGGCGGAGAAGATTTTGGTTTCGATCAGGCGCGGCGGCGTTTCCAGGTACATCATTGTTGTTTTTATGGTTGTTGACGGGAGAGCGCGGCAACATAGGGCACAATCGAGGGCGCGTCGATTGGTGCGGAGGGCATGGCAATGGCGCGAGTGCTGCGTAGGGTGGGTTAGCGAAGCGTAACCCACCTCTTTCGTCTCTGCGTCGGCAGAATTGGTGGATTACGCCTGCGGCTAATCCACCCTACGAGAGCTACCCCGCCGCGCTCGCGACCTTCACCTGCTTCGCAGGTGCAACCTCCGTCGTCGCAATCAGCCGCTTCAGCTCGGGGATGCAGGAGCCGCAATTGGTGCCGGCCTTGAGCTTGGCGCCGATCTCTGCGGCCGTGCGCGCGCCGGCGGCGATGGTGTCGCAGATGGTGCCGCGGCCGACGCCGAAGCAGGCGCAGACGACCGGCCCGGTCGAGGCGGCGCCTTCGCTGGACTTGCCTGAGAGCAGCATGCGGCGCTGGTCGTCGGTGACGTGGTCGGCGACGAACAGGCTCTTCACCACCTCCCAGTCGCCGGCATCATGGGCGGGGCCGACGAACAGGCAGGTCTCGATGCGATCGCCCACGAACGACGCCGCGCGATACACGCCGCCGCCGAGGTCGCGATATTCGGCGACATCCTCGCCGGCAACGCCATCGAGCCAGGCTGGCCAGCGCGACAGATCCGCATTGTCGGCGAAGAGATAGCCGAAACCGCCGGTAACCGTGACACGGGTCCACAACAGGCTCGGCGGCAGATCGAGCTGCTTTCGCGACAGTGCAAAGCCACGGAAAACGTATTCATACGGCGCGATCGCGGCCGGCGTGGCCTTCGACTCTGGCTGGCCCGAGAACGGATCGGTGAACGGCGCGGCCAGCGCGCCGACACGGCCGTGCGAACCGTTCATCGCGCTCCAGTGGATCGGCGCGAACAGCATGCCGCGCTGCTGCCGGTCGCTGACGACGGCCTTCAGGATGCACTGGCCGTAATCGGTGGTGACGCGGGCAAAGCCGTCATGGACGATGTTGTACTTGTTGGCATCATCAGGGTGGATCTCGACGAACGGCTCGGGCAGATGCGCGCCCAGCCGCTGGCTCAGTCCCGTGCGCGTCATGGTGTGCCACTGGTCGCGGATGCGCCCGGTGTTGAGCCGCAGGGGGCGCGACGGGCCGGTCTCGCCGCGCAGCGCCGGCACCTCCGGTGCAACGAAACGGCCCTTGCCGTCATTGGTGAAGAAGCCGCCTTCCGCGAAGAAGCGTTCGCCGGGCACCGCGCCTTCGCGCGCTGGCCATTGCACGGGCTTCAACGCATCGAAGGCGTCGTCTGACAGCGAGGTCAGCGCCCCGATGTCGAAATCACGGCTGCCATTGTTCTCGAACGCCGAGAGCGCGGCGTGCTCACGAAAAATGTCGGCGGCGGATTTGTAATTGAAGCTGTCGCCGAAACCGAGACGCTTGGCGGTCTCGCTCAAAATCCACCAGTCCGGCCGCGCCTCGCCCGGCGCCGGCAGGAACGAGCGCTGGCGCGAGATGCGGCGTTCGGAATTGGTCACGGTGCCCGACTTCTCGCCCCAGGCCAGCGCCGGCAGCAGCACATGCGGACCGGCATCGACGGTGTCGTTGGAGAGCACGTTCTCGGACACCACGAACAGCTCGAGCTTCTTCAGCGCCTCGCGCACGAAGTCCGCATCGGGCAGCGACACCGCCGGGTTGGTGCCCATCACCCACAGCGCCTTGACCTCGCCGCGGTTGATCGCCTCGAACAGCTGCACCGCCTTCAATCCCTCATGGGTGGCGATGCGCGGCGCCTTCCAGAACCGCCGCACGCGGTCGATGTCGGGCGGCGTGAAGTTCATATGCGCGGCAAGCTGGTTGGCGAGGCCGCCGACCTCGCGGCCGCCCATCGCATTGGGCTGGCCGGTGAGCGAGAACGGCGAGGCGCCGGGCTTGCCGATGCGCCCCGTGGCGAGATGGCAGTTCAGGATCGCGTTGACCTTGTCGGTGCCTTGCGCCGACTGGTTGACGCCCTGCGAATAGAGCGTGACGACCCGCTCGGTGTCGCGGAACATCCTGAAGAAGGTCGCGACGTCCTGCTCGGTGAGGCCCGTGGCCAGCGCGGTCGCGGTGACGCTGCCGGCGATGTTGCGCGCGCGGGTCAGTGCATCGTCGAATCCCGACGTGTTCTGCGCGATGTAATCCTGATCGAGCGCGCCATTGTCGGCGAGATGAACGAACAGGCCGGAGAACAGCGCCGTGTCGGTGCCGGGCTTCAGGCCGAGGAACAGATCGACGTCGGTTGCCGTGTCGGTGCGGCGCGGATCGATCACGATCATGCGCGCGCCGCGCTCCTGCCTGTTCTTCAGCATGCGCTGGAACAGCACGGGGTGGCACCAGGCGGCGTTCGAGCCGACGAACACGAGCAAATCGGCCTGATCGAGATCCTCGTAGCAGCCGGGCACGGTATCGGCGCCGAAGGCGCGGCGATGGCCGGCGACCGAGGACGACATGCAGAGCCGCGAATTGGTGTCGACGTTGGCCGTGCCGACAAAGCCTTTCATCAGCTTGTTGGCGACGTAATAGTCCTCGGTCAGCAGTTGGCCCGAGAGATAGAACGCGACCGCATCCGCGCCGTCGCGCGCCACGATGTGCTGCATACGGTGAGCAACGTGGTCCAGCGCATCGCTCCAGGCGACGCGCTCCAGCACACCCTTGCAGCGGATCATCGGATAGAGCAGCCGGCTTTCGAGCCCGACGGTCTCGCCGAGCGCGGAGCCCTTGGAGCACAGCCAGCCGAAATTGGCGGGATGATCCGGATCGCCCGCGATTGCCGCGCCGCCCTTGCCGTCGGGCGTTGCCAGCACGCCGCAGCCGACGCCGCAATAGGGGCAGGTCGTCTTCGTTGCGCGGAGCGTTGGATCGATCGCTGTCATATCAAGCTGCTTTCGGAGGACGCGCGAGCGCGCGGCCGAACATCATGTCGGCGCGGATCGCGGTGATCTTCTCGCGGGTGCGGATCAGCTCGAGATACCAGAGCGCATCGGCGGTATCACCGATCAGCACCGCGCCCGTCAGGCATCCGTCGGCAATGACGAGCTTCTTGTAGGTGCCGCGCCTGCGATCTGACAGCACGAGGCTCTCGCTGCCCTCTCCTCCCATGAAGTCGCCGGCGGAGAACACGCTGACGCCGGAGACCTTCAGATTGGTCGAGACCACGCTGCCCGGATAGGACGCGGGCCGGCCGGCGAGATGCCGCGCCAGCACCCGCGCCTGCTCATAGGCCGGCTCGACCAGGCCATAGCAGGTGCCGCGATGCTCGGCGCATTCGCCGAGCGCGTAGATGTCGGGCGATGCCGTCTGCATCTCGTCGTTGACAACGATGCCGCGGTTGACCGCGATGCCGGCGTCCTTCGCCAAAGCGATATTGGGCCTGATGCCAGCGGCGAAGATCACTGCATCGGCCTCGATGCGGCTGCCGTCGGCAAGCTCCACGGTTTCGACATGGCCGTCACCGTGAATGCATTTCGTGCTGGCATTGAGGAGGATGCGGATCCCCTTGCGCTCGACCAGCGTCTTGAGCAGGTCGGCGGCTGGAGAATCGAGCTGGCGCTCCATCAGCCGATCCATCAGGTGCAGCAGCGTGACGGGCGCACCAGCTTTGGCGAGACCATAGGCCGCTTCAAGTCCAAGCAATCCGCCGCCGACCACGACGACGCGCTTCTTGCCGGCCGCGAGCGACAGCAGCAGGTCGACATCGCGGGTGTCGCGAAATGTGTGCACGCCGGCGAGATCGGCGCCCGGCACGTTGAGCCGCAGCGGCGTCGATCCCGTGGCGAGCACAAGCTTGGAATATTCCATGCTCTCTTCGCCGGCGATCTTGAGCTCGCGGCGGCCGGTGTCGATCTCGGTGACGCGATAGCCGTAGCGCACGGTGACGCCGCGATGGCGCCACCAGTCCGCCGGCCGCAGCTCGATCTCGTGCGAGCCGGTCTCGCCGGCCAGCACGGAGGAGAGCAGCACGCGATTGTAAGCGAGCCGCGGTTCATCGCCGACAACGGCAACCGCGTAGCGGCCGAGTGCGGTCTTGGCGAGTTCGTCGACCAACCGCGCAGCCGCCATACCGTTACCGACGATGACCAGTGGCTCACTCACAGAGCATCTCCTATTCGGCGGCCTGGGCCTGCGCGCCGTAGGCCTCGGACATCATGTAGCCGGACAGCACGCCGTAGGCGTCGGTCCAGGCGGTGGCGAGTTCGGGCGTCCAGGCTTCGCCGAGGCCCTTCTCAAGGGTCCAAAGCAAGGTCGCGCCGACCACGGGGTAGTGCTCGGCCTTGGCGCCGTAAGCGACATGGCGCTTGGCGAGCGCGGAGGCCGCGGGAAGAATCGTCTCGAGGTTCGACAGGCCGCCGACGACGGCTGCGAGCATGCCCATCAGCTTCTTGCGCTGCTCGGTCATGTCCTCGGGAAACATCGCGCGCACCGTTGGTGCCACCTCGAACAGGCGATCGTAGAACAGCACCGCGGCCGTTTCGGAAATCGGCGCGACCTTGGAAAAGCTCTGCTGGACGAGGGTAATCTGCTCAGGCGTCATGGTGTTCTCCTGTCTGTTTCGGTTTGCCTTGGTGCGCGCCGTTGCGAACAAGGTTCATGGGTCAAACGTCATCAGAGAAACTTCTCCCCGCGTACGGGGAGAAGCGACATTCGTGCCAAACTCAGACTCGTGCTTCGGCGAGGCTTGGCGCGCCCTCACCCTGCGGGCTGCGACGCAAATAGAACCACCAGGTCAGCGCGAGGCAGGAGGCGTAGAAGCCGAGATAGATCGCGAGCGCAAGCGACGGCCCGCCGGTCAGCGCGATCGACTTGCCGAAGCCGCTCGGGATCAGATAGCCGCCGACGGCACCGACCGCGCCGATGAAGCCGACCGCAGCACCGCTCTCGATGCTCGCCGTCTTCAAGGCAACCGCGCGCGCCGCGTCGCCTTTGCCGCGCACCTTGAACAGGTTCTGTTCGCGGAAGATCGAGGGGATCATGCGGTAGGTCGAGCCGTTGCCGATGCCCGTCGTCACGAACAGGATCAGGAACATCACAAGGAAGCCGGTGAAATCCTTGTGCCCGACGAAGTAGAGCACGCCGACCGTCGCCGCCGCCATCGCGATGAAATTCCAGAAGGTGAGGATGGAGCCGCCGATCTTGTCGGCGAGCAAGCCGCCAAGCGGTCGCGACAGCGAACCGACCAGCGGTCCGAGGAACGCGATCGAAATCGAGATCGTCGGAAACTGCGTCTTGATCAGCAGCGGGAACGCCGCGGAGTAGCCGATGAAGGAGCCGAACGTGCCGATATAGAGATACGCCATGATCCAGGTGTGCTTGCGCTTGACCACCGCGAGCTGGTTCTTGATCGACGACTTCGCCGTGGTGAGGTTGTTCATGAAGAACACTGCCCCGAACACCGCGATCGCGATCGGCAGCACCCACATCAGGCCGGCATTCTGGAGGAAGAGGCCATCGACGGGGCTCGCCTGGAACAGGTTGATGACGGCGAGCGTCATCAGGATCGGGGTCAGGAGCTGCACGCTGGAGACGCCGATATTGCCGCCGGCGGCATTCAGGCCGAGTGCCCATCCCTTCATCCGGTCGGGGAAGAAGAAGGAGATGTTGGTCATGCTGGAGGCGAAATTGCCGCCGCCGAGACCTGCGGTCGAGGCGATCAGCAGCATCAGCCAGAACGGCGTGTCGGGCTGGCTGACGAAATAAGCCAGCGACAGCGTCGGAATGAACAGGATCGCCGCACTGAAGATGGTCCAGTTGCGACCGCCGAAGGTCGTGACCGCGAACGTATAGGGGAAGCGCATCAATGCGCCGATCAGCCCCGGCACCGCGACGAGCTGGAACAGCTGGTCGGTGGTGTAATGGAAACCCGCCTGCGGCAGCTTGGTGGTAACGATGCTCCAGATCAGCCACACCGAGAAGCCGATATGCTCGGCGACGATCGACCAGATCAGGTTGCGCCGGGCGATCGCTTTACCGCCCGCATTCCAGAACGCCTCGTCTTCGGGGCGCCAGTCAGAAATCCAAGTTGGACTCTTGGTCATTGCTTATCCCTTCCAGGCTCACCGCTGCGTCGTTGCAGGCTCAGCCTCCGGCCACGGAGGCGCGCTCCGAGGCTTCACCCCGGTGGCGAGATCA
>Ga0307510_10002830_pt1 | contig 19918 bp, 20 predicted proteins | sample 12_EM_MG_FD_207224 | JGI IMG/M metagenome (GOLD analysis project Ga0307510, IMG submission 207224) | Populus trichocarpa ectomycorrhiza microbial communities from riparian zone in the Pacific Northwest, United States - 12_EM | ecosystem: Host-associated > Plants > Roots > Unclassified | place...
CAGGCTGGCGAGTGTCGGGAACATCAGGGTCTGCTGGATGCCCAGGTCGTCCATGAGCGCCATGCGCGGTCCAGGCTCGCGGAACGCGGGGATCGACCGCATCGGCTCGCCGAACAGCTCCCGGTGGGACTTGCCCTCCGGGTTCCCCTCACGGAAGTAGTCCTCCCACGCGCCGGGCCGGGCGACGACCTCGAACGTGGGGTTGGGGATGTAGTCGCTGATCTGACCGCGGATGGCGATCTTCGTACGGCCCTTCACCTGCACGTACTGAATGGCGCTCGCGTACTGCTTGGGCAGGTACCTAGTGAGCGCATCCTCCGTCTCGTACAGGTGGTTGTCCGCGTCGAACAGTGGATACGGCGGCACGCGCGACGGCATGAGATCCTCCTTCGCAGATTGCGAGAATCCTATTCTCACTCTTGATGGGCGGCAATATCCTTGCGGAGAACGAACTTCTGGACCTTGCCGCTGGCGGTCCGCGGGAAGTCCTCGACGATGTGCAGTTCCTCCGGCCACTTCTGCCGCGCGAGGCCCGCCGCGGCGAAGTGGGCGCGGAGGTCGTCGAGGGTGGGTTCGGGGTGGCCGGGCCGCAGTCGTACGACGGCTGCCGCGTGCTCGCCGAGGCGGGCGTCCGGGGCGGCCACGACCGCGGCCTCGGCGACGGCCGGCAGGGCGAGGAGAACCTCCTCCACCTCCAGCGCGCCGATGTTCTCGCCGCCGCGGATGATGATGTCCGCCTTGCGGTCGGTGATGGTGAGGTAGCCGTCCTCGTCGAACTCACCGATGTCGCCGGTGCGGTACCAGCCGTCCGCGTCGAAGGCCCGCTCGGTGAGGGCCTCGTCGGTGTAGCCGAGGCACAGGTCCGGGCCGCGGCTGAGGATCTCGCCGTCCTCGGCGAGCCGGATCTCCACTCCGGCGAGCGCGTCCCCGTCGGTGTAGAGCCGCTTGTCCTCGGGCGCGGTGTGGGCCGAGGCGGTGATCGAGGGGTGCTCGGTGCTGCCGTAGGCCCGGAAGACCGTGATGCCGAGGTCCGCGAGGCGTCTGGTCACCGCGTTCGGTACGGCCGCGCCGCCGAGGCCCGCGTACTTCATGCACGTCAGGTGGCCGGGCGTGAAGTCGGGGTGGTCGAGGAGGCTCGTCATGTAGTACGCGGCGCCGCCCCCGACGGTGAGTCCGTCGCGGGCCATCAACTCCAGGGCGAGGCCCGGGTCCCAGGTGTCGGCGAGGTTCACCGGAGAGCCGTCGAGGACGGGGATCAGGAAGGCGTTCACCATGCCGATGAAGTGACCGACGGGCGCGGAGGTGAGCTGGTCACCGCGGTCGGGCGGGTAACGGCCGGCGAGTTGGCGGGTCTCGAAGCCCAGGGTGCGGTGACTGTGCACAACTCCCTTGGGGTCGCGGGTCGTTCCGGAGGTGAAGGCGATCAGCGCGGGCCCGGACGGGTCCGTCGGTACGACGCCGGGCAGTGGTTCGTCGGCGAGCAGCTCGTCGAAGTCCCGGCCCACGACGCCGACCACGGGGATCTTCGCGCTCAGCTCGGGGTCGTGGCGGAGATGTCCGAACCGGTCGGCGGTGACGAAGACCTTGGGCTCGACGGTCTCCAGGATGTAGCCGACTTCCTTGGGGCCGTAGAAGTGGACGATCGGCACCACGACCGCGCCGAGGAACGCCGACGCCCAGAAGACCGCAGCGGCTTCCATCCAGTTGGGCAGTTGGAGGGCCACGACGTCACCGGGGCCGACACCCCGTTCGCGCAGTCCGGCGGCCAGTCGGCGGGCCGTCGACTCGACCTCGGCGAAGGTCCCTTCCCAGGGCCGCACCGCCGAGTGCACGCGGAACACGGCCCCCGGGGCGGCCGTCAGTCCCCGCGTCAGCAGGTCACCGATCGTCTCACTGGTCCACCAGCCCTCCGCCTCGTAGCGGTCGACCAGTTCAGCGGGGATCGTTCGCACGACAGGAACTTCCTCTCGTCATTGAGAATTGCACTCTCTCAGAGCGAGAAGGTAAATTCCATACATGGGACGAGACCACGGGTTCCACCCGGTGCGGATCACACGGATCATCCAGGAGACGCCCGACACACGGACGTACGTACTCGACGCGCCCTTCCCGTACCGGGCGGGCCAGTTCGTGACGATCAAGGCCTGTGGCACGCTGCGCAGTTACTCCATGTCCAGTTCGCCGGAGACGGACGCCGAGCTGATGACGACGGTGAAGCGGGTTCCGGGCGGTCTGGTGTCCAACTGGATGCATGACCATCTCGCGCCCGGCGACGTCGTCGAAACCACGCTGCCCGCAGGGGTGTTCTGTCTGCGGGAGGGCGACGAGGCAGGCTCAGCCCCCGAGTTGGCCGCTCCGGTGGTGGCGTTCTGCGGGGGCAGCGGGATCACGCCGATCCTGTCGCTCGCCAAGTCGGCGCTGGCCGGCACCGGGCGTCCGGTGCGGGTCCTGGCCGCCGACCGGGACGCCGGTTCCGTCATCTTCGCCGCCGCGCTGGGCGAGTTGGCCGAGCGGTACCCGGGCCGGTTCGAGGTCCGGCGCCATCTCGACGACTGGCAGGGGTTCGTCACCGCGGACCAGGTCCGGGAGTTCGCGGGCGGCGACACGGACGCGGATTTCTACCTCTGCGGGCCCGCGCCCTTCATGGAGTTGGTGGAGAACGCGCTTCTCGCCCACGGTGTCGCACCGGAGCGGATCTTCGTCGAGCGGTTCGCGCAGGCCGCCGCCGATCGCCCGCTCCAGGAGAACCCCGAGCAGGAACCCGAGGAACCCGCCGGACAGGACGGCACCCTCACGCTCGTGCTCTCCGGCAAGCGGCACACGCTAGCGCAGCGCTCCGGCGAGACGTTTCTGGAAAGCGCGCGTCGGGCGGGTCTGGCCCCGCCGTTCTCCTGCGAGGCGGGCAACTGCGCCACCTGCATCGCCCAAGTCACCGAGGGCGAGGCCAAGATGCGCGTCAACAACGCGCTCGACGACGACGAGATCGCCGAGGGCTGGGTCCTGACCTGCCAGGGCGAGCCGACCACCCCGCACGTCACTGTCGAATACGAGGACTGAGGCCATGGACGTAGATCTCGAACTCGACGAGGGCCTGGCGGTCGTCACCATCGACCGCCCGCAGGCCCGCAACGCGATCGCCCCGACCACGATGGACGAACTGGACAAGGCGCTCGACGCGGCCGCGGGCGCCAAGGCCCTGGTCATCACGGGGGCCGGCGACCGGGCGTTCGTCTCCGGCGGGGACCTGAAACAGCTGAGTGCGATCCGCACCGAGGAGGACGCGATGGCCATGGCCCTGCGGATGAGGGGGATCTGCGATCGTATCGCGGCCTTCCCCGGACCGGTGATCGCCGCGTTGAACGGCCACGCGTTCGGCGGCGGCGCCGAGGTCGCCGTGGCCGCCGACATCCGGGTCGCCGCCGACGACATCAGGATCGGCTTCAACCAGGTGGCCCTGGCCATCATGCCCGCGTGGGGCGGCGCCGAGCGCCTGGCCCAACTCGTGGGCAAGGGGCGGGCGTTGATGCTCGCCGGTGCCGGGACCGTGCTCGACGCGGCCGAGGCCCAGCGCGTCGGACTGCTCGAACTGGTACTGCCGCGCGCCGAGTTCGCCGAGGGCTGGCGCACGCTGGCCAGATCCCTGGCGACCAATCCGGCGCGGGAGATCAAACGCGTGATGAGCGGAGCCGTCCCGGAGGAGGAGGCGGCCCGCGCCTTCGCCCGCCTCTGGGTGTCCGACGAGCACTGGCAGGCAGCGGAGAGGGTGATGTCCCGTGGGTGACACACGAGTTGGGGCGACCGGAGCGGGCGTCGACCTGAGCAACACCGACCTGACCGACGTACGGACGCACACGGACCGTGCGGCGGCCGGCGACGGGCGGGTGCGGGTCGAGTCCAGCCCGGTGGGGCCGATCGTACGGCCGCCGGACGCGAGCGATCTCGTCATCCTGTATCTGCACGGGGACCGGCAGTTGTCCAGTTCGCCGGAGTCCGCGGTGGACCTGGCGGAGCGACTCGCCCTGCGGACAGGGGCAGTTGTGGTGTGCCCGCGGTACCGGTCGTCGTTCCCGGGGGCGCTGGACGACGTGCACGCCGTATACAGCTCGTGTCAGGCCCGTGGTCCGGTCGCGCTGGCCGGTGAGCGGCTGGGGGCCGGGCTCGCGGCCTCGCTGCTGGTGCGGCTGCGGGACATGGGGGCTCAGGAGCCGGACTGCGCGGTGCTGATCTCGGCGTTGCTCGATCTGACGCTGGACGCGCCGAGTCTGCTGTTCAACGCGGCCGCCGATCCGGGCTTCGACATCGACGAACTCCGGTTGCACACGGCCCGGTTCGCGGGCGGCGCCGACCGGACCAACCCGCTGCTGAGCCCGCTGCACGCCAACCTGCACGGGCTGCCGCCGATCCAGCTCCTGGTCGCCGGTACCGATCCGCTGCTGGACGACTCCCTGTCGTTCGCCGCCCGCGCGGCGCACTCCGGTGTCACGGTGGATCTTCGGGTACGGCCGGACGCGGTGAGCCTGCATCCCGAGAGCGTCACGGCCATGGCCGATTTCATACAGGCGTGGGCCCGAGCAGCACGCCCATGACATCGCGGATGATCTCGGGGTAGTCGGTCTGCTCCTCGTCGAGCATCCACTGCTGCTGGACCCCTTCGAGCATCGCCACCACGGCCGTGGCGGCGGCTCGGGGGGTCAGGCCGCTGGGTACACGGTCGCCGTAGAGCGCGGTGAGGTGCGCGACGGTGTGGTCCTGGATCGACCGGTAGTAGTCGTGGCAGAACCGCTGTGCCTCGTCGCTGCCGGTGACGCCCTCGGCCACGAGAACGCTGTGGATCTGGGCGAGACCGGGGTTCTTGTGGTCGTAGGTGATGACCTCGGCGAGCAGCCCGGGCAGGTCCTTGCCGGCGTCCGCGTGGAGGGCGACCAGGTGCTCGCGGGTGAGCTCCTCGCGGAGTTGGACGAGGGCGAGGAGAAGCCGCTTCTTGCTCGGGAAGTAGTGCAGTACGCCCTGCCTGGTCAGGCCGGCGCGCTCGGCCACGGCATCGATGGACGCCTTCCTGTACCCCCGCTCGGCGAACACCCCCAGCGCGGCGACAAGGATCTCCTCGTGTCGGGCCGTCGTCATTGAGCACCCCTTCCACCACGGCAACACCCAGGTGACATTACGGTTGCCGTCGCGATCGGGCGACCCTTCCGGCCATTGCGGAACCGTTGACCGTCCGGCGGCACCGGAGCCGGTGATCGTGCTCCGAGGGTGTCGGGAGGGTGGGCGTACGCGGACCGGGCCGCCGGCCGGCAGCCGGGGCCCGGTCGTGGCCCACGGGACAGATCCCTCTCACGCACCCCGGGACGGCGGCTCGAAGCCTGCGACGATCACGGCGTTCGTGTCGGCCGCGGCCTGCCGCAAGGGCTTCGCCCGCTCGTACGCCTCCGACTCGTACCAGGCTCTCGCGGCTTCGATGCTCTCAAATTCGAGAACGACGGTCCGGTCGCCGTGCCACTCGCCTTCGAGGAGCTGCGGACTTCCGTCGACCGCGAGCACGGAGGCGCCGCCCTGGGCCATCGACGGACCGGCCGCCCGGCTGTAGGCGTCCATCCCGGCCGGGTCCTTGATGGACTCGGTCAGGATGACGTACCCCTTGGGCATCCGGTTCTCCTCAGCTCACTGTGATCGCGCGCTCGGGGCAGCTGCCGATGGCCGTGCGGACCTGTTCCTCGTACTCGGCGGGGACCTCGGGGGTCAGCACCTCGGCGTACCCGTCGTCGGTCAGGTCGAACACCTCGGGGCAGATCGACCAGCAGATCCCGTGACCGCGGCAACGGTCCGTGTCGACGACGGCTTTCATCGCGCGGGCTCCTCGGACTTCTCGGATTTCTCGGACTCCTCGACGAGCGTGAACTCCAGGTTGAGATGGGTGAGTCCGCGCAGGATGTACGTCGGCAGGTAACGGAAGTTCCGCGCGTCGGCAGGGCCGTGCACGCTCTCCGAGATCCTGATGTCCGTCGTACGGTCGAGCATGCGCTCGATGCCCACCCGGGCCTCGGCGCGGGCCAGCGGGGCGCCGGGGCAGGTGTGGGGGCCGCGGCCGAACGCGAGGTGGTGCCGGGCGTTGGCGCGGGCCGGGTCGAAGGTCTCGGGGTCCTCGAAGTGGCGCGGGTCGCGGTTCGCGGCGCCGTTGAGGACCATGAGGGTGGTGCCGGCGGGGATGTCGACGCCGCCGACCGTGGACGGGACGCGGGACAGCCGGAAGTCTCCCTTGATGGGGCTCTCGGTGCGCAGCGTCTCCTCGATGAAGTTGGGGATGCGGTCGCGCTCGGTGCGCAACAGCCGCTGAAGATCGGGGTCTTCGGCGATCAGCTTGAGCGCGTTGCTCAGCAGCCGGACGGTGGTCTCCTGGCCGGCCGCGAAGAGGTTGGTGGCGACGCGGGCCACGTCGGCGACGTCGGGGGTCGAGCCGTCGGCGAACCTCGCGGTGGCGAGACCGGTGATCACGTCCTCGCGGGGTTCGCGGCGGCGCTCCTCGACATAGGCCGAGAACTGTCCGTACAGGTACTCCAGCGGCGAGTACGCCACCTCGCCGTCCGTGCTCCCGATGCCGCCCCGCGGCTGGTGCTCGAGGCCCTCCACGAACGTGTTGCGGTCCTCGTCGGGCACGCCGAGCAGATCGGCGATGACCCGCAGGGTGAAGGGACCGGCGAACCCGCTGATGAAGTCGCCCTCGCCCGCGGCGAGATACGCGTCCAGCTGGGCGTCGGCGAGGTGCCACATCGACGCCTCGTTCTCCTTGAGGCGGCGCGGGGTGATCAGCCGCATCAGCAGTCCGCGGTGATCCGTGTGCATGGGCGGGTCGAGCGTCGGCAACTGGTCGCTCATCGGGAGCTGGTCGCGGTACTGCTCGATCAGCGCGCTCACGTCGTCGCCCACGAGCGGGACCGGGAACCCGGGGAAGGGGCCGGTCACCGAGAGGCAGGACGAGAAGGTGTCCGCGTCGTTCAGGACCTGGATCGCCTCGTCGTACCCGGTCACCATCGTCACATCGTGGTGGCTCTCGTGCTGCACCGGACACTTCCCGCGCAGGGCCGCCAAGTAGGGGTAGGGGTCCGCGACGACTTCGTCGTCCTGGAAGAAGTCGATCGCCTCGAAGTCCTTCACGGTGTGCACGGTTCCCTTCCGTCACCAGTCTGACGACGAGCGACGATATCAATGTTCTCCGGTGACGAGAAGGTCGTTTTCGCTTTCATGGAGCGGGAGTTGCGGGTGTCGTCAGACGTCCCTGGCCCATGTGGTCGAGAGCCGCGTCGGCCGCCGTCAGCACAGTGCCCGTAGGGGCGCCCGCCGTGTCGGCGAGGTCGGCCAGCAGCCTCACGTCCTTACGGAGCAGCGGTCCGGCGCGTTCAGCGAGACGGTCGAGTGTGCCGCCGGCGGCCCGCACGCGGTCGAGCGCGAAGCTCGATCCGCTGCCGTGGAGGACGACTTCGGCGAGGGCACCTCGGTCGATGCCGAACTCCGGTGCCAGGGCCAGTGTGTCGGCCGCGGTCGCCAAGTTGGCGGTGAACAACAGGTTGTTGAGGAGTTTGGCGATCTGTCCCGAGCCGAGCGGACCCATGTGGACGACCGGATCGCCGAACGTCTCGAACACCTTGCGGCAGTAGGCGACCGTGCCGGACTCGCCGCCCGCCATCACCAGCAGACGGCCCTCGGTCGCCGCGTTCGCGCCACCGCTGACGGGTGCGTCGACCACGGAGACGCCGTGCACCTGGGCGCGCTCCGCGAGCCGTCGGCAGGTGTCGGGGTGGACGGTGCTGTGTACGGCGATCACCCCGCCCCGGCGCAGACCTCTCAGCACGCCCTGCTCGCCCGTGACGACCTGTTCGACATCGGCGTCGTCGACGACACAGACGCACACCAGGTCGCTGGCGGCGGCCAGTTCGACGGGGGACGTGGCCCGCTGAGCCGCCGTGTCCGCGAACGCGGAGAGCGTCGCCGGGCGGCGCGCCCACAGTGTCGTGGCGAAGCCCGCCTCGACGATCCGGCGCGCCATGGGAGCGCCCTGACTGCCCAGCCCGATGAATCCGACGCGCATCAGCGGGCCTCCTGCTCGACCGACTCGGGGGTGTTCTCCGACGTCGGCCGAGGCGGCACCGTGCCGGACTCCGGTCCGGGCGCGCTCTGCGGCTCGGCGTCAGCCTTCGCCTCGGCGCGTACCGTGGACTCGGCGTCGGCCTGGGGCTCCGCCTCGGCCCGGGGCTCCGCCTCGGCAAGGCTCTGGACCTCGGCCTCCGTCTCGCCGCCGGCCTTGGACTCGGCGTCGGCCTTCGGCCCGGCGTCGGCTTTCCGCTCCGGTCGCCAGAACGTGCCCAGCAGTCCCCCGGTCGCCACCACGGCCGCGCCCAGCGCGGTGCCGCCGCCGGTCCAGCCGGTCAGGTCGATGCCGGCCGCGTGGTCGACGGACCAGCGGCCAGGGCCCAGTACCGCGACGGCCAGGGCGACGACGGCGAGCGTGAGGACGTACTCGTAGCCGTCCTTGAAGACGAAGAAGCCGTTGGGCCGGTGGGCGAGCAGCCCCGCGACCAGCATCACCGAGATCACGGCGGCGCAGGCCAGCGGGGTGAGCAGGCCGAGGATCAGCAGGACGCCCGCGCCGACCTCGGTGAGCACGCTCATCCAGGCCTGCAACACGCCCTGCCTCAGGCCGAGTCCGGTGAACCAGCGGGCGGTGCCCTCGATGCGGCCGCCGCCGCGCCAGTGGTTGAGCCCGTGCATGATCATGATCAGTCCTACGGCCACGCGTACGAGCAGCAGTACCGCGACATCGGCGTCAGTCATCCGGCCCTCCTCGGCAGACGGTCGATCCCGTCGTTGTCGTATCCACCGTTCCCGTATCCGAGAACGCACTCCTCGACGAACGAGAGGATCTTCAGGTGGTATCCCGTCGCGGTGTGCCCGATGCTCAAGTTGTGGCCGCTGTCGGCCTGTTCGTCGGTGACGACCCGCGGGGAGTCGGTGAACAGGCTCGCGATGTCGGCCATGGCCTCGGGCCCGGAGCGCCACACGCGTTCGTGGTCGCCGAGCGTGTAGTGGACGGGAATCCGTACGCGGGCGGCGACTTCGGCGAACTCCCGTGGCCAGCGGCGGGCGACGGTCGACTCGTAGGGCGGCCCGGGTGACTGGATGCGGGGGGCGCCGACGACCTCGTCCGGGTACAGGCGCGACGGCTCCCACAGCAGGTCGCGCAGGCCGGGTCCGGAGCGTCGCCGCACGGCCGGGTCACGCCGCCGGAAGTCGAGGATCTCGACGGCGCCGGGCGCGTGGTGGCGCCCGGTACCGGCGATCTCCAGGCCGAGAAGGTCGTTCCGGCGTTCGTCGCCGGCCATGTGCGCGCCCAGGGCGCAGCCGATCGAGTGCGCCCAGAGGAACAGTCCCGCTCCGCGCGGACGCGAGGCGAGCAGCCGCTCCACCGCTCCGTAGGCGAGGTCGACGCGCCGCGCGGGGGACGCCATGGTCTCGCTGTGCGAAGCCGAACTGCCGTATCCGGGACGGTCGATGGCGACGACCGTGAAGTCCAGTGCCGCCGCGGTGCGCAGGAGGGACAGCCGGGGCTGGTCCGGGTAGTCGAAGTAGCTCGACGTCACCGCTCCCCCGTGCAGGGCCACGACGACCGCACGCGGGTTGCGGACCTCGCACAGCAGCCCGGACATGGGAATGCCGTCGACGTCGACGACGCGCGAAACGACCTCCGTGGTACGGGAGTTCATCCGTCCGCCCGGAAGAGGATCACGCCGCTCGGGGTGAGTCCGCCGCTGCTCGCCACCGCGACCCGCGCGCCGGGTATCTGGCGTGGCCCGGCCGCGCCACGCAGTTGGCTGATCGCCTCGTGGACCAGCCCCATGCCGTGGGTACGGCCGTGGGAGAGCTGTCCGCCGTGGGTGTTCAGGGGCAGTACGCCGTCCCGTGCGATGTTCTTGCCTCCGTCCAGGAAGTCCTTCGCCTCGCCGATGCCGCAGAACCCCAACCCCTCCAGCCAGGAAAGGCAGTTGAAGGTGAAGCCGTCGTACAGTTCGGCCACGTCGACGTCTTGGGGGCGCAGCGTGGTGCGTGACCACAAGTGGGCGGACTGGCCGAGGACTTGGGGTTCGTGGGTGAGTGTGCTCTGGTCCCATTCGAGCCGTTCCAGGATCTGGGTGCCGACCGCCTCGACGAAGACGGGTGGCTGGGCGAGATCACGGGCCGCGTCGACTGCCGACACGATCACGGCGACCGCTCCGTCGCAGGGGACGTCGCAGTCGTAGAGGCCGAACGGGGTGGTGATGGGGCGGGCGTCGAGGTAGTCGTCCATCGTCATCGGGTCGCGGTAGATCGCCGTGGGGTTGAGTGCCGCGTTGGCCCGCTGGTTGAGGGCGATCCAGCCGAGGGTCTCGCGGGTGGTGCCGTAGCGGTGGAAGTGGCGTTGGGCGTTCTGGGCGAGGGTGTGGGCGGCCGAGATCGCTCCGAACGGCTTCATCCAGCCGTCCAGTTGGCGCGATGGAGGCTGGGCGATCCGGCCCCGGCGCACGAGGTCGCCGTACGACGCCTCCCAGACCGTACGGAAGCACAGCACATGGCGGGCCAGACCGCCCGCGACGGCGAGCATCGCGGAGATGAGTGAGCCGCAGGGGCCGAAGGTCTCGCTGCCGCCGTTGTACCAGGTGGGTTCCAGTCCGAGGGCGGACTCCAGGGCGGTGACGCCTCCCTCGCCGAAGCCGCCGTATGCGGCACCGGCGCCCGGGTAGGTGGCGAGGCCGTCGATGTCGTCGACGGTGAGGCCGGCGTCGGCGATGGCGCGTTCGCAGGCCTGGACGGTCAGGGACACCGGTGGGACCAGGAGTCGGCGGCCGATCTCGGACATGCCGAGGCCGGTGATCGCGACCTTGTCCTCGAACTTCTCCGTGGTCACCATCGGCCGTACGCGACGGGCGAGTTGGTGGGTCTCGACCTCGGCGAGCGGCAAGGGGTCGGTGGCCGGATGGTCGCGGGCGGGGCGGAAGAGGGGCAGCCAGGCGTCCTCGACCTGTTCGAAGACGACTTCCATCCGCATGCCCAACTCCAGCTCGTCCGGGGTGCATTGGACGGCGTTGGTGGTGAGCCGGACCCGGGGGTCCTCCTCGACGGCGACCTGGGCCACGACGTAGGGCGCGGGCAGGCCGGGCAGGGCGAAGCGGTGGTTGACGGTGAAGCCGATCAGCGTCGCGCGGCCGGAGACGGCCCGGACGCCGATGTCGTGCCCGTGGCAGTACCGGCAGACCGGCTGCGGCGGGTGGATGAGGGCCGCGCAGGACCCGCACTCCGCCAGCCGCAGCCGGCCGTCCGCGCCGGAGGCCCAGAAGAAGGCGTTCTCCTCCGTGACCACCGGCCCCGGACGCTGATGGTCTGTCATGAGTCGATCCGGGCCTTGGACTTGCGGACGGTGACCGGTTCGGCGAGGCGCTGCTCGTCGCAGACCTTCTGGAGTTCGACGAGGGTCTCGTCGAGTCCGGGGCCGAGCCGTTCGCCCGGGGTGAAGGTCGCGGGGAGGTGGCGCATGCCCTGGATGACGCCGATGGTCTCGTAGTGGACGGCGCCTTCGGGGTCGCACTCGTAGTCGGGCATCCGGTCGAGTACGGCCGCCACCATCCGCTTGAACACCGTGCGGGCCACGTTGGAGCCGATGCAGCGGTGGATGCCGAGGCCGAAGCTGCTGTGCCGGTTGCCCTTGCGTTCCATGTCGATCGCGTCCGGGTCGGGGAAGACCGACGGGTCGCGGTTGGCCATCGCCCAGGAGAGCCAGAGGCGTTCGCCCTCCTTGAACTCGGTGCCGGCGATCTCGCAGTCGGCTGTGATGGTGCGGCCGTCGCCGGGAGCCGGGGTGTAGAAGCGCAGGAACTCCTCGGTCGCGGAGTCCAGCAGGGTCTTGCGGTCGCGGCTCAACCGGGCTCGTTCGTCCGGGTGTTGGGAGAGCCATTCGAGGGAGTGGGCGGTCAGCGCGGTCGTGGTGTCGAAGCCGCCGCCGATCAACAGGGCGCAGACGCCGAGGAGTTCGCCGTTGTCGGGGTTGCGGCCGTTGATGTCGGCGCGGACCAGCGCGTCCACCAGGCCCGGGCGGGGGTTTTGGCGGATCTCCGCGAGCTGGGCCATGAGGTCCATGCCCATCTTGCGGCTCAGGTCCAACACCCTTGGCATGTCGGGCGAGTTGGGAGGCGTGTAGACGGAGGCATGGGCCGGTTCGTTGTAGATGGTCCAGCGCTCCAGCGGAATGCCCATCATCGCCAGGGTGAGCACGGCCGGGACGATGTTGGCCAATTCGTCGACGAAGTCGATGTGCCCGGACTCGATCTTCTCGTCCAGGCTTGCCCGCACGACCTCGTCGACGAACGGGACCCACCGCTGGATGGCGGCCGGCGACAGATACGGGTTGAGCGTCTGCCGGTAGTGCCGCTGGTCCGGCGGGTCCATCTCCAGGAACCCGCCCTGGCCCTTGCGCTCGGGGGGCGGCGCGGGGATGGAGATCCCCACGTAGCCGCGCCGCTCTCCCTTCACGTCGTGGTCGTTGGAGAGGTATTCGGCGGACCTCGCGAGTTCGAACACCTCACTGTTGCCGCTGGCGACCCAGTGGCCGCCGTGGGCCTCCGTCCAGGCGATCGGGCACTGGCCCTGCAACTCGTGCGTGATGTCCTCGAACCGGTCCCGGTAGTCGGGTGTGTGCCGGTCGAAGTGCACCTGGGGCTGCTTGCGGCCGCCGTCGTCGTCGACGGCCGCGTCTTCCGTGGTCATGCGGAGTCCTCTCCTGCTCGGTGGATGAGGCGGAGGCGGTCAGGAGATGAGGGAGATCGCCCGCTCCGGACAGGACAGGACCGCCTCGCGGACGTCCGCCTCCTGGTCGGCGGGTACTTCTTCCCGGACGACCGAGGAATGCCCGTCGATCTCGCTGAGTTCGAAGGTGTCCGGTGCGCGCATCGCGCAGAGCGTGTGGCCCTGACAGCGCTCCGGGTCGACTCGTACCTTCACGGTCCTTCCTTCCTGCCGTGGCGAACGGGGGGCGTGGCGCGGCTACTTGAGGTCGGACAGCGACTTGCCGACGTCGGCCAGGGTCGGCGGCTTGCCGTAGTTGCCCTGGAACTTGTAGACGGGCGCGTTGCAGCGGTAGACGCCGTCGGTGGGCTTGAAGTCGGCCGGCACCCAGCCGGCCGCGGTGGCCTTCTCGACGTTGAAGCACTTCAGGGGCTCGTCGGGCGAGGCCAGGTTCACCGGGGCCTGGAGTCCTCCTCCGGTCCACTCGGTCTGCTTCTTGGCATTCTCCAGGACACAACTGCGGGTCAATTCCGCGCAGTCACGGGCCGAGGTGGCGAACAGCAGCCAGGTGGAGAAGGCCTGCATGGCGGGCAGGGTGATCTGCGCGTCGGGCGCGTACTTCTTGAACAGGGCGACCATCTCCTTTGTCGCCGGGTTGCCGTCGGCCTTCTCCAGCGGGTACATGCCGTTGATGGAGGCGAAGTTGGTCTGCGCACTCAACGCTGTGTCGGCCAGCTTGAGGAACGCGGGTCCGTAGGCGTTGCTGTTGGCGTCGATCCAGTCGAGCTTGTAGTCGATGTTGGTGAGCGCCTGCTCCAGCTTCGCCAACTGGGTGAAGTCGCCCAGGAAGACGAGTCCCTTGACCTTCTTCGTCTTGATGGACTGGGCGTACGGCGTCCAGTCGGAGACACCCTGGGCCGGGTAGAGGTCGGAGTAGGTGACCTTGCCGCCCATAGCGGTGAGGACTTCCTTGTCCTGCCCGGCGAGGGCCTTGGTGATGGGCACGTCACCGGTGATGATGCCGACGTCGCTCGCCGACGAGGGGTAGGCCTCCTTCAACAGCCAGGAGTAGTAGCCGGCGTAGGGCGAATACCCGGTCGAGGCGCCCGTGGTCATCACCTGGAGGTCCGCGCCGATCTCGGTGGTGACCTGCGCCGGGAACTCGGGAAGCAGGCACTTCAACCGGGTCTTGACGCCCAGGCCGTCGAGGGCGGCACCGCCGCCGACCTCGAAGAAGTCGGTGCGGCAGGCCGAGATCATCTGCTGGTTGACCTGCATGAGCGCGGAGTCGTGTGTCACGGGCGTGATCTTGCGTCCGTTGATGCCGCCGGCGGCGTTGCACCAGGAGGTGAAGACCTTCGCCGCGTTCTCGAACTCCGGGTTCTTGGTGAACCCGACGTCGCTGAAGACGCCGACCTTGATCTCGGAGCTGGTGACTCCCTGACTGGTGACGGCCTTGGCCGTCCCCTTCCCGCACACGGACTTGAGCGTGCCGAAGTCCGCGGAGGCGGTGTCGGCGGCTCCGGTGGTGGAAGGGCTGCTGGTGTCCGCGGACTTGGTGCGGCCGGAGCATCCGGCCGCGGCCGCGAGGGCCAGGACGAGCGCGGGGATGAGCAAGCGTCTCATCGGTTCTCCTCGTTGAGAATGATTCCCGCTGTCGGGTGATCAGGTGACCGCGCCCGCCGCCTTGAGCGCGATGATGCGGTCCCAGTCCAGGCCCAGTTCGAGGAGGATCTCCTCGGTCTGGGCGGCGAACTCGGGTGCGGGCCCGAGTTGTGGGGCGTGCACGTCGAACTGCACAGGGCTGGCGACCAGTTCGAGCTCTCCTGCCTGAAGGAGGTACTCGTTCGCTCTGATCTGCGGGTCGTCGCCCACTTGCAGGGAGTCCTGTACCGGGGCCCACGGCCCGGCCAGGGTGGTGAAGCGCCTGCTCCACTCCGCGAGGGTGCGGGTGGCGATGACCTCGCGCAGGATCTTGACGGCCTCGGCCGTGTGGGAAACGAGGTTCTCGGCCGTGTCGAAGCGGGGGTCGTCGGCGAGTTCGGGGCGGTCGATGTGCCGGCACACATCGGCCCAGAACTTGCCGGGCTGCATCATGACGAACGCCAGATGGTGGCCGTCGGAGGTCTCGTACAGCCCGGACAGGGGGTTGGTGACGGAGCCGTGGGTGCCGACGGGCGGCGGGATCCAGGGCTTGCCGAGGTGCAGGGAGAGCGCGGTGGCGTGGCCCATCGCCCACAGTCCGCTGCCGAGCAGGGAGACGTCCACGACCGACGGCTCACCGGTGCGTTCGCGCTTGAGGAGCGCGGCCGCGATGCCGCCGGCGAGGTTGGTGCCGGAGATCGTGTCGCCGTAGGCCGGGGAAGGCGGGTTGATGATGCCGTCGGTGCCGGCGGGGGTGATGCTCGCGGCGGTACCGGCGCGGGCCCAGAACGCCGTCATGTCGTAGCCACCCTTCCCCGCTTCCGGTCCGCGCGGCCCGAAGGCGCTGCCCCGGGCATAGACGATGCGGGGGTTGACGATACGGATGTCGTCGACGTCGATGCCGAACCTGTCCCGGTGGCCGGGAAGGAAGCTGGTCAGGAAGACGTCGGCGTGCCTGGCCAGCTCGTACAGCACCTCCTTGCCCTCGGGCCGGGAGATGTCGAGACCGAGGCTGCGCTTGCCGCGGTTGGCGTGCTCGACGTTGGGGTTGGGGTCGCCTTCGACGCGCATCGTGCCGGTCTGCCGGAGACCGCGTTGCGGGTCGCCGGTAACGGCGTGCTCGACCTTGATGACGTCCGCTCCCCAGTCGGAGAGGACGGCTCCCGCCGAGGGCACGAAGCCGTACATGGCGACTTCGAGGACGCGGATCCCTTCGAGGGGCATCATGACCGGACCACGACCGCGAACGCCTTGTACTCCAGGAACTCCTCCAGACCTGCCACTCCGCTCTCCCGGCCGATGCCCGACTGCTTGTAGCCGCCGAACGGCACGTCGGCGGCGAAGTAGTTGCCGCCGTTGATGCTGAAGGTGCCGGTGCGGATGCGGCGGGCCAGCGCGATGGCCCGCTCGTCGTCGGCGCTCTGGATGCCGCCGGAGAGGCCGAAGATGGAGTTGTTGGCGATGCGGACGGCGTCGTCATCGTCGTCGTACGGGATCACCACGAGGACCGGGCCGAAGACCTCGTCCTGGGCGATCTCGCTGTCCGGGTCGACGTTGCTGAGGAGCGTCGGCCGGTAGAAGAAGCCGGGATCGATCTTCTCGCCACCGGTGACGAGGTTCGCTCCTGCGGCTACGGCCCTCTCGACCATGCCGTCGACCTTGTCGCGCTGGCGCTCGCTGATGAGGGGGCCAGCGAAGGTCTTGGGGTCGGCGGGGTCGCCGAGCGGGATGCGGCCGAGGCCCGCCGCCACCATGGCGACGATCTCGTCGTGGTGCTCCCGGGGCACGAGCAGCCGGGAGGTGAGCGCGCAGCCCTGCCCGGAGTGGGAGCAGATGGTGCCGGCCGCGAACATGGAGGCGGTGGCGAAGTCGGCGTCGTCGAGGACGATCATGGCGGACTTGCCGCCGAGTTCCAGGAATACCTTCTTCACCGTGCGGCTCGCGGCCTCCATGATGCGGCGGCCGGTCGCGGTGGACCCGGTGAACGTGATCATGTCGACGTCGGGGTGCGTGGTGAGCGTCTCGCCGACGTCGGCACCGGAGGAGGTGAGGACGTTGACCACGCCGGGCGGTATGTCCGTGTGCTCGGCGATGAGTTGGCCGAGGAACAGGGTGGTCAGCGGGGTGTCCGGGGCTCCCTTGAGGACGACCGTGCAGCCGGCCGCGAGCGCGGGGGCGAGCTTGGCCAGGGCGAGTTGGTTCGGGTAGTTGTAGGCGATGATCGCCGCTACGACCCCCGCGGCCTCTTTCTCCACCCAGCGCCGGTGACGCTGGCCGCGGATCTCGGACTCGCCGAGCTCCTCGGTCAGCGGGTACTTGCGCAGCAGGTCCGCGTAATAGCGCACCAGCTTGACGGGGTCGTCGAGTTGAGGACCGTAGGTGAGCATGCGGGGCGCGCCGACCTCGGCGATGGTGAGCTCGCGCAGCTCCTCGACGTGGTCGGTGAGCGCCTGGTGCAGCTGGTCGAGACAGCGGATGCGCAGCTGTACGTCGGTGGACCAGGCGGTGGTGTCGAAGGCGGTGCGGGCCGCTGCTACGGCTGCCTCGGCCTGGGCGGTGGTGGCGTCGGGCGCGTGGCCGTGGACCTCGCCGGTCGCGGGGTTGAGGGAGGGGAACGTCCGCTCCCCGTCGACGAGTTGGCCGTCGATGAGCAGTCGGGTCACAGCCGCACCACCTGTCCGCCGTCGACGCTGATGGTCTGGCCGGTGAGCCAGCCCGCGTCGTCGGAGAGCAGGAACAGCACGGTGGGGGTCAGGTCACCGGGCGTGCCCATCCGTTTGATGGCCAGGGCCTGGGTCATCCGCTCCTGGAACTCGACCGGCACGACGGTCGCCGTGGCCTCGGTGTCGGTGGGGCCGGGGGCGATGCCGTTGACGCGGACGCCCCGGCCGCCGAGTTCGGCGGCGAGCGAGGCGGTGAGGTGGTTGATGCCGATCTTGGCCAGGCCGTAGTAGCCGCTGGCCATGTAGGCGGCGGCGGAGGACTGGTTGACGATCGCGCTGCCCTCGGTCAGGTGCGGGACGACGGCCCGGGTGACGTACAGGGCGCCCATCAGGTTCACCTGGATGAAGCGGTTGAGGTAGTCGAGGTCGACGGTGGTCAGGCCCTCGCGCCGCATGCTGTGGTAGATCGCGGCGTTGTTGATCAGGTAGTCGATGCGGCCGAACTCGGCGACGGTGGCTGCGGCCAGCGCGTCGGCCGAGGCGGGGTCTCCGACGTCGACCTTGACGAAGAGCGCGGAGTCCAGTTCCTTGGCGACCCGCTGTCCCTGCTCCTCGTTGATGTCGGCGACCACGACCCGTGCTCCCTCGGCGGCCAGCGCCCGGGCGTAGTCCTCGCCGATTCCCTGTCCCGCTCCGGTGACGATCGCCACCTTGTCCTGGAACCGCATCCTGTTCTCCTCGCATGGATGGGCGGCTTGCTCCAATGAAGCGGAAACTACATTCTCCTTATACGCGAATCAACCATCCGGCAGCGAGAATGTCATCCTGACGACTTGCTGACAGACCCGCGGACCACGGCGAACAGCCCCCGCCTGCGCGGGACTTCCGGAAGCACCGGAGACGAGAATACGCTTCTCAGATCTGGAAGGGAGATTTTCATGATCGAGACGAAGGGGGTTCCGGCATGAGGACAGCTCTCGTCACGGGCGGCGGCTCCGGCATCGGACAAGCCATCGCACAGCGTCTGGAGGCCGACGGTCTCCAGGTGGCCACCCTCGACCTCAATCCGTCCGACAGGGGCTTCTCCCGGAAGGCCGACGTCTCCGACCGGGCCCAGGTGGACGAGGCACTGACCGAGATCCGGGAGCAGCTCGGCCCCGTCACGGTTCTGGTCAACGCGGCCGGCATGGAGGGGTACAAGCGCTTCGCCAACCTCACGTTCGAGGCCTGGCAGCGGGTGATCGACGTCAATCTGCACGGCGTCTTCCACTGCGTCCAGGCGGTTCTGCCGGACATGGTGGAGGCCGGCTGGGGCCGGATCGTCAACATCTCCTCGTCCAGCGCGCAGTCCGGCCAGCCGTTCATGACGCACTACGTGGCCGCCAAGTCCGCGGTCAACGGGCTGACCAAGTCGCTGGCCCTGGAGCTGGGCCCGCAGGGCATCACCGTCAACGCGGTGCCGCCCGGATTCATCGACACGCCCATGCTGCGCCGCTCGGAGGAGCGCCAACTGCTCGGCGGGACGGTCGAGGAGCACATCCAGCGCACTCCGGTACGGCGGGTCGGGCGCCCGGAGGACATCGCCGCGGCCTGCGCCTTCCTCGCGTCCGAGGAGGCCGGCTACATCACGGGCCAGATCCTCGGCGTGAACGGCGGGCGGAACACGTGAGCGAGCACAGCCGGCACACCCAGCACGGCGAGGACGGCGAGGACGGCGAGGACGGCGGTACGGCCACCGAGCGCTCCGGGCCCGGCGACCACGGTGAGCGCGGCGGGACCGCCGGCGAGAACACCGTCCGCGTCCCCCCGGTGCCCTACGACGACTGGGACCACGACGTGTTCTCGGTCATCAACCCCAACCGGAAGCTGCCGCAGGCCAACGTCCTGGGGATCTTCCAGCGGCATCCGGCCCTGGCCCGGGCGTTCCTGACGTTCAACATGCACCTCAACACCACGACCCTGCCGGTGCGCGTCCGCGAGTTGGCCGTCCTGCGCGTGGCGTGGCGGCGGGGCAGCCGGTACGAGTGGGCGAGTCATGTCCTGATCGGCCGGAAGGCCGGGGTGACCGAGGCCGAGATCGACCAAGTCCGCACGGGCGCCGACACATTGCTCAACCGGGCGGTGGACGAACTGGACACCGACTCGGGCCTGTCGGACGCGACCTACGCCGCGCTCGCCGCCGACCTGGACGAACACCAGCTGATGGACCTGGTGTTCACCATCGGCGCCTACACGATGCTCACGATGGCCCTCAACACCTTCGGCGTGGAACTCGACCCCGCGATCTCGGAAGAGAACTTCAGTTTCCCAAAACGAGAATGGTATTCTCACAAGCGAGAGGGGTGATCCCATGCCGCACTTCACCAAGCCCGAGGCCGGGAGCTGGACCGAGAACTACCCCGAACTGGGCACCAGCCCGGTGAACTACGAGGACTCCATCGACCCCGCGTACTACGAGGCCGAGAAGGAAGCGATCTTCAAGAAGACCTGGCTGAACGTCGGCCGGGTCGAGCAAGTGCCCAAGGTCGGCAGCTACTTCACGAAGGAGCTGGCCGTCGCCGACACCTCACTGGTGATCGTGCGGGGCAAGGACAAGGAGATCCGCGCCTTCCACAACGTCTGCCGCCACCGCGGCAACAAGCTCGTGTGGAACGACTACCCGGGCGAGGAGGTCAAGGGCACCTGCCGCCAGTTCACGTGCAAGTACCACGCCTGGCGCTACAGCCTCGACGGCGATCTGACCTTCGTCCAGCAGGAGAAGGAGTTCTTCGACCTGGACAAGGCGGACTACGGCCTCAAGCTGGTCC
>Ga0307510_10002831_pt1 | contig 19918 bp, 12 predicted proteins | sample 12_EM_MG_FD_207224 | JGI IMG/M metagenome (GOLD analysis project Ga0307510, IMG submission 207224) | Populus trichocarpa ectomycorrhiza microbial communities from riparian zone in the Pacific Northwest, United States - 12_EM | ecosystem: Host-associated > Plants > Roots > Unclassified | place...
GAGCCGGTGGGGCGCTTCCCCCTTGAAAATAAACAAGCAGCTAGAGGCAGGGCAGGCGAGTTGAGGTACACATGTACTAGGGGTAGGGGGAGGCGGGGCTTTCGCCGAAGGGAATGAGGAGATTGGCGACTGAGATAATTCTTTTACTCTTAAGGGAGGAACTACCATTGGGCATAGAAATTTCGGACATACCTTCGCGGAGGTAGTCAGACATGATAAGCTGACTAGAGTCCCGCTTTTTGTGATTAAATGTGCTTATTCTGGTCCTCATGATAGATATTGAAAATTGAAGCCCACAAGCAGAAGTTCTCGCAGGCTGGCCCGCCGAACTGGGCACCTGCGGGGTCCCCCTCAGCCCGACAGGGACCACAGCCCGACTTCTTGGGTTCATCCGACCTGACCTGACAGGACTGCAAATATATGGAGGAGTCCGAGTGATTAACCATGATTGTACTGACTTTGAGGGATGCTTCAGGATATGTGGCGACACTGATGACCGCAAGCGACTTGAAATATGTCGAAGCATGGAGGGCTAGCCAACATAATATACTAGCACTGGTCGTTAACTATGGCACTTTGCTCATTTTCACATTATTTGACATACGAGACCGTGGAAAATTTCCTTTATTTCCTTCCCTTGCCGTTTCTATTTAATGTCTCAATTTTAGCCGACCCTCTGTATAAAGACCATATAGCTTGCACTTCTCCGGTAGCAACTCTTATTTTTTACGTCTGCTTTTTCTCAATTGCTAGACACGAATCCATACTCATTCTTTTATGGCTCTCCTTGTTTTGTACTCAATAGATGTGAATATATTAGCCCCAGGTACTTCCCAAAAAAGCAATAGCAGACCTCGACCTCTTTCCGGATATGGGCCCTTATCGGTTCTTCATGGCATATCTTCTTATTACCCTGGACCCTGAGGCGGCCCTGGCCCTAACATGCAGAAACACCCTTCCCCGGGTTCCTCCTGCTCAAAACCCCTAACCCTGCTGAATGTGCACGACTGCAATGTCTCCTCCCATTAGAAAGTTATTTACCGATCGAATGCCATATACTAAAAGCTAGGGGGTACCACCGGGCATCCACAAAGCCTAACCCTGCCGAGCAGTTTATCGGCCGGCTATCTGCATTGCAGCCCAGCAGCCTGCGAACGCTACCTGGATGGCATGGGTGGTGCGGCAGCAGAGAAGGTTATGGTAGAGTAACCTGCAAATGTGTAACCTACACAGCGCTTGCTGATCTATGTGGGAGAGGTGTAAAGAGGAAGGAGGATAACCTTCACTTGTAGAGAGGGTGGGCTATCATAGCTCTGGGTCTTATTGGGACTTACGAATGTGCTTGCCGGGCACCCGATATTGTGGCGCCAACAAGAGAGGAATTTCTTGTTGGAGCGGAACCGGAGATGCGCTTCACCATGGTTGGTCTTTCGACAATTGCCGAGGTAGGTCTTAGGAAACACATTGGACCAATGAAATTTGGGTCCAATCATGAGTCGTCACTCGTAGTCAACAGAGTCCCTGCGCGCAGGAGAAACTACACAAAGACACTGGACATGTTAAATATGAGGGTTCCAACCTGTAGAGAGTGTGAATACGCCATTTACCACAGCAGGGGAGGAAAATAAAATACCCGGAAAAAAGATCATCACCAAAAACTCCCCCCAGCAGGAATTGAATGACCCTCCAGATGGGTGTCCCCGAGGGGTAACAGGGGAGGGTATTTGATTCCCTCATCCCATGTATCGTGAATGCTATGATAGGCGCATTTGGATACCTCAATGTACTTTCAAGCATTTGGGCTCAGATAGCAGCATGTATGATATGGGAGAGATATGACTTAAATGAGTTCAGGGCTGCCGTATACGCTATCCACCATCCGCCGATCTCCGCCATGCACCGTCAAGGACTGCGGTCTAAAGGGATATTGGTGCCTTACTAGGCCCGGGTAGTGTGTGTGGATGGAGAACCGAGCACCCCCTGAGGGTCATCGGGGAGCCGGGTTTCGGATATGATGAAAAGGAGGTAGAAAACCATTCAAATTTCCCATGGCCTCATTTAATTTTCAATCCAGACGGAATGAGTAGAAATACCATGTGATCGTATGCCATATCATATGAGAGGGTGGCGAATATGAGTAGTGTACGGTACCACTGCTACGCTTAATCCTCCGCCGTTTCTCTGAAAGCAATAAAACTCCGGTGATCAAACGGTAGTCCGAAAATGGGAGGCGTTGAACATGGGAGTTTCTAGCACTACCGCTCCTACGGGCTGCTCTCTGCTTCAGCGTCAAGCGTGCCACAGGGAAGCTCGTATAATAAGTTTGGTTCTGCCCACGGCATGATTGACAATGACACCGGGACGTCCAAGATTTCACCCTCCTGATTTGGGCAGTGAAGGAAACAGTTTTTTCTTCCGTGGCGGGGAGAGTTAAAAAGAAACACATAGCTCCAATGTCTTAGTGATATTCTCAATAATTGAGGTTTTCGCGCTAAGATCATACTAGTCCCAAAACCCAGCGAGGAAGTAAGCGACACGTTGAGGAATGGTGGGCTACCGAAAATATCCTAATTTTCTACCTCAATATTCAGGTCTTCTCGACTCTTCTGGCTTAAGATCGGTGGCCCTGTACACTTAATCCACCGCGTGCTACCCCCCACTCCACAGACCTATCTACCGTAACTCATTCCTACGAAATGACCCAATGGGTTGCCTTCTAGGGTGCCGCAGGATGGGCCCTAATCAGAGCACTCTAGTATCATACCTATAACCATCAACCAGACTTCTAGATATATAAAAAACAAATTCTGGGCACACGAGGCTTAAATTGCGCAACCGAAAAGGGTGGGAAGAAAAAAAATCTAAAGGTAAAATAGAAGATCGCACGATGCCGAGAGTGGGCAATCATACGGTGCAAGCTGACAGAGAGATCCGAAGGTCAAAGAGGGGAATAAAAAGGAAGAAAAACTAGAGCCAAGCCGACAGGCATGGCATCATCCCGCATGAAACCGGCCCAAGAGCACAGGACTAGTAGACTGTGTGACACCGACAACGTGATCAGAAAAGGAACGCCAGAATTTGACCTGTTGATCCCATACCCCTGCACTAGCACTAAGTGATGCGAAGATAAGGCAGGCGTCATCCAGCTGCTTGAGAACGACCTCAAGAACCTTGTCGGGCCCGCAGTTTCGAGATAAGCAGAGATCCTCTCGGCGGGAGAGAACTATCCGTAAACAGGGATTCGCTTAATCCACAGTATGGGGCGAGAAAGAAATTAGTGTGGACAAGTACCTGAGCCCGGATACAAACCTCGCCTACTTGTGCATGTATTTATTTTTTCTGACCCCTCTCGCACAGCACAGGCATGGGTTGTTTGCTGACTCTTCTTTCCTTTTTCTCCAATGGCTAGTTTAGTCTGTAGCTAAGGCATCGCGAGTAGGGATTACCCTCCTATGGCGAAATGACTCCCGCACGCCCCCCGCACTACCACTGTTCGCCACCCGCCCTGCCCCATCCCCTGGTGGAGGCTCTCCGGTGAATGTTGTGCCCAATGTTTGTGAAATGGACCGACCTTGCATGGACATGCGCGGGGATTCGTGGAGATACATGGAGGCGCATGGATGTGCGCGCAGTCTCAACACGCGCTCGAGTACTCGTAATCGAGTACTTGTACCTGGGTGCAAGCACAAAGGGTGTATAAGAGCCTCACAACAGCACTTAATTTAACATATATATAATATCTAGTTATTTTTCTTCTATCAGTAAATTTTATAGTAAATTATGATTACAAGTGACCACGAATATGTTTTCGCGCAAGACAGATTATTTTGCTGGTTAGCGATCCTTGTCATGTCCTAAAACATATCCCCGAGCGTAATACCATAAACACGTGGTGGGGGCAATGTTGGTTCCGGGGTGATGTCGGGAAGATGTCTACACAGTGAATGTAGGAACCAGAACCAACATTTGACCTCACCCTTAGTAAACAAAACAAGTGTAATGATTTTTTTTACCATGATCATGTGTCTCTTTGATCTTAGTAGTAGCGATAGGATCATTGATGATACAAGTACTTAATTTAAAAAGTCTCCGGACGCCCTACACTTATTAATACAGTACCTATCTGTGTAAAAAGCGTCCGGAGACTTTTTAAATTCTCATTTACTCTTGAGTGTTATTGTATCTGTGTTCACCCCGGAACTGACATTGCCCCCGCCACTAGTTTACTTATACCGATTTAAAGCATCCATATGGGATAAAAGAACACCTCCACCTCCCTGCACTAATTGAGCCACGTGCTATATAGTGCTGTCAGGGATTAGTTCCAGGTCGTGAGTCTTGCATGACTTATCATTCGGACACCTGTCTAGAGGAAAATTGTACACAGGCAACGTTGGAAGATCAGACAGAAAAGATTGATGTATGAGAGCATAAATCTCTTTTGGAATAACCTATGGTAAAAATATAAAAAATAAAACCTTGAAAGCTTCTCAGGGTTTCGTTGGAGCGTTTGATGCGCTCAAGACAATCGGGTAAACATGTTTCTAGCAATCCATTTCCACATTTTCCTTTTTTTTCCTAATGGCCGGCCGCACCCCATCTTTATCCATTTCTCCGCTCCTGCCGCTGGGTGGCGGCTCCCCCTATCATTATCCTAGATCCCAAATCATGACATCAATGGTAGCTCTTGCCTTCTAGGTATAGTGAAACATGGATCCGAGAATGAGAGCCAAGTCGACTTGAGGAAATAAAGAGGTGGGGTAGACAAAGAGGCTCGGGGGATGAACAAAAAGGCCAAAAAAAAAAAGGCAATAGGACGCGGGGGGGGTGAAAGGGCTAAGTAAAGGGAGTAATGAAGCAAAGATAGAGGCAATTCTAGGGGGCGTATCGTAGAAGATGATGTTCTGAGGTCCACTAATTCCCGGTGTGCTCTGAATTCAACATCTCACCGCCTCCTATCTTGAGGCGGAGCACTTAGAGCGTATACCGCCGACTGTCCGAGTAGGACATTTCCTATTGCGAGCCCAAGCGATGCCAGTTGAACTAAGTCGGGTCCTGCACAACCACAACCACAATTAAACTGCAACGATTTAGAAAAAAAGCAAAGTCGGCCTAAGTTCCTACTAGGTAGTCCGATAGACTTGTTGACAAGCTGTTGGGCAGCGCCGATTCCCTTGTCAGAAGTTTCCTATTACCCTAGATAGGAGAAACAGCACGGGGTTGGTTCGCACTTCTCGCTAACATAAGTTACCACTGCGGCGTGGAAATGTGGGTTTGCTGGTTCTGACGAATATTGGACATTTGCTGCATCCGCCGTTATTATACTACACCACTATCCCTTGGACGGTCTGAGACAGTAAAATTCGCGACCAGCACTCTAATCCTTGTTTGGAGGACTGTGAGTGGTCGGGGGCTAAAACAGTTATTGAGATGCTGAGTCACTTTGGCCTTTAAAAGCCAAATTCCGAACCCAAAACAGCCAGTTAGCAGACTGATCTGGACTTAGGTAATATTTAGCGTGCTGGTCGCGAATTTTACTGTCTCAGACCGCCCAAGGGATACCTCTGAGGCCATAACTTAGCATTGAGGGAAATGTTGCCACCAACCCCTAGACCACGACCCGGGCACTGCGCGCAGCGAGAGGAATTTGCTGTTTATTTCTTTTGTTTCCCCCCCACCGCCCCGGACAGTGCCTCTATCTCATTTTCGATCATATCACCTGCCCTCTTCCCTACCCTTGTCGTATGATATGATGCACCTGAAATTGTGTTCCTTCGTACGCCCCAAAGCGCCAGCGGCAGGGGTTGTTGCCCAACACGTATCATTGCAACTCAGACAAAAACCACTACGAGTACCGGTACAGTATGTCGACGGGAACCCTTCCCCCTGATCCTTGCATCTGCCAACAATAATAGACCGGGTGAGCGTTCGGCAAGGCGACACCCTCAACCAGGCTTGAGAACTATTTGTTATGCGTACCGAAAGAAATTTGGCGTCAATCCACGCCAAGCCTCGCTGAGGGTGTCGCCTCGCCCAACGCTCACCCGGCCTAGCCGGCACTTGTGCTGGAGTGGTCTCTGAGAATGGACTTGCCGCACGTCACACGACCCGTGTACGAGTACTGTATAGTACTACCCAATAAAGTATCCGAGAATGCGCTCGCCGTTGGAACGGGGAAGGCTGCAGGGCCAGGCACAACACTCTCTGCATGATGCACATAATTCCAGAAAACTGGCCCATGCAGAAGTTAGGAGCGCCAAGCAATCTGCACAAGTTATTGGTTCGATCGCAAAACCCTGAACCTTCAGTACTCGTATGGCGCCGGCACCTTACAAGTATCAGGCAACCCAGAGTCTCACGCCGAAGTGACGACGCTAGTCCTAATTCTGTAGTAGAGTTCGCCTAATTAGGAATTTTCTTGGCTAATTATTCAGCCAAACTTTTTTTCCTCATACAAGTCTCACTATCTTCCTTCTCATACAAACTTTGAAGGCCTCTACACCCCCAACCAGAAGGTTAAAAACAAAATCCCTCTGTAAATACATTCTAATGACTAATTAGGAAAGCTTTACAGAAGGAATTTAAAAAATTCCATCTGCGGGTGCTGCTGTTGTTGGTTGAAATATTAGTCGATGTTCGTTGTCAAGAGGGTAGGTTCTAAGGTGCCGGCACCATACCCTCGCTCCCAACTAAAATTTTGAATAAGGCTCACGGCTAATTATACCGCTTCAGGAGAGTCCTAGAGGAGCGAGGGGAATATTACTTTTTTCCCGCCATTGCGCTTTGGATCTGGGTAGCCATTTGCAGAGTTGGTGGGAAAAAAAAAAGGAAGGAAGATGCGTTTTTGGGTAGAGCTGTGCCTCTGGAATTAACTACCGGTGGTTCGCCTAGGGGGCCGGCCATTTTATCATGGTCACTGCTTGGCTTGGATGTGGCGCAGTAGAAAATGGTCGAAGTTAGGATGAACTATTTTCACATCTCTCTCTAGTTCCTCAAGAGTTTTTAAAGAAGAATATCATATCATAGTTGACTGGATAACACTCTGATAATCAATATTCATGTCTCCACACCTGGCTCACACTAACTTATGAAATAGGAGATTGAATGGAGATCACCCGGACGACAAAAGAAACCCAAAAGCGTTAAGGCAACGGTGGCGCTGGAGCACGAGCACCCCGGCCACGAAGACAAAGTCTCCGATAATAGCCAACCACCTCCCAACAAGAATGAGGGCACCACTCGATACGGGGGAAGCGCGAAGTACTCTGTGGTGCGGGATGCATGAAGGGAAAGAGGGAAATCTAATACCTAGGACGGTTTAGCAGAATTAATGATATGGAACGTGTATACGCCTACCGAGCTCTGGAGAAGAGATTACTAATTGGCGCTGGTTGCGGCATCTAGGAGAATCCCAGCATGATACTAAGTTGCGATTAACCCCTCTGATTCTAACTAGCAACGATCCAACTACTCGTACAACCCCCGGAAAGAAAGGAATAAAGAATACTAACTCTGATACTGTCATTTTTCTGTTGAGCGTCCCAGATCCCTTCCCAAATGGCGACCTTCTGAGCAATAACCTGCTCATCGGTTATTCCCATGCTCCGGGCACGTGACTCGAATTCGGTAGTCCCGGACCTCCTCTCCTCTTCTGCCCTACCGTCCTCTGCTGCTTTTGTTATATACCGACATGGTCAGTTTTGCTTACTTTTAGTATTTCCTAGGGATTGGGGATGCGAGAAGGGGGTTAGGCCAAGTGTGGCTTGGAGTTCTATTTGCGCCAACTTGCGAAGATTGAACCAAACCCCTCCCCCACCTCCCATCCACACATAACGCCCCTGCATTCCCACTCGGAAACCAACAGGCGGCCGTAGATGGAGAAGGGAGATGGACCTGAAGTGCTAGGAGCCGGGGCGGGTGGAAGTTTTGAGGGACCAGGGGGGGAGGGTGCTTATATGATTTCACTTTACCTTCAGAGGAAGAAGGGGCATTGGGCTCGGGCACGCCCTCACGGGGTCTGCTGGGCATGGCTAGAGAATTGGGGTCTTTCGCTTCTGACTAAATGAGCCAGTTTTGGTTGTGACGTTAGACTGCGGAACGGAGGCTGATTAACGAGGAGGCGGATGCTGGGAGAGAAAGAGAGGTCCTAGAGAGCAATTTGCTAAAGCGCAAGGGTATGCTAGCGCTGGTCTATGGGGCGGAAGAGCCTGGGGGAAGAGGGATAATGCTCACTTATATAGATCATGAGTATGGAGCCTATTAGGACTTGGGGATGTGCATCTTTGGTGGTCTGTGTTGAGGGGGGGGCTGGCAAGGGAGAGAGATTTCGAAGTGCCGCGATCCATCCTTTCCCGCAACTGTACCATCACAGCGTCTCACTCGGGACGAAAAGACAAATTCAGGTCGCTTAGAACCATACAGAGGCCAAGACACATCAAAATTGATGGCTTTCGGGCGGAACAGCAGGAAAAAAATTCAGAGAATAGTTTGCTACAATGGGGCACAAAATGAGTGTAGAATTTCTTCCTTCAAGTCTCCTAGAGCAGTGAGGAGTGGAATTGTTACAATATACACCTAAAGGGACTTTTCTTAATCGTCTAACTATTCCCTGTACACGAGCACTTGATCATGCTTTCTGCTGCGTTGTGTTGGTTGCTCTTGCTCTGAATGCCTACAGTTGCGCCGCGCCTCAATCCTACAACGATATGATTTCTGTGTTTGCCTTCTTAATAGACACTCGCTCTCCTTTCCTTCCTTTCCTTTTGTTCTCCGCCCCCTCCCTCCCTCCCCAATAACAACCTCTCTTCTTCTAAAAGGATAATCCGCGACAGGAATGTCCTCTCCTTCAAGTCATCTACTAATACCAGGGTTTTTGTATGAGAAAGATAAATTGCAACACGCCTTACCCGGTTCATATGCACACAGCTCTCTACAAGCTCAAGATAAAAAACTGAAGTAAATGTATATCCTACTTCAGACATGCTATATATTTTCGAAAATTTCCCAAAGCTGAGATTCAAGACATCCGTGGGAGTATAACAACTTGAAGCCCTCCAATTTTGGTCTGTTTTGGTCTCTGTACAGCTACTAAACGACCCCTATTGAGAGATCAGGTGAGTTAGAATATGAGAGAAACCATACCGGTAGGGGGGATATTGTGCTTGTATATACCAACACCCGGCTTGATCCGGTATTATGGAATGGGCCCCCGGGTAGAACCGGCCTAAGGGACAGTGTGGGGTCCGTCTTGGCTCTAGGGGGAGTGATTTGTTTAGATTACGGGAATCCCACTTTGTTTTGGGACCTTCACCCCCACTATGACGCATTAATTCTACAGACAGCGTGCCCATGCACCAGAAGTTTCCGTCACAAACGCGGGATGCAACTCGGCCTATGATTTGGAACGGCAGAAGATTATCGTGACATTCCCTTGGTTCCCGATCCCTGGCTGACTCAATAGAGTAACGGCGCCCCGCGCAGGAGTAAAAGTTCGAAGTTGGAAGTTTGAGAGGGAAGAAAACTCATTCACACCAACAGGTTTGTCTCATTGCGTGCTCCCTGCCCTTCCTCCGGCGTTGCCTCGGGCATGGTAGGCAAACCTTCCGACTTCTGACATTTAACTTTGATTTACGCACGGGGCGCCGTTACTCTAATGTCTGGTCTGGGAAACAGATTCTAGAAAATGCGAGGGTGGAGAGGAGAGAGCGAGCTCCGGAACCGCCTTGCTTTCTTGGGGGGGTTCCCCCCCCCCCGAGAAATCCAACCGCCCGGGAGCAATCCCCAGATCGCTGGAGAAGCGCAACTTCGACTCAGCCTAGAGAGTACTCTTTAAACACACAAGCGAATAAATGGCAGCGCTCGCTAGTAGGAGGCATCGTAAGGCTCCCGCCTTCTGAGCCTGCGCACTACAACTGATATGGTAGGTGGGCTAAATTTACCACTTCTGGAAATAAATTCACATTACTCAGCCAAAGCACTTTTTTTTTTTCATCTAACAAGAGCCACCTCTCCAGAATCAAGTCGGCTTTGTAAATGTTTTAAATAGAAGTAAGTAAAATAATAACATGCGGTGCTCTTAGTTGAAAAGTTGTAGAATTTGAAGGAGCCAGAACCATATTGCCTCTAGCCCTTAACTTAGGCATGGGCGTTCTTAGCAGGTTTTCATCACACATACCGTACTCCCTTTTCTTACTCTCGAACAAAACGAAGTGAAAGGAAGAAATGTTTGTTCATGCGGGTTTTAGCCACATACCGCCTTTTCCCACACGGTACAGTACCTTTCTTCCCCGCGGAAAAAAACAAGAAAAAAAAAACAAGGAATCATTTCTGGTAGGGCTCACTAAATGCAGACATCTACAAGTTACAGGCATATAGAAACCGAACACTGGGGTGAGGAATTTGTATGGCAAATTGTCTATGCGTGTCTGACCGCGCATGCAAAATTCGGACCCAAATGTTCGGGTTCTATATGCCTGTAGCTTGTACACGGACACACTGGAGCCCGTTGTTGGGAAGGAAGGAGGGAGGGACGGAAAAAAGAAAGAAGAGGAGAAAAAGAAAGGAAGGGGAAAAAGAAAGGAAAAAGAGCGGAGGGGAAAAAAGAGGGGAAAAAGAGGGGAAAAAAAAGAGGAAAAAGGAGTCCCGCAACAATGTCCATACTCGAGTTGGTATTTTGGATAGCGGTACTTGTACCACACTATTGCTGTGCTCATTACCGGCACTTATCGTTTGGTGGGCAAAGGGGTATATCGTCAAGGCTAGGATTACAAAAACCTAGGAATTGATACCGGTTCGCCACTCGCCAGTTTCGTGGTGGGTATGGTGGAGACTACAGTTAATGAAAAGATTTGGTTCTCACACTCTCCGGGAGTGCCCTTTATGCTATCAAACTTTGTGATTCTTACCTGTGTTGGTTAACAAAAATTAGTGTTGTGTAGTAGTGGAAAGCTCAGAAGGGACATTTCTTTCCTCCCCCCGTGATCACACAAGTTATCCCGTACCATTACAACATAGATGATGAAAACTTTTATGAGCTTAGTTAACTAAGGGCCCCTTTACCTATAGACGGCCGTCTGGCAATCAGAGAAAGTTCCGACCGTCAAAGAAAGTTATAGTGTTGAAGGTGTGTAAAGAAATGGAATAGTTGCATGTTTAGCAAATATGCTGTCTAGTATATAGCTTACAGCCCGTTTATCTAGCGGTCTATTTCTAAAAATTAAATTTATATTAGATGTTAAACTAGACGGTGGCGTCTCAACCAGCATTCGATAAACGGTGAGAAAGTGTTTGTCCAGTTTTCCACGGTCCTAGATTCTTCTAGGTAAACCGTTAAAAGGTTACTTTGCCTACTCTAGGTAAAGGTCATCTACTTTGCAGCACCCCCTCCACTGTCAACCCCGCCTTTACGGTCGGCATCGGCTCAGGCTGCGGTTAGACGCCGTCTATAGGTAACGGGCCCTAAGTGCAAACTAACGAACCAGCTATATAACATACCGAACCTGTCCCCGCGAGTATAAACTACAGTAATTTTTCGAAAAGAAAACGAAAATCTAGCTACACAAAAATGGCAAGGAAATGAGAAAAATTAAAGCGGATGGCTAGGATAAATAAGCACAGCTTAAAAAGGAGGGGGAGGCAAAGAAAGGTATCTCTTGATCCATCCTAGCGATTCAACACTACACCTCGCCCCAACCCATCAATAGCTCCTCCCGGGGGGCGAGGAGGAATAAACATCTTCTCTGCTCACTCTCATAATCTCATGTGAGAATAAGCTTCCACCGCATACATTCCGGAACTAAGTTTACGGTAAAATTGCTTGCCTGAGAGAGCGCAGGGGTACCGGACTGCGAGATGGAGTTGCCACTTGGAGATTGGTTGATTGCTGTTACTTAGACTTACACCTGCCTCGTGCCCAGTACAAGTACATGAGGGAATCGAAAATTAGGTGGGTGTTGAGGCTATCTTGTGTTAGAACAGGCTATTAATATGATAAAAAACTATTTCTCTGGGTCTCGCTTAACTTAAATAAAGACCTACACCGAGCGGGTAGGTATAATATGATACAATACTTAATTTTCCATAGCGATTTTGAGCGCAAGCAGAACCTGCCCTAGACACTGACAGGGGCAGCGCACAACTCTGCAATGTTTCAGCAGTCCAGCCCTAAGTGACACCCTTGGCAACGGTCTCTCTATATCGAGGTGTACCGTATTTGCCTTTGTTTGACACCCGGATAAGAGCTCAACGACCCATTTCCCTTCGCCGGATGTTACAGGGAGGGTACCTGTCCTGCACCGGTAATCTGGTCTACGGTACTGTACTGGTACTCGATGTTCCATAATTCGGGTTACACACACCTAATTTTGATCCGGCCAAACCAGGGATGACAAACTTTTGTTGCCCCACCCTAAGTAGCAACGCCCGACAACTCTCACCAGGCACCGGTAATTGGTATGATACTTCCGTTATCGCTAGACCCCACCAGTGTCCCTTCCTCAGCGAAGACTTTCCGGGAACAAGTGTGCAGTAGCCTAAGAGCAGGCCTTTTTTTCCTTGACAAAGACAATCTATCGTATTACGAGTACAGACTGGGCAAACTACACCAAAAACAAGGATCCCTAAGCTTTTGTCTAATTTCAGGTTTCCCTTACATGAGCTTTGATATAAATTTGAAAAATGTTTCACTGCTAGAATACATAATAAGATTTTCACCAACCTCTACCAGCGGATATCAGAATGGGGGCTCCTGTCTAGAGATGTTTCTGGAATTAAAGGCATGGTTCTGAATTTCCAGGTATGATATTATTATTATTATCATAATTCAACTACTGCAAGGAGGGCTACAGGGTTAGGGATTTCTGTTTCCGAGCAATAGGTCAACCGGAAAAAGCTGTACGGTCCCAAGACGCCAATCATCTGCGCTCCCGCTTTGGTGGCAGCCCACTAAAAAAATTAAAAAAAGAGTGAAACTTCAATCCGGCGACGCAAGCAGTATGTCCGCGCTGAAGTGTTTGAATACCTCCAAGCCCTTAAAATGATAGACCACCGTCAAAAATTGTGTGTTCCCAGTTGTTCAGTATCACTATTCCCGTTTTCATGCCATTTTCTATGATCGTTCTTCCTGGTGGGACCCTTTGCTTGGCGATTGAGATAATTTTTTTACTCTTTGCGGAGGAACTGTCAGTGGGTATAGACGTTCGGACATACTCCGGGGGGGGGTGAGACCTTACTAGCGGACCAGAGTTCCATTTCTTGTGATTAAATGTCCTTATTCAGGTCCTAATCCCAAACTGCGAGAATTGAAGCCGACGATCAGAAGTGTTCGCAAACGGCCCAGCTAGGCCGGGCGCCCGCGGGGTCTAGACTGGACCGAATGGGACAGCACTCTGACTACTGGAGTTCGTTTGACCTGACTTGACCGGACTGCAAATGTTGAAATTATGCTTTCGGATAAGCGCTCTCTACGTATTTGAGTAAGACACCGCTTTCTAGTATATACTAGTTTCACTTCAATGCCATCAGAGTAAGAGCTCAACCCATTCGATTTGGATCTTTCATTCATTTCACCACTTAATCAATTAATCATAGATCTAACTCTATCCTCATCAGATTTCTTTCGTCTCCATTTTGTTACCTTGAATTTCTTTTCTACTGTGGATATGGATTCCCATTGTGCAGCATAAATAGCCGGCCCTCCGGCCGCTCAGATAGAATGAAATTCTCCATGATTTTCATTCCTTAAGCCTTCGGTACAGAGCTTGCCTATTTCAGAACCTCCAACAGCAAATACCTGCAGGTATCCGAGTGATTAACCATGATTGCACTGACTTTAAGGATCCTTCATGACATGCGGTAACACTAATGTCAATTGAATACCCCTGACTGCAAGCGATTTAAATATGTCGAAGCATAGAAGGTTGGCAATAGAATAGACTAGCACTAGTCGTTACCTATGAAACTTTACTAATATTCACATTATTGAGATGCGAGACTGTGGTATAACTTATTTCCTATATTTCCTTCCTTTGTCGTTTCTATTTAATGTCTCCAATTTTCGCCGACCCTCTCTGTAAAGACAATATACCCTGCGCTTCTGGTTCCGGTAGCAACTCTTATTTTTCACAGCTGCTTTTTCTTAATCGCTAGACACAAATCCATGCTCATTCTTCAATCGCCCTCCTTGTTTCTGCTGTGTAGAAATGAATATTGTAGCCCCATATACTTAGAAAAAGGGCAATAGCAGACCTCCCCTTCTTGTCGGATATGGGCCCCTGTCGGCTCCTCACCGCTTATCTTCTTATTACCCAAAACCCTGAGGCGGCCCTGACCCAACATGCAAAAACACCCTCCCGCCCTCCTCCTTCTCAAAAACCCTAACTCTTCTGAATACGCACGACTGCAACGTCTCCCCCCATTAGAAAGTTATTAACCGACAAGGTGCCATATACCAAAAGCCAGGAGGAGCCGCCGAGCATCTGCAAAGCCTGGTCCTGCCGACCAGTATATCCGCCGGCTATCCGCAGGGCAGCCTAGACTCCTGCTAGCGCTACCAGGATAACCTTCCCATATGTAGAGGGTGAGCTAGCTCTAGGCTTTATTGAGACTTACGAATGTGCTTGCCGGGTACTCGATATTGCAGCGCTAGCGAGGGAGGAATTTCTCGTTGGAGCGGAACTGGAGGTGCGCATCTCCGTGGTTGGTCTCTCGACAATTGCCAAGGTGGGTCTTGGGAAACGCATTGGACCAATGAATTATAGACAGGATCACGGGTGGTCACTCGTAGTAAACAGAGTCTGTGCGCCCAGGAGAAACCACTTGAAGTCACTGGACCGCGCCAAATATGAGGGTTCCAACCTGTAGAGAGTACGAATTCGCCATTTACCAAAGCAGGAGAGGAAAATAAAATAACCGGAGAAAAGATCACCATTACCACAACTCCCCCGGGCAGGAATTGCATGAACCTCCAAATGGGTGTCCCCTGGGGGGCAACAGGGGAGGGTATTTGATTCTCCTCATCCGACGGTATTGTGCATACTAAGACAGGCGCATTTGGATCCCTTGATACATTTTCAAGCGCCTGGGCTCAGATAGCAGCATGTATGATGTGGGAGAGATATTACTTAAATGAGTTCGAGCTGCCCGGATACGCTATCCGCCATCCGCCATGCACCGTCAAGGACTACAATATAAAGAAGGGGGTATTTGTGCCTTACTAGTGCCGGGCAGTGTGTGGATAGAGAATCGGGTATCCCCTAGAGGCTACCAGGAACCGAGTTGCCGATATGACAAGAAGGAAATAAAAAACTCTTCAAATTTCCCATGGCCTCATTTTATTTTTCAATCCAGACCGAATGAGTAGAAATACCATGTGATCGTATGCCATATAATGAGAGGGTTGCGAACATGAATAGCGGTATGGTACCACTGCTACGCTTAATCCTCCGCGGTTGCTCTGAAAGCAACAAACCTGAAGTGGTCGGATGGTAATAAGAAAATGGGGGCTTTGAATATGGGAGTTGCCAGCACTAGGGAAGCTTGTATAACAAGTTCGGTCCTGCCCCCGGCATGATTGAGAATGATACCGGGACCTCAGAGATTTCCCCCTCTAGATTTGGGCAGTGAAGGGGAGCACCGGAGGACGGTTTTTTCTTCCGTGGTTGGGATAGTTAAAAAGCAACACGTATCTCCAATGTCTTAGAGATATTCTCAATCATTGTTTTCGCGCTAATACTAGTCCCAGAACCCAGAGAGGAAGTAGGCGACACATTGTAGAACGGTGGACTACAGCTCTAATATCGTACTTTCCTACCCCAATATTCAGGTCCTCTGGCTCAAGATGGGTGGCCCTATACACTTAATCCATCGTGTGCTACCCCCCACCCCACAGAACTATCTACCTACAGTAACTAATTCCTACGAAATGACTCAATAGGTTGCCTTCTAGAGTGCGGCAGGATGGGCCCTAACCAGAGCACTCTAGCAATAATCAACCAGCCTTCTAGATAAAAAAACAATTCCCGGGCACGCGAGGCTTAAATCGCCTGACCGAAAAGGGTGGGAAGAAAAAAATCTGAAGGTAAAATAGAAGACCGCATGATGCCGAGAGTGGGCAATTATACATTGCAAGCTGACAGAGAGATCTAAAGGCCGAAAGGGGGGGATAAAAAGGAGGAAAAACTAGAGTCAAGCCCAATGTTGCAATGAAGGGGGGGGGTTCGATCAAAAAATGATCGAAGGCTAGGAAAGCGCTTTTTCGAACCGGGGGGTTATAAAATAGAGCCCCTTCTAACAAATCGGTAAACCATGATAGTTGAAGGCAGTTGGAAGCAAAGAAACAAATGAAATGATAGGAAAAGAGGAGAAAAAGCAAATAAACTAGCACTAGCACTCCACTTCCCCGGCTTTGGAGCAATAAATACTTGCACAGCTGGGTTATAAAGGTAGGAATTCCGATCAGAGTTCCTGCTATTTTGGCTTACCAAGACATTAAAGAACCCCCCCTTCAATCCCCATTTTCAGAAACCCCGATTCAAATCCCCCCCTTCTGACCCCCCAGGTGCGATCATCAAAGGCCTTCTTTGCAACACTGGTCAAGCCTACCGGTAGGAGCATCCCTCATAAAACCGGACCGAGCGCACAATGAACTGTGTGTCACCGACAATGTGATCACAAAAGGAACACCAAAATTTGACCAGTCGATCCCATATCCCGGCACTAGATGATGCGAGGACAAGGCACAAGGGTCATCGATCTGCTTGAGCACGATCTGGAGAACCTTCTCCGGCCCGCAGTTTCGAGATACGGTCAGCAGAGATCCTCTCGGCAGGGGGGAATTATCCGAAAACAGGGATTCGCCAAATCTACTCGTATGGGATGGTGGGGAAATTAGTGTGGACGAGTACCTGCGCCCGGCACAAACCTTTGCCCCCTGCACAGGCATGGGTTGTTCGTTGACTCTTTTTATCTTTTCTCCTATCGCTACGAGTAGTTTGGTTTGTAGTTGAGGGCATAGCGAATAGGGATTACTCGAGTATGATAGAAGGGGATTCTTTGTTACCCTACTTTTTGGCTGATTGACTCCCGCCCCCCGCAGCACCCCTGTTCTCCGCCCGCCAGATGCCAACCTGCCTTTGATGTCTATTGCCATATTAGTAACCAGAATCAACGCTAATGCATAGACAATTTTCCCACCGTCTCACCCGACCAGAAGATACCCTGGAATTCTATGGGTAATATGGCAACCAGTCAAAGGCGGATATTGCGGCTCCGGGAGCATCAGAGGAGCGAGGGGAATTTTAACCTTTTTTTTTTGCAATTTTGCCTTGGATCGGGGCAGCCATTTGCAGAGTTGGTAAGAAAAAAGAAAGAAAGAAAGATCCATTTTTAGGTAAAGCGGTGCCTCTGGGACTAACTACCGGTGGTTCGCCTAGGGGGCCGGGTATGTTATCACGGTCCCGCTTGGCCCGGATGTGGCACCGCCGTGAAGGCATGATATATGTCTAAGACAGGGTGACTATTTTCACAACTCTCTCTAGTTCCCCAGGAGTTTCAAAGAATACCACAGTTCACAAGATAAATGGCGGGTTGGAAGAACCCATTGCCAATTGGTCAAAATGGACGCGCGGTACTGCACGAGGGGTAGCAGTGTCTCGGAGGTCGACGGGAAAAGGTTTAGCCGGGGGCGCGTTAAGCTCGGGACCAGCAGAGTAGGCCCGTGAGCCACCCACTACACATAACAGCACCGAATTCCCCCCAAACACGAGATCCGCCAGAAACACCAGGTCCCCAAACGCGACATCCTCGAAACTCTCTACAGCTCGCGTTTTTTGATCCCCACCCGCCACCCTTGCTCCGGCACCAAGCGCCCGCATTGTCAGCTGGGATAGATCGGTTCCAACCATCCCAAGCGACAAGGGCAGCGACCCTATCACCAACGCCTCCCTCAGTGGAACCGTACGACAAGATTTGGAGTGGAAGGAATCAGCCCCAGTCCCCATTTGTTAGGTCACGTTGGAGTTTTTAGCAGTGTTTTTCCTTTCTTCTTGTGATAGAAATCACCCAATGTATTTGTTTTCCGCGTTGAAAAATTGGCATTCGGATAATCAATATTCATGTCTCCATATCAGGCTAACACTAACTTTATGAAATAGGAAATTAAATTGAGATAATCAGGATGACAAAAGAATCCAAACAGTGTTAAAGCGGCGGCGGTGCTTGAGCGCGAGCTATCCCAGACCAAGAAAACAGAGTCTCCGATAATTTCCAACCACCACCCAACCAGAATGAGGGCACCACTCGATATGGGGGGCGTACAAAGTGTTCCGTGGTGCGGGATACAGGAAGGGAAGAGGAAAATCCAATATCAAGGCCCACTTAGCAGAATTAACGATATGGAACGTCTGGGCTGCTACCGAGTTTCGGAGAAGAGATTACTAATCGCGGCTGGTTGCGGCATCCAAGAGAATCCCGGCGTGGTACTAAGCTGCCATTAAGCCCTTCCATTCCACCAGCAGCGGCCCCACTACTCGTACAACCAAGAAAGGAATAACGAATACTAACTCTGATGCTGTCATTGTTCTTTTGGGCGTCCCACATTCCTTCCCAAATGGCGACCTTCTGAGCGATAAGCTGCTCGTTGGTTATTCCCATGCTCCGGGCACGCGACTCGAATTCGGCAGTCCTGGACCTCCTCTCCTCTTCCGCCCTGTCGTCCTCTGCCACTTTGATTATACACCGGGATGGTCAGTTTTGCTTACTTTTGATATTTTCTAAGGATTGGGGCTGTGAGAGGGGGGTTAGGGCAAGTGCGGCTAGGAGTCGCATGTGCGCCACCTTGCGAAGATTGAACCAAACACCTCCCCCATCGCCCGTCCCCATGTAAAGCCCCGGCACTCTCCCTCGGAAACCAACAGGTAGATGGAGATGGAGCAGGAGAAAGGAGATGGACCTGGAGCCCCAAGAGCCGGTTCAGGTGGGTTTTGAGGGACCGGTGGGGGGGGAGGGGTGCCTGCGGGATAACTATTTTACCTTCGGAGGAGGTAGGGGCATTGGGTTCGGGAACGCCCTCATGAGATCTGCTGGACATGGCTAGAGAACTGGGGTCTTTCGCTTGTGACTAAACGTGCCGGTTCTGGTTGTGACGTTGGAAGGCGGAATATAAGCTGATCGATAAGAAGATGAATGCTGGGTAAGAAATGTCCTGGAGGGCGATTTGCTAAAACGCAATGGTATGCTGGCGCTCTGTGGTGCGAAAGAGCCTGGAGGGAGAGGGATAATGCTCACTTATATAGGTCATGAGTAGGGAGCCTGCTGGCACTTGGGGACGTGCATGTTGAGTAGTCGGTGTTGAGGGGAACCTAGAAATCAATAATTTCCAAATCCGAGGGGAGCATCACTAAATATCACTCGAATGAAAGGAGAACACCGGCTACACCTCCCGGAGCAGGGAATCCGGGGAAAGCGGGCACGCATTAGGAAATATGAGTGACCGCTCATGATTACAACACGTGGAGGGCAAAAGTCGGGCGCATTCTGCACTTCTTCCTTCCGATGCTGTTTTCCCCTTATAAACAGGCCCAGGGGCACATGATCACCGGTCTGCTTTTATTACTACTTGTATTCAAAAGGGTTGTATTCCTCACGAAGTACCTGGTGGACTTGCGGTTGTTGATTGGGCTATAAAGAGGATACGGAGAGGAGGCAGGTAACTCGGGGGTGTAAATCCTGAGATTAACATAGGGGCCTGGTTACCCGGACCAAAAACGAGCTCGGAGGCTGCCAGGGCTAGCAATAATATTGTCCCCGAGCTACCCCTACACACCGAGTACTTGATCATACTTTGTGCTGCTCTGTTGGTCGCTCTCGTTCATGGAATGCGGACGGTTGTGCCGCTTACGCATTCCTACCCCAATATGATTTC
>Ga0307510_10002832_pt1 | contig 19916 bp, 16 predicted proteins | sample 12_EM_MG_FD_207224 | JGI IMG/M metagenome (GOLD analysis project Ga0307510, IMG submission 207224) | Populus trichocarpa ectomycorrhiza microbial communities from riparian zone in the Pacific Northwest, United States - 12_EM | ecosystem: Host-associated > Plants > Roots > Unclassified | place...
CACGGATCACCACTTCTCCTAATTGCTTGCTGGCTCCTTTTAGTACGATCACCCCGAGATCCTTTTGCCGGGCATCAGCAGTCAACTCAAAAGCCTCGGATTGCCAGGTTTGGTAGCCCATCGCATTGATCTTCAACACATATTTCCCATTGCTGACATCATACAGATGAAAAGCACCACTGGTGTCTGTCGATGCTGTTTTTATAAGGATAGTATCGGGCATTTCGACCAGGATCATATTGGCAAAGGGAACAGGTTTTCCGTCGCCCCCGGTTAATTTTCCGGTGACTTGCCCAAAAGCATATTGTGAAGTGGTAAAAAGTAACAGGCAGATAAGTATTGTTTTCATGTGATCCTTTTGGTTTGTAATTCAAAAGAATGCGTACAACCCTACCACTCAAAAAGGGATTGACAACCAACAGGATGTAATTGATTAAGTGCAAAAAAACGCCAAAATCCCGACAAAACAGTCTCTTAAAGTCACTATTTACTGGTTATATACCAACAGGTGTATTTGGTCAATTATTCAGGCACTTTCAAATAGTGCTCTTTATAAATAGGGCTAATAGCTTTACCTTTAGCTATGGCCTTTAAAGCGCACAAACAAAATTGGTTTATCAAATACAAACTTTACCACATCCCGTTCTGGATGTTGTATAACTACCTGTTCTGGGCGCTGACGGTAGGTAGTCTCTACGATGCCGCCCATGAAATGTTCTTTTCGGTCTTTTTTGTAAAATCATTCTTTTACACCATCTTTCCCGCGTTCGCGGTCTATTTCAACTTGTATTTTCTCATCCCGCGCTACCTGCAAAAAGGGCGGTACAGCTCGTATATATTTTTCCTGATATTAATCATCATCGCTTCTTCGTTGCTTATCGTCCCCGGTTATTTCCTGACCGCCTGGCTGGCCAGCAGTAACGGGCAAAAAATGTTCGGCTTTACCTGGAACTGGAACAGCTTCTATAACGCTGCCAAGGGGAGCCCTTTAACCAATACCATAACCGCCATTACCCTGGGCATGAGTATCAAACTCACCAAGAACTGGCTCGAAGGACAAAGGCGGCAGCAGGCGCTCGAGAAGGAAAAACTGGAAACCGAACTGAAATTCCTGAAATACCAGTTTAACCCACACTTTTTGTTTAACAGCATCAATTCGATATTTTTCCTGATCCATAAAAACCCGGATATGGCTTCGGCCTCCCTGGCTAAATTTTCTGAACTGCTGCGCCATCAGCTTTATGAATGCAACGACCAGCAGATACCGTTGAACAAAGAGGTCGTTTATCTCGAAAATTTTATCGGATTGGAAAAGCTCAGGCAAAATGAAAACTTAGTGGTTAATTTTAATTTAGAGGAAGGATATTCGCCGGGCATAGGCATAGCACCATTTGTTTTGATGACCTTTGTAGAGAATGCTTTCAAACATGTATCCAAGCATAAAAAAGAATCCAACTGGATCAATATTGACCTGGCTGTAACAGGGATGCAGCTTCATTTAACCGTTGCAAATAGTACGTCTGAGAATGGATCGCATGATGTGATCAATTACGGAGGCATCGGTTTAAAAAATGTACAGCGCAGGCTCGACCTGATTTATCCCGGGCAATACAAACTGGATATTCAGAAAAACCCGGAAACCTTTATAGTGAAGCTGGAATTGCAATTATCCCAATTAGAAATGTCTCCTTCTGCACAACTAATAGCCGAATAAAATGATCAACTGTGTAATAATTGATGACGAACCGCTGGCAAGAGAAGGCCTGGCCAACTATGTACGGGAGGTTGATTTTTTAAACCTGGGCGGTATTTGTGAAAACCCGCTTGAACTGCTTCCGCTGATTGACCGGCAAACTGTCGACCTAATCTTCCTGGATATACAGATGCCTAAAATGAACGGGATCGAGTTCCTGAAGATCATGCAAAAGCCACCGATGGTAGTAATTACTACTGCCTACCCCTCTTATGCTCTTGAAGGGTTCCAGTTGAATGTATTGGATTACCTCCTTAAACCGATCACGTTCGAACGGTTCTTCAAGGCAGCAGCCAAAGCCAGGGATTACCATAAACTGCTTACAGGCGACCCGGCAAAGCAGGATGAAGATTACTTTTTTATCAAATGCGGCAACAAATATGAGAAGGTCCCTTTTGAAGATATTTTATATGTTGAAGGCATGCAGAATTATGTGAACATCTACACCGATAAAGGAAAATTCGTTACTATGCTATCGCTCAAAAGCCTGGAGGAAAATCTCAACGAGCGATCATTTATAAGGGTGCACAAATCCTATATCGTGGCCATCAATAAAATAAACGGCATTGAGGGCAATGAGATTTTTATCCAGAGCAATCGTATTCCCATCAGCCGCAATTACCGGCAGGAAGTGCTTGAAAAAGTGGTATCCAAGCGACTTTGGGATGGGGTATCTAAGAAAATGGGGGAAAAGAAATAACCGGCTCATTTTCCTTGCAGCGCTTTTATTCGATTCGCAGAGTAATCGTCTTGCTTCGGGTTTTCGGCAATGCTCCTTTTATAGAGCATGATGGCTAGTTCATTTTTACCAGCCTTTTCCAAAGCGGTAGCATACCCCATGTTGACGTACCAGTTATCCGGAAATAAAATACTTGCTGTTCTGAGCGCCTCACAAGCCAGGGGGATAAATTCTTTTTTCGTGTATAATTGATACCCCAATTGTACCCACATCCAATCACTGGGCATTTGATAGGTTTGGTCGCCACGCAAAGACTGCAATTTGATAGCAGCGGCATCAGCACCTTCGTTCACCAATGTCTCGGCGTATATCCGGATAATTGGTATTCCCGCGCCGTGCATGGGTTCGCGGTTCAATAAATGGTAAACATATACGGCCGGAGTGGTGCTGCTTTCCTGAGTGTTCTGCAGCATGATAACGGTCTGGTCCGTCCTCAGGTTATGCAAATGAACCGTCGATATACCGGGCCGGCCACCTGAATGCCAAACAATTTTTCCTTTGGTGGTATCTTTTAAAATAAACCAACCCAGGCCATAACCTGAAGCACCCAGATCGACAAAATCATCCAGTACCTGCGCCGTGCTGCCGTTATTTAATTTAACTGCAGTTAGCGCTTCATTGACGTCATTTGCGTTAATCAGTTTTCCAGAAAAGAACGCATTGTCAAATCGTAATAAATCTTCTGTGGTGCTGGTTAACCCGCCCTGGCCTGAAAAGCCCCCAAGGTTATAGATCATCTTGTGCTCATCAGGAACCGAATCCACAGGCACCAGCTTGCCGGCATAATAAGTTGGATATTCATAGTTAACTGTACGGTCGGGATTGTTTTTTTTAAGAAGCAGGTTCTCGATATAGGTGTGGTGAATCCCGGCTGGCTTGAAAATATTTTTCTCCAAATAGTTTTGCAGTGTTTCCCCGCTAAGCTTCTCAATGAGCAAGGCCAACAGGCAATAATTCATATTCGAATATCTCCAGTCATCACCCGGCTTAAACTGCAAACCTTTGCTCCACAATTTCAGAGCCGGAATAATGTCCTTGTTAGTAAATATGCGACCCGGTTCTTTTTCGATCAACTTGTCGAAAAGCTCATAATCCGGCAGACCGGAAGTATGAGTCAGCATTTGCCGTATGGTGATTTCAGGGAAAGGGAACCCCGGAAAATATTGAATAAAATGATCATCCAACCTGAGTTTGCCTTTTTCTTTTAATTGCAACACTGCTGTCGAGGTAAATTGCTTGGAAACCGATGCCAGCGCAAATGCCGACTCGGCTGTATTGGGCTGATTGCTCGCAATATCCCGCAAACCAAAAGAACGCTGATAAACAACCTTCCCTTTTTCAGCAACCAGCAAATTACCGGTTAAAGAACTATTACGGATCGGCGCGTTAAATACGCTATCCATCTTAGAAGTGATATTTTGCCCGTACAGGCTTGAATTGGACCAGAGCATAGCAGTGATCACGGTGAAAAAGCACACAGTTTTTTTCATATAGCTGAACTAATGCTGTAAAATTAATCAAAGCGGGGTAGGTAAAATAGTACAGGATTAATGTTGTTTGAATTATTCATAAATTGCATAATGCAAATACTGGAACAGGGGCAATACGTAGGCAATATTCTGAAAGAACAGCAGGCGGATGGCATACTGGCCAGTGTAAGTGCTTATCACCAGCACCTGTTCAATGATAACTGGCACTGCCATGTCAACCCCCATATCAGTTTTGTTTTACAAGGCGGATGTTCTGAAAAAAAGAAAAACCAATATGAGCGTTTGCCCGGAAGGATAACTTTCTACCAGGCGGGTGAGCCGCACCAGATTATCCGTATGTCCAAATCTGTTCACATCAATTTGGAAATGACCGAAGATTTCCTCCGCCAATCTGGATTTGCTGAAGCTACTTTCAGCAATACGCTTCACAAAACACCGGATGCAAGATTATTAATGTTGAGGGTTTACAGCGAGTTACTAGCGGACGATGCTTTTTCCCATACCTCCGTTCATATGCTATTACTCGAATTTTTAAACCAGGCGCAACACTGGTGTGAAGAGAAGCAACAGCCGGGCTGGATCAAAAAAGTATATGAGGCTATGAATGATCGCTGGGATGAAACACTTAATCTGGAGGATTTATCCGTTATAGCAAATGTACATCCGGTAACAGTTTCCACGTATTTTCCGCAATATTTTAGCTGCACACTTGGTGCTTATATGCGCAAACTCAAAATAGAGCGGGCGCTGGAAATGTTAAAAACACCGGGTATCAGATCGACTGACGTAGCTTATGGCTGCGGTTTTTTCGATCAAAGCCATTTTACCCGGACATTTAAGCAATTGACTGGTTTACTTCCTGCACAATATCAAAAGCTATAGCGACGGCTATATAACACTTCGCTGTCACACAAAATAATCAATCCCCCCAAACCCTATTCTCAACATTTATTCTCACAGAAAGCATTACAGCATTCAGTATACTGAAAATAATGGCCGTGTAGTACAAATGAAACACCAGCGGAATAATGGCTATCTCGCATACCACATCTACATAATTGGGATGTTTGAATAATTTGTAGGGCCCTTTTCGCACTGCAACTGCGCCGGGAATGCGGTATATCCGGGTGTTCCAATACAAACCCAGCGAGTTTAATACCCAATATTTAAAAGCCAGCAGTACTATAAATAACGACAAGGCAATGTAGCTTATTGGCTGTCCTCCGGTTAGGTAATATTCGGCAATCAGCGATACAATAAAGAGCATATGCAGGGCAACAATATATGGGTAATGCCCGCGCCCGTACTCAATAGCGCCCTGTGCAAGCAGCCATTTTTCGTTCCTTTTGGAAATGTATAATTCGGTGAGCCGCTGAGTAACCAGGAATGCAATAAATACAATAAAACTCATGTTAGTCATTGGTCATTAGTCAATAGTTGATTATTAAGACCGATTAATTTTCCATTTTTAGCAAAACCATTTCACTTGAAAAGCCCGGCCCCATGGCCATCATCAGGCCATAGCCGTCTTCAAAACCTTCGTTCATAAATTTCTCCAGAACATATAACACCGTAACGCTCGACATATTGCCATAATTATTCATTACCGAACGCGTCTTTTGAAGAAAATCACCTTCGACGCCCAGGGCATCTGCATAGGCATCCAATACTTTTTTACCGCCCGGATGAAAAATGAAATTTTTAATATCACTAAGTCCTAACCCCTGCCCGGCTAAAAAATTATCAATGTCTTCCCGCACATGCTCATTAATAAACGTCGGGATATCTTTTGAGAACAGCACTTTAAAGCCTGTGTCTCTAAAATCCCAGCCCATTACCTCCAGCGAATCATAATACAGCTTACTACTTGACGCCTGGTAGCTTACTTTTTTATTATCAGGATGATTATCGCCTTTGACAATACAGGCCGCTATCCCATCCGAAAACAGGCTTGATCCGATGAAATTACTCTTGCTGTAATCATTTGTGAGCAGGGTTAATGAGCATAATTCAACCGCAACCAGTAAAACTACAGCATCGGGGTTTGCTTTTGCCAGGGCATTTGCCTTAGCCATGCCGGAAACGCCTCCTCCACATCCCAAACCAAAGATCGGCATGCGATTGATGTGCGGGTTTAGTCTCATATGGTTAATGATCAGCGCATCCATGCTTGGGGTTGCAAGTCCGGTAGTCGAGACGAATAAAATATCCGTAATATCCAGTTTATCAATATTCGCCGATTCGATACAATCCTCAATAGCCTTTACCGACCACATTAATGCCTTCTCCAGGTATTCATCATTGCGTTCTTCAAAAGTATTGGGGGTGGTGTAGTAACTCAGCGGCTCACAAAAATTGCGTGTTACTATCTCGGTGTTGTCAAATGCTTGTATAAGCCTGTCTACCTGCGGAAAGTTTTTTGCAAACATGGCTCTGGCCTGTTCTTTGGCTTCCTGTTGGGCTATGCGATGAGGCAGGTCTATTTTAGATACAGATGCTATAAAGGGCATATTTTAAGATAATTTATCTATATAAATGAATAGGAACCACTTTAGTTTTTATTTAAAACCCGTACGCCCTTAACTGAAGTACGTTTTCTAATTCATCTTGGTTGCCAGCATAAAAAAAAGCCGCCAAATTATGGCGACTTCCGTGAGATTGAGATTTAGTTGATTTTTAGTAGAAGATCTTATTTATACCCTGATGTATATTTTCTTTTTATCCAGCACGTAGCCTACCAACCAGCAAACCAGCATAAAACTGATGGCAAACAACAGTGAGCCTACTTTTCCCGGCACAAGCGCCTGGAAACCCGAGGTCCACAAAGCGGGCAGGCCTTTACCACCAAGTACTATCCAGCCCAGTATGATTAAAAGTATTTCTGATAAGATATAGATAGGCAATGGGTTTTTACCTACTACAGTAAAGAAACCCGCCCAGTTGCCTTTGTTCCAGCTCTTTATTTCTAAAGCATACAGCAGGAAGGATATAATAACCAGGTCAATACCGGTTGTTATAAATACAAATGAGCTTGTCCACAATTTCTTATTCATCGGGAATACTGCATCCCAGCAAATAGCGATAAATATAAACAGGCAGCCGGTAAGCAATAGCTTTGATACCGTTTCGAAACCTTTTCCCTTCTCCTGTATAAATTTGCCGGCATAATAACCGATGATCACATTCACAATCGCCGGCAGAGTGCTCAGGAACCCTTCAGGCTCAAAAGCAAGGCCTTCGCCATGATACATATGCGCATCACCAAGTATCCATTTATCCAAATAAAATCCTGCATTTCCGGTCATGGTCAATTGTGCGCCCTGGTCACCAAACACAAGCAATATTATCCAATAGCCCAATAGAAGGACTGCAGATAAGATATAAACTGTCCGTGTTGAGAGGTAGTGTATCATGAGTGAAGCAAAACAATAGCACAAGGCAATGCGCTGCAATACACCTACTATACGGGTATGCGATATCGGGGATAACGACCAATGTCCCTGATCAACACGGAAAAAGGGAAACCAGTACATCAGGTATCCTATAATGAAAATAAGGAATGTACGTTTGAAAATTTTAGATAAAACTGCACCGTTACCCATTTGCTGGTATTTTTTCATCGTAAAGCTCATTGCATTACCTACGGCGAACAAAAAAGAAGGGAAAACAAGATCAGTTGGTGTAAAGCCATCCCATTTAGCATGGTTAAGGGGCCAAAATGACTCGCCCCCCGGGTTATTAACAATGATCATGAAACAAATAGTCATTCCACGGAATACGTCCAGGGATAAAAATCGCGGTGAAGCTTCGGCCATAATTTAGATTAGTTGTATTGGAGAGCCCAATGTAATAATAACAATCTAAATTTGAAAGAATTATTAAATAGTTTATAAAACTTTTTAAAATTACTTTAAAAGTAAGTCACTATAAATCTGAAAGGTAAAACTCGCAGGTAAGACGCTATTTATTGATCGAACGGAGCTTTCAATCTAAATAGTATTCAAGTTCCGGTTCATTGTATTCTTTGATGAAACTTACCAGCTGGTAAACATTTTCATCAGGCAGGGCGGTATTTCCATTCCACTCCCACTCAAACAATTCGCCGTCAACTCTTATCTCGCCAATACTATTGTCTCCTTCACTCAAAATATAGCGTCCTGTTGCAAACAGATCGCCACCGGCAATTTCTTCATAAACGGGTTCAATAGTAATTGATCGCTCACCACTTTCTGTGTATAAATGATATTTTGCTGGATTAACCATAATCTACATTTTCATCATATTAAGACGTCACAAATATTGATTTGTTTCACCAAATCAAATTTCTAATCGCCCTCTAATTAAGTTTAAAGGATTAAAACTAAAAATTTAATAATCAAGCAGTTAAATCAGTATCAATGAAGGTTTAAGCTCAAAATTAACTTTCTCAAGATGCATTTTACCGGAAGGTAGGGCCGGACAAAGCGAAAAAGCTACTTTTTCCCACAGTTCACAATTCAATTAAACATAATAATTATATTATTTATTTCCAAGTATTATTAACAAAATTTATTATGAAATTTCTGATCGGAAAAAATTGCTTTTTGAAAATTAATCGCAGTCAACTACCTGTAAGCAAGCAACATAATTAATATGTAATAGATTTAGATGTTAACATGCGCGCAGAATTAAGAGACAAGCCCTCAATTAAAAATCGCAAATTATTACTTTAGATAAGCAGACCATAATAACTTTGATACAGGCATTTATAATAAAAAAATTGTATTGTAGATGTTACACCAGTATTAATTAAAGTTTTATAAAATGGTACATTTTTTGACAAGTGTTATATATACATATTATACTAAATGCTGTCGACCAACTTTTACTTAGTGCAAACCGAAAACGGTGACATGATCCGGGATGTAAAATCCATGTTAACAATCAGCGTTCACCATTTAAATAAAGCACCTTTCCAGCCCAATCCATCCGAACTTCAGTTCTATAGCCGGTACCCTGGTGATATGATAGCATTCGAAACAGTGAATATAAAGGATTATTTGAGGCCTATGGTTGCCTCAGCTTTATTATGGTACGCCCAGTACATTGGGTACCCGGAAATGAATATCAGCAGCGAAGATCCTCGTCCTTCCCTTAGGGTAGGGTAATCAAAGCATCAGCAAATATTTCTCAAATTGGGGAATAAAATCATCAAATAATTCGCACCCGCTCGCTTTCTCATACTCGCTTTTTGTAAAAGTGTAAATTATATATCCATTTTTTACACATTCCATTTGATATTCCCAATCGCCAATTTTCCAGGCAATAGCAAGGCTGCCTGCCTGAGTCGGCTTAAAGCTCAGGTTTTGCTCTAAATTAATGTCCTCGATGTAATTGAGCACCTTTTCGGCATTATCACGGGCAATCTCATTAGGCTTTGGATTATACGGATTACGCATATTCAATACAGATATTATTTGTGGGTGCATCTAAAGTTAAATAATTGGCTTATTCGCATTTTATACGGCAGCCACACCAATATGTTCGAAAATTTTAATGGTATACGGTTTGCATATAAGTTAAAAGCATCTTTATTATTAACCATTAACGATGTGACAACAAAAACCTATTAAAAATTATCGCTATGTGTAAACTTGTATTAATTGACGATAATCCTATAGATCATTACATCATGCGGACAATGCTTTATAATAACGAAGTATGTCAACAAGCTACTTACACTTTTGATGGCAGCATGATCCTTGAGTTTATGGAGGAGAATAAGTCGGCAACTGAAAAACTACCGGATGTAATTTTTCTTGATCTGACAATGCCCGACTTTAGCGGGTGGGAATTCCTTGACCGGTTTGAGAAATTAAAAGACAGTTTTAATAAACATATTGAACTGTATGTAATGACATCATCGGTAAGGGAATCTGATAAAGAGCGTTCAAGCAAATACCGTTGTGTTAATTCATTTATCAGCAAACCGTTATCAAAGCAAACATTAAATTATATCTGTCAGCATAGCGCTGCTTAACCTGAAACAGTTTTGTTTTTTCATTTATAGTTTTTTTAATTAGACAACCAAAATCGCCGGGCACCAACCCGGCTTTTTTTGTTGTAAATAATCCTAAATCTTCTATCGGCTTGTCGCATGTAACTTACAGTTGATTTTTTTATAACTTCAAAAAAAAATAATGCGTATAAGATAAAACATGATAGCACCTACTATACCCCACAACGAGCCGGGCCGGTTACAGGACCTCTTCGAGACTGAGCTGCTTGACACCCCACACGAAAGTGAGTTTGATGATATTGTAAAATTAGCATCTGATATATGCCGGATGCCTATTTCATTAATAACCCTTGTCGATTCCAACAGGCAATGGTTTAAAGCGAAAGTGGGCCTTGATACTGATGAAACAAGCAGGGAAGTTTCCTTTTGCGGACATGCCATATTGCAGGATCAATTATTTGAAGTACAGGATGCATTGACTGACGAAAGATTTTTTGACAACCCTTTGGTAACTAACGATCCGTCGATCAGGTTTTATGCAGGTTTCCCGTTAGTTACAAACGCAGGTAATCGACTGGGTACATTATGTGTGATTGACCGGATTCCAAGGAAGCTTACTGATGAGCAGATATTTGCACTCGGGGTGCTTTCTAAAAATGTGATAAAAATTGCCGAGTTACGCCAGAAAAACAAACATCTGAATCACCTGGCCGAAACGCATAAGAAAATGACCTCTATACTGGCACATGATGTACGAAGCCCTATGGTTTCTATAAAAGGCATTATAGACTATAAAAAAGCAGGTTTGTTTGATGAATACGAAGCAGAAGAAATGATGGACGTTGCATTGGAGCAACTATCCAATACCCTGCAAATGGTGGACGACGTGGTAGATTGGGGTCAATCTCAGTTAAAATATTATGATGTCCAAAAAGAGATTATACAACTGAATGATGTTGTGAATACTATATTTGGTTATGAGGCATTAAAAGCCCGGATCAAGAATAATGAGCTGATCAATAATGTCGGCGATGTGCAGTTATTAACTGATAAAAATGCGATCACATTCATCATCCGTAACCTGGTAAGCAATGCAAATAAGTTTACAGAGGGTGGCGAGATCAGGATAGCCGCTTTAAAAACCCCAAATCACATCGAGATCTATATTGAGGATACGGGTTCAGGCATGCCTGCTGAAATATCTTCAAAATTATTTACCAATGCTACTGTATCAACCGCAGGTACTAAAAACGAAAAAGGCAACGGACTGGGTTTATTGCTGGTGAACGAATACATCAATAAACTGCAGGGATCAATCATTGTTGAAAGCGCATTAGGCACAGGTTCCAGGTTTACGATAAAGCTTACCGAGATCGAACTTTAACCCAACAGTTATTTCAAGGCAGACTGAATATCGCTCAGCGAAACCCCAAGTACCCTGGAGGCTACACCACTCAGTCTTGCCTTATCACCTGTAAAATGAAAGATAAAATGTTGATGAGTGAGCTTTTCTCCGGGTTTTAAAAATGCGCCGGGCGATACGCTTTCCATTTCATAAAAAGGGCCCAACTGGCTACCGTTTCCTAACGGGCCGTCATTATAGGCATTTACAGCATCCCCCACCAATGGGTCTTTATCGGTTTTCCATTCCTGGTTAAGATAGGTGGCTTTATTATCTACATCGAACAGAATAATACTGAGTACATTATTAGCTGCATCGTAACTTCCGGCTACAGATAATGTACGGGCTGCCGACATTCCCAACTTCCCCCTGGATTTACCATCGGCCTTAAAAAACAGGTGCCCGTTTTTTGTAACGACCCTATTAGAAGGTATTTGGCCAAAATAGTCGGTTGTAGCTATCTTTCCGCCTGCCTTTTCATTATAAGGAATAACGATAGTAACCTGCGGCGACGGTGTGAACATATCCAGGTTCCATAAGCAAGGTGCACCGGTTTGTTTTGTCCACTCGTCTTTACCGGTATTGATAATGCTGTTATTTGTTTTTATGCCCACCGCTTTAACGCTACTATCCAGCTGGATTTTTAGCACCTTATTGATATCCTCACGTTCAAGCAAAGTGATCTTACGGTCAACTTTCAGATCGAGCTTTGTATCCTTATAATTTACTAAACTCATCTCCTTGGTTAAGGACACCTGGTTTTCGCTTTTGCCTGTCACCTTCCAGCTTTCATGGTCAAACGCTGCAGGGGTAAACCAATTGGCAAATTCCATTTTTGTGCCTTTCTTAAAGAACAATGCAAATTTTCCGCCTTCAGGGCCAAGCCAAAGCCTGTCTTCACCCCCATAAGCATTCATATGCGGGTCAACAGCTGCATCAAAGGCTTTATAATTTATCCATCCAAAACTTTTCCCAGTATCCCCTTCGGCGGTTGAAGTAAACACCTTGCCCTGGTATTTCGGCGAAACCACAACTTCTGATACCCCATTGCTGTCTTTAAGTATCACCACGTCACCTTTTTTCCTGAGAAAATCCAGATCGTATCCAAATGTTCCTGGTTTTGCGGTTACTACCGCACTGTGAAAACCTTTGTCAGAACTATGGCAGGAGCACAACAGCGCTGCGCCGGCAACAAACACATGAATGGGGTTTAATTTCATATCTTTTTAGTTTACTTCTAACTGATCTTTTGCAGGTAATTTCGGAAAAGGATTATGCGGCTCGGTCTGGTACCAGAAAACGGTTGTGGCAATATCATCCTGCAAAGGCATATAGCGGCCATCCTGGTGCCAGCCCAAATCCTGTATGGTTACTTTCAGGTCTTTATCAAAACGGATGGGGTCCATAATATGCCAGCGGTATAAACCAAAACGCTGCGCAATCTCATAATGCCCGTCGCCCCGGATAACCTGCGGCAAGCCGGTATATGGGCCGCTGAACTCGGTATAGTTGCTGGTTTCGACACCTGCTTTATTCTTTTTTTGCGTATCAAAATCATAGGCGCCGCAGAAATAATCCTCGGTACCTGTGCCATTGATGGTCGGGAACTCGGTATCACCATCCATAAAAAATTTGATCTCGCCTTCGCCCCACCAACCGTTTTTATTGGAGCCGTAAGCCATGTAAGTACCCACATATTGGCCTTTGCCTTTGATGCTATCCACCAAAACATAATCCTTTTTAAACGGCAGGGGGTTTACCCTGCGAAACTGGGCATGGAAGTAACCGGCATCTTTTGGTACTTCGGTAAGGGTATAGTCCACCTGGTAATACAGCACCATATCTTCGCTATTAATATTTTCCATGGTGATACGGCATTTTTTGCGGAAAGGCATCGGCCAATAGCAATTTAGTCCGCTGCCGGGGTTATCCGCAACTGCCAGTGATGTTACCGGAGCAAATTTGCCCCATCCCAAGCAAAAGAAATCGCCAACGGGCACTTCGATCGATGGCGTTGCCTCATCATCCCAATAAAAACGCAGGATCGAATAGCGCCAGTTCCCGGTCGGGGTCATCCAGATATGCTGAACTGCCCCGGGGCCATCAATTTCGGCAACTGTATACACTGTATGTTTTTTGATCACAACACTTGGGCTCACTTTCCATTTCTGCCCCAGATCACGTGACGGACCAGCGCCTGTGCCTGTCGTAGCCATTCCCCCCTTGCCTTTTTCACCATTAAAATTTTCAGGACTGATGGAGCGCGTTTTTGCATCCGATGTACGGTAAAGGTTGTTGAGATTGACATCCAACCCGCTAAACTTTTGCGCCTTTGCCGAAAACGCAATCAAACCCAACACCAGGAAACCGAGTAACTGTTTTTTCATAGTGATATGTATTTATAGTGGTTTAAAACTTATGGTATTTACTAAAGTACCGATATGATCAATGCTGATAGATACTACGTCATTTTCCTGCAGGGTAAAGTCGTTAGGTGGTACAAGACAGGTGCCCGTCATTAAAAAACTGCCATCCGGGAAGTCACATTCGCGGTACAGGTAGCCCGCGAGTTCGGGGAAGCTTCGTTTCATCCTGCCGATACCTGTTTCATCACGGTAAACCTCCGTATCATTTCGGCTGATGCTCATATTAATAGCCGTGTCAGACGGTACAGGTTGCTCCGGTACATATAAACATGGGCCCAAAGCCGCGCTTCGCTCAAATATTTTTGCCTGCGGCAGATAGAGGGCATTTTCACCTTCAATACTGCGCGAGCTCATATCATTGCCTATAGTATACCCTTGTATATTTCCTTTTGAATTAATAAACAGGGTCATTTCGGGTTCGGGTACATTCCATGATGAATCGCGGCGAATATATACCTGCTGACCATGACCTGCAACCCGGTGCGGCATTGATTTGAAGAAAAGCTCCGGCCTTTCGGCAGCATAAACCTTATCGTAAAGATCAGCAGCACCTGAGTCGGCCGACTCTTCCATACGTGCTTCGCGGCTTCTTAAATAAGTTACCCCGGCTGCCCAAACCTCCTGTTTTCCAATTGGTGCTAACAGACTTTCGTTGATATGTGCCGTAGCCATAGCTTCGGTAAGGACCGGAAGCTCAGGAATTATCTCTGATAAATAATTATACAGCCCCTCTCGATTAATGAGTCCGTCCCAATCATACTGGATCAGGTAGCTGGCATTGTTGTGCTGCAATATAATTCCGGCAGATAGCTTGTAGAGTTTCATCAGGTAATAATTGGAAATACAATATAGGAAGGTTCATTAGGTTAATGAACACTTTTTTTCAAAAGATTAGGAAACTGCATAAATTTATAATAATAATTTTTTTAACAGTCATAAAAAGAGGGGTGTCACACTGAGGCACTCGAAGTGCGGTGCGTAAAGGCCTTTGCCCACATGCTTCGAGTGCCTCAGCATGACACCCATTACACAATGTTTTCCATTTTTAAACAGTTTCTAAATAAATCGATCCTGTTTTATTCCTTTACCCACTTACTCTTAAATCCTAATTTCTTCAGACCATTTTGAATATCAGGATTATTCATAAACAATTTCCATATCAGTCCGGTGCGGTAGTTTTCTATCATCACCACAATTGGCCCCTGGTCTATAGCCAGGTGCGTTTTGGCATACCAATTATGCGATTCGCTGAAGCCGTCTGCAAAACCGTATGGGCCCCATATCTTATCGCCCAGGTCATAATAAAAATGTTTGAGTGCCTGCATGGAATACTCCGGTGTATATGGGAACGACGATAAGGCGGCAGTAGGTTGTATCACTCCCCTGTCGTCTTCCGGGCAATGGGCAACATAGCCTTTCCAGCTGTCGCCGGCAGTTAAGCCCCAGCAATTAGCGCCATAACCTTTAAAGTGCTTCGGATTATCAATACAATATGCCCGATTGATCAATGTATGGTTCTTCGTTTGCACAGCATAGTCAATATCATGGTCATCCACCAATCCATTAGGGTCGATGCCCATGTAAGTGTATTGTTCAAAAAACAACGGACCGCCCCCATTATAATTACCCAAGGGAAGCACATAATTGTAATATGATTTACCATTCTTCCATCCCGAACCTTTTACCCAGCTATTTTCGTACAGTTCCTTTGATATCGGGTGACCTGGCGATGAAGCTGAAACGATATAGGTGATCAGCGCCTCGTCGTACCCAAATACGGGGAAGTTCATGTCAAAATCGTTATCAGGGCTCCAATGCCAGTATAGTGCTTTATTATCGCCTTTACTGTGCCAGTTCCAGTCGGCGGACTCCCACATTTGCTGCACACGTTTTTGAAAATATCTTTCGGGCAGACTGTTTCCTTTAAAATAGGCTTTTGCAGTAAGCAGTCCCATCATTAAATAAGATGTTTCGACGATATCCGCACCATCATCTATCCGGCCAAACGGAATCGTCTTGCCCGTTTTTCCGTTCATAAAATGCGGATAAATGCCGTGGTAACAATCAGCCTTGATCAAAAAATCGGCGATCTTTATTAAACGTCTTAAAGCGGTATCCCGGCCTATCCATCCGCGGCTTACAGCCACAACAGTTGACAAAATACCCATCCCTGTACCACCTATGGCACAAGCCTCCGGCCCGAATGTAGATTTACTCAAATTGGGCTCATCATCCGCCTCGTTAATGTAATCCCAGTAATATTCGGCCTTAACTGTATTGTCCCGCTCACGTGCCAGCCCGCTAACCGGGTGCGCAAAATCCCAGAAATACCGGAACGTTTGTCGCTGAACAATATCCAGCAATACCGAATCGCTCACATTTTTAATAATGCCGACCGGCGCAATATCGTCAGGCCCGGATACTTTGTGTGCTGCGTGTTTCTTTTGAGCAAACGTTGCGGACGACAGGGCAATAAATAAGAAAGTGAAAACTGACTTGTGTTTCATTATGATGTATAGATCTTCTCAATTGGTTTATTCTTCCAAGATAGTACATTTCTGATACCGCAAGCAAACAATAATTTAAAACTTAAAATATTGTTACACAGGTTAAACATGCACGGCATTATTTCGTATAAAGAATTAGAGAATGCATTTTATCATTTAATTTACCTTGAAATATTATCTCACTTGCTTGTTTTTTGTGCTTTGGTTTGGCGGGGTATCGGCAATTGATCTCTCAAAACAAGATACATCAACCGTAAATCATCTGAATAAAATAGCTGAAGGATATTTCAAATCCGATCCGGACAGTGCTTCCTATTATGCTGGCCAAAGCATTACTCTGGCCAGAAAGATCAACTATCCTGCAGGTCTGGCAAATGGTTTGTTGATGGCCGGACATATTGACTATTTTAAGGGGAAATCAGATGAGGCGATCAAAAATTTTGATGAGGCTATTGCGATCTATAAAAAAATAAATGATCAAAGTGGACTGGCTGCCTGTTATGTACAATACGGGCGAATGTATAACATACTGGCCGATTATGATAAAGCACTTGAATATCTTAATAAGGCGCTCCCGATCATTAAGAAAACGCATAACGAATTGGCGCTAACCGACTGCCTTAAAAATATCGGGATTGTTCACTTCAGTCGCGGGCAGTTATCAAAGGCCCTGGATTTTTATTATGAAGCATTGTTTATAGCAGTTAAAAATCATTACCCGGTTCCTACTGCCGAGCTGTACAATAATATCGGTGTGATCCTCCAGAATATGGAAGTTTACCCGAATGCCCTTGAGTATTACAAAAAGGCCATCGCCATTTTTGAAGGCACCAATAACCTGCAGGCATTAGGGACTTTGAATGAAAATGTGGGCGAGGTATTACTTGCACAAAATGATTTTGACCATGCTATCACCTATCTGGATAAGGCAAACAACATTGCTAAAAAGCAAAATGACCAGGATGGGTTAAGTTCAGTCTACACCGATCTCGGGTTATGTTATGCTAACAAAAATCAATTTAAAAAAGCCATAAGCTACCTGGATACATCACTTTTGATAGGGATCAAATATAGAATTGTATATAACCAGGCATATTCTTACATCGGGTATGCCACGGTATATAACATGCAAAAAGACTACAAAAGAGCTTATAACTATGCAATAAAGGGACAACAGCTTGCTGTTAAACTGGGTAACTTGTCGGTAAAGGCAAGTGCTGCGCTGCAATTAAATAAAACACTGGCTGGTTTGGGAAAAGTTGATGAAGCTTATAAGTTATTGAATGAATATATCAGTATAAAAAACAGCCTGAAGGATAACGAAAGCATACAAAAATTAACATCCTATAATTTCGAACTTAGTTTTGCGGTAAAACAACGTTTACTGGCACAGCAGCAGCACGAAAAGGACTTATTATACAAGCAAAATACACGCGCCCAACGATTAACAATCCTGGTTTTTTTGGTCATTATTATCGCGATGATTGTGATCACAGGTGTTTACTATCTCGAAAAGCGAAAACAGCAAAAGGTCAATGCCATGCTTGAGCATAAGAATGCCGAGGTGCTTGATCAGAAAGCAGACCTGGATAAACAAACTGTCAAGCTAAATGACTTGAATACACTGAAAGACAGATTAATAGCTATACTGGCACACGATCTTCGGGCACCATTGAGCACTTTAAGGGGCTTGTTCGATCTGTTGCAGGATGATACTATCTCGCACGAGGAAATGCTTAATATGATCCCTGATGTATTAAAAAAACTGGAATATACCTCCGACTTTCTTGACACGCTGCTATTCTGGATCAATAGCCAGATGGAGAACTTTGATAAGGCGGTAAAAAACTTTTCTGTACGCGAAGTGCTGGTTGGCGAAACGGCGAACTATCACGAACAGGCATCACGTAAAGGGATCAGTTTAATTGAGAATGTGCCGGACGCATTAACTGCCTTTGCCGATCCAAGCTCAGTTCAGATCGTGGTGAGAAACCTGATCACCAATGCTATCAAATTTTCTGGCAAAGACGACATTATTGAGGTTTCAGCTGAACAAGAAGACGAAAACATCCTGATCAGGGTAAAAGATACCGGCCAGGGTATGACGACCGAACAATCATACAAACTGTTTAAAAGTAAGGTAGACAGCAAAACAGGCACCCATAATGAACAGGGAACAGGCATGGGTTTGTTATTCTGCAAGGACCTGGTAGAAAAGTGCAACGGCAAAATATGGGTAAAAAGCGAACAGGGTATCGGAAGTGAATTTTTATTTACCGTGCCTGTGAGTTAATTAATGTGCAGATGTGTGAATGTGCAGATGTGCAGAGGGATTTAATGGGCAAATTCCTTATTAAAACATTATATAATCATACTATCTCATCCGCACATTCGCACATCTGCATATTTGCATATCTGCAATAAGTCTTATCTTTAGGCGTCAATTTACCTTGTGATGTTTAATAAGCTGGCACGTAATCCATATTTTATATTTCTGCCTTTCCTTTTCTTATATGTTTTCGTCATTCTTATTAATAAATGGCCCACTTTATATGGTGATGAGATCCGTTATGCTGATTTTGCCTGGCACCTTCTTCATGGCTATTACTCGCCACCTGCACCGCATATTGATCTGTGGAACGGGCCCGGGTACCCTTTAACCATAGTACCTTTTATGGCGCTGAAGATCCATGCGCTTAGTATCACCCTTATGAATGCCCTGTACCAGTACCTCGCGGTGGTATTCTTATACAAAGCGTTGAGATTAATCACCAGTCACAAAATGGCCCTGTTGTTTACTTTGCCACTGGCTATTTATCCTAATGCGTTGTCCATTTTACCAATCCTTTATACCGAGGCGTTTACTTGTTTTTTGGTATCGTCGTTTATTTATGCCATCACCCTTAGCTACACCAGGGGGCGTATAAAATATGCCGTCATAGCCGGACTGGTGCTGGGCTATCTCACTTTAACCAAGATCATTTTTGGATATGTGCTGATCATCGGCCTGGTTGCGTGTTTGTTGATGCTGTTGTCCAAAAAGAACAGACCTTATCATATCCAATCGATAAAGATATTATTGATCGCATTCGCAGTGACTATTCCTTACCTGGCCTATACCTATCACATGACAGGCAAAGCTTTTTACTGGGGAAATTCAGGCGGAATGAGCTTGTACTGGATGAGCTCGCCATACGAAAATGAATATGGCGACTGGAAGCTTCCGGAACTAAACAACCATCAATACCCGATGCTCTTTAAATCGCCCGAAGGCGCGGCTATGTTACAGAAAAATCACTCTGAAGAGGTAAGCTTTATTCTAAAACACAGTGCTATTGAACAGGATGCCCTTTTTAAGCAGGCAGCCATCAAGAACATCGAAAATCATCCGTTCAAGTTTGTGACGAATTACTATTATAACGTATCGCGGATGCTGTTTAACTTCCCTTACTCCTACTCTTACCAGGACGGCGCAATTGTAGGTAACATCATGAGGGGCTCCCTGCTTTTATGGGTTTCGCTTATTGGTGTTGCAGTGACCTTTTTTAATTGGCGAAGGATAATTTATCCCGTAAAGTTTCTCCTGCTGATCACAGGCATT
>Ga0307510_10002833_pt1 | contig 19915 bp, 36 predicted proteins | sample 12_EM_MG_FD_207224 | JGI IMG/M metagenome (GOLD analysis project Ga0307510, IMG submission 207224) | Populus trichocarpa ectomycorrhiza microbial communities from riparian zone in the Pacific Northwest, United States - 12_EM | ecosystem: Host-associated > Plants > Roots > Unclassified | place...
TTGAAGGACCCTGTTAGGTGCTCGTGCCGCGTGTTGTGGTACTGTTGTCGTGACTGCGCCCGAACAAAAGAGGCTAAGTGGTGTGTCACGTGAAATCTGGGCTTGATCCCGATCACAATCACAGTGCTAGTAAAGTACACATGTCCTGAAGGCTTAGGATCCCTCTTTCACACAGTAATGCAAAACTGGATCATGGGAGTGAATGAGGTAAATTTGGAAAATTCTACGAGAACCAGTGAGCAAATGAGGAAACCACGGGCTGATCTGATCAAGTCTTGGATCAAGTGATCTCGCCTCTCTCCGAGTAATTTGCGTTAACTCAAATTCATTTGACGATAAAAAACGAGATAAGGAGACTGAAAACTTTTCTTGTTCACATCAAACAACAGACCCAAGTAAGATCGAGAGCGATGTCTACTTCAAAAGGTCGCGTTCTTCTCGCCTATTCTGGTGGCCTTGGTGAGCACCCACCAAACTTATGTAGCCATTGTAATTGAGACAATCCCAGACACGTCATGTATCCTTGTATGGCTCATCGAACAGGGCTATGAGGTTTATGCCTTCCTCGCGGATGTCGGACAGGAGGAGGTAAGAGGAAATAGCGAAGCCGAGGATTACTCATCACGTCTCACAAAGGATTTCGAAGCCGCCCGCAAGAAAGCCCTGAACGTAGGAGCGAAAAAGTTCTTCCTCGAGGTTAGCCAGGCATCCCTACAACGCTGCGACATATATCAACCGAGCTACTGGGCAGGACCTCAAGCGCGAGTTTATCACCGAACTCATTTATCCGGCCGTCCAAGCCAATGCGATCTACGAGGTCAGTCTCGCACTTCCCCAAAGTGTCAACGTTATCTGATCGGTGATTCCCCACCAGAATGTATACCTTCTAGGGACTTCCTTAGCGCGGCCCGTCATCGCTCGCGGAATGATCGCCGTCGCGGATAGAGAGGGTTGCGAGTAAGTTGCACCTATATTTCTTTCAGTTGTTCCGGTTGCGATCACTACACCGCCAGCTTCGTGTCCCATGGCTGCACGGGCAAAGGAAACGACCAGGTTCGGTTTGAGCTCGCCTTTTACGGCCTCAAGCCCAGTATTAAGGTGATCGCCCCATGGCGGATTCCTGGTAGGCCCATCTATTTTCTGTCTTGTTGGGTCCCATAGAACCGTTCCCAATGTCTGTTAATTGACTAACACAGAATTCTACCATCGATTCGCCGGCCGCCAGGCATTGCTCGCTTACGCTGCGGAGAAGCAGATCCCCGTTCAACAGACCGCCGCTAAGCCATGGTCAACAGACGAAAACCTCTTCCACATTTCGTACGAGGCCGGAATCTTGGAGGATCCAGACACGACACCACCTGCCGATATGTGGAAGCTCACCTCTTCGCTCGAAGGTGCTCCGACCACGCCCGAACCTATTTCAATCGAATTCAAGGCTGGTCTACCAGTCAAAATTACTGTGGGCTCGGCAACGCACACAGATCCGGTCGAGATATTTTTGGTTTTAAACTCACTAGGCCGCAAGCACGGAATCGGACGCATCGATATTGTCGAAAACCGCTTCATCGGTGTCAAGTCTCGGGGATGTTATGAATCACCCGGGGCCACAATTCTGCGCGCAGCTCATATCGATCTGGAGGGTTTGACGCTCGATAGGAACGTCCGGTCACTTCGCGACCAGTTTATTACGGTCGAGTTAAGCCGCATCTTGTACAACGGTCACTTTTTCACCCCGGAGCGCGAGTTCGTCACGAGCGCCATTCCCGCTAGTCAACGCACGGTGAACGGCGTGGTTCGACTGAAACTATACAAGGGCAACGTGGTCATCGAAGGCCGTTCCTCCGACGAAGTAGGCTGCCAGGGAATGCTACGTATTTATTGAGTTACTGACGGATCTATCCAGGGTCTATATGACGAAAAGGAATCGTCCATGGACGAGCTGGGAGGCTTTGAACCGAGTGACACTACGGGATTCGTCCAGATCGAGTCCATTCGTATTAAAAAGTACGTCGAGACAGCGTTGTTGAGAGTTGATGGTGTTAAAACTTGTTTTAGATGGGCACAGGCGAACATACGCAGGGGACAGAGTGGCGTTGAGCCAAAGGATGTGTATGGTACTCGTATCTGAACATCCTCATACTTGAGAAGAAACAAAGCTCCGTTCGTGTACGTGTACAGTAGATGTCCAACAAACCCAAACTTGTTGTTTGATGTGGTCGTTGACACGTGACCGCTCCACCGCTTTCGAGCCGTGCGCGGTCTTTGGTCGTGTCGTGAATGATAACGATGGACAAAGATAATAAGGAAGACTTCACTTTCGGACGCTCTTGTGATCTCAAGGTCCCGGTCACATTTCGGGTGTAGGAGGACTCAACTTTGACGTTCTTCTGTACGCTGATGCATGGTAGATCGCAGCTCGAAGGTGTGCGGCATCCTCGACCTCTTACGGACCTCGTAGACAAGCCAGAGCTGCGCTTCCATGGGGTCCAATCCCCGTACGCCTGGTCTCCCATTATCCTAGAATCATCCCTGACTTTCCTTAACAGCGGACTCTCAGATTTATTTGTCACATGTCAACTCATTGCGGATAACAAGCCTCTCACCATTCCATTTCGGACATCCTACAAGGCCTTCAAGAATAATTATACGTCAGGATCTAACTACAGCAACCGTTTCCGCTCTGCTAACTCTTCTTACATAGGTGGAACGAGTGGATTTCGTTACCGATTCGCTACTGCGATATCCCTCTGAGCTCCCAGATAACATTTACTGTATGGGACATAGCAGGGCCTCGCGCAGCGGCACCCGTGGGTGGCACGACTTTCCGGCTATTCAGCAAAAAATGGTCTGTTGTTCTCTGCACTCATACTGTGGACACAGCATTGATCATTGGTTCTTGGGGTTGGTAGGACATTGCGGAGGGGGAAGCACCGGATGTTATTGTGGCCGGGTAAGGAGGCTGATGGAAGTGTGGAAACCACGACGCCGAGCAAATCAGACGTCAGGGACGAGATGGGGAGACTGGAAAAGGTGAGTTTCCCGCTGTTCGACGGGGGGTGGCTGACTTTGGCTGGATATTTCAGCTCGTAAAGAAGCACGAGCGGGGCGATATGGCGAAATCTGAATGGCTCGACAAGTTGGTTTTCCGGAGGATGTCAGAGATTCACGCAGTGCGTTCCCGTATGCTATCCGTTGTCTATATGGCTGAACAAGATAAAGGAGGAAACCGAAAAATCGAACAATATCTATCTTTATATCGATTTGCCCCGCTTCGACTTCCCTGTTATTTTCAGCGAGCTGGTGAAGTTCATTTCGTATTTTCGCGTAGCATAATTGATTGATTCTTTCCCCTATAGGAAGCTGTGACGTTGGACCGCCAGCCATCACCGTCATTACCAACCACACATTCCCCAGGACCTCCCCTCCTTCCGGCATCGTTCCACACCGACTCATCAATGTGGGCCGTTGTGGACCCTGACATACCCCGCGAGAACCCCGTTGAAGATAAACACCGCCGCCTTGTGCGTAGCCACCGAAGCAGTCCCTACGACCGAGAGCTGAAGCCTAACACGAAATTGCGGGATGAGCTCGGGGTACGAACCATCACCTCTTGGGGTTGTTGTTAACTCAGCCGACGGTCGGATCATCCAGGTCATTTTGGGCTATGCGCCAAGCCAAGTCCTAACATCCGAGGAGAAGGATCTGGTCTGGAAGTACCGGTTTTACCTCGCACGCGATAAACGCGGTCTCACCAAGTTTGTGAAATCGGTGACATGGCGGGATCCTATGGAAGTGAAGCAAGCCGTGGAAGAGCTACTTCCTATGTGGACGGAGATCGATACCGATGATGCTCTAGAGCTCCTCGGTCCGGGTATTGTCGACTCGCGGGTCCGTGCTTTTGCCGTCAGGCAACTGGCCAGAGCAGACGATGATGTGAGTATGGTGTCTTGTGCAGCAGCGTGCAACTCGGCTTATCCCATCTAGGAGCTTATGCTGTATCTTTTACAACTGGTTCAATCCCTCAAGTTCGAGAGCTCTGCTAGCGACGCAAGATCTTCACGTTCGATAACGAGCGCTATATCATATGATGACAGCGGCCTCGCGGATTTCTTGGTCACCCGCGCCGTGCATAATCGCGTCCTTGGGTACAGATTATATTGGTACCTGACTGTAGAGATCGCGTTAGAGGATCGCCAGATGGGTAGAATGTACGGCAAGGTTATCTTCGAGTTTTTGAAGCAAGTAGAAGAGGTACGACGTCATACTTTTCAGATTGGTCAAACGGGGTCCAACGCTCATCTTACAGTCTGAGAACGGTAAAGAACGTAGAGAACTTCTTAAACGCCAGGCAGAGCTCGTCACCTCTTTGGCAAAGCGTGCCAAGGAGTTCAGCAACCAAAAGGAGCCGCGTCCAAAGAGAATAGAGAAGCTGCGTTCCTTCCTCGCCGATCCGAGGAATAACCTCCTTTCGATGCCGCCGCTCCCTCTCCCTCTCAACGGAAATATCGAAGTGGTGGGAATCATTCCAGAGAAAGCTTCAATTTTCAAGTCGAATCTGTCCCCACTTTTGTTATATTTCAGCTGTTCCGACGGGTCAGAGTACCCCATCATCTTCAAGGATGGAGACGACTTGCGACAAGATCAGCTCGTCATCCAGCTCTTCACTCTGATGGACCGCCTTCTCCGGCAAGAGAACCTCGAGGTCAAGTTGACGCCCTATCCTGTACTTGCCACGGGGCCGCAACAGGGAATGATGCAGTTCATCCCGAGCAAAACCATCGCCAACATTGTAAGTGAACACGGGACGTTGTTGAATTATATGCGCGCACATTACCCCGACGAGGGCAGTGTTGGGACATATGGGGTCGATCCAGCCGTCATTGACGCGTTCGTTCGTAGCTGCGGTGAGCTTTTTTTCACTCTGTGGGTGGGTGGGGTGATAACCTTCATTTCCTGCAATTTAGCGGGGTATTGCGTCGTCACATATCTACTCGGTGTTGGAGACCGTCACTTGGACAATTTACTCGTGGCGCCAGATGGTACGCGCCAATCGCCTGTCTCTCGTCAATATGATTTAGTTGACTGAAGTCCACCATCAGGTCATTTCTTCCACGTCGACTTCGGCTACATACTTGGTCACGATCCAAAACTGTATCCACCCGCCGTCAAGGTTTGCAAAGAGATGGTTGACGGCATGGGCGGTGTGCATTCGCAGCACTATGCGCGCTTCACGAACTTCTGCTTTACCGCATTCAGCATCCTTCGGAAGAGTGCAAACCTCATCCTCAACCTCGTCACCCTCATGGTTGATGCAAATATCCCTGACATTAAAGGCCGTAATGTACACGAATTGTTGCAAGAGAAATTCCTTCTGGATCTCACGGAAGAAGACGCGATGAAGCACTTTGAGACACTCTTGAACGAGACGTCCTACTTCACGAAAGTAGTCGATCGTTTCCACGACATCGCTCAATACTGGAGGAGCTAGATAACAAAAGCAATCCGGTGTTACAGCGTTCGAAGGAGAGGCTAGTGGGTGGTATATTCTGATACGGCATAACCTAGAGGACTCATGGAGGATGGTGTTAAGGCAGGTCTGAAGGTTTCACTTTTAAGAGATGAAACGTTTCGCCTTTGCATCCTCAGGATAATGAGTAGAGAGGATCGCATGGGGCAACAGACGCCACAGCACGGGATAGGAGACAAGAGTCTGTAATATATAATAACACAAGGGGCTTAGCTTAGGGCTCAGCATACTATCGTACAGGGATTTATATTATACAAGAGAGCCGAGTTGGGTGGGATCAACGAAACCACCTATACATGGATCTCTCTCATATCTTAGTTGGCCTTATTGATAGTTGTATCTCGTACATGTCATTATGTCATTAAATATTGTATACACTGGAAAGAAGTTGAAACTTGTTAGCACTAGGCCTGAGACCTGGGCTAACACCGGGTATTCATTACAGCTGTAAGGCACGCATGAGTTCGTACAGTTTCAGAACGAAAGGGATAAGAATACCCTGAATAGAAAGGACAACTGAAACACTTTAGCTAAGAAATCATTGCAGGGCCGTAGAGAGAACAGGACGTACATCTTCGGGAGTAAGTCGGCCCATAACCTGCAGTGACATCGCCATTGAGAGAAAGTACTCCAAGTAGTACTGGAACGCGCACCGAATCGTCTGTGGACAGAGTGGCATCCACCATCGCCGACTTCTTCTCCTGTAGTTCGACGATGCGACTCTCGATGCTATCCTCGATTACAAATTTGATGGCCTGCACAGGCCTATGCTGGCCGAGTCGATGAATTCGATCCATAGCCTCTAATGTGATACTAGTTTAAAAAGTAAGGCGAAACTGCACAGTACTACTCACGAAATTCAACCTGTCAAACCAACGGACATCAGACACGGTCAAGAGTCTAAGGTCACGGGGGGGAGAAGGAAGAAGACCAACCGCAGGGTTCCACCAGCTATCCATGAGGTACACACGAGACGCCTCCGTCAAGTTGAGTGCCACACCGCCAGCCTTCAGACTGACGAGGAATACATTGACGTGTACATTATTCACTAAAAAAAGAAAAAGTTAGCTGAACCACTATCACAGCGTGGGGCCGTAGACCAAGGACTAACTAAAATGTCGAATAGTGGCATCCCGCGCTTCAGGACTCATTGTTCCTTCAAGCCGGCAAATCTAAAGGCCGCCATCAACCGACATCCGAAGGTGATGAAAGAACTAATTCACCGAGAACCCAGCACGCTGCAGCCGAAACGCGATCAGGTCCAAAAAGTTGACAAACTGGCTGAATACAATGCTCTTCGTGGTCGCGTCCTGACTGCGCAGATTACTCAGCTCTTCTACAAGGGCCTCTATCTTCGAACTCGATCGCCATGTGTCAATGTTCAGACGGCCAAGGATTCCCTGCCGCGCTGTTGCAGGCATTTCCAACTCCAAGGCCGGTGCATCGAGATCGATTGTGAGAGCGAGATGACAGACAGGGCAAACCGGCTACATTGCGTGCCAGTTAAAGCGGTACTGCATAACCAAAGGAAAATATAGAATCTCACCTCTGCTTCGATGGGTGCGTCAAAGTACTGTTTGATACACTCGCGATCGAAAATATGGCGGCATTTTGCCCGAATGGCATCCTCTGCAACATCGTTACACAATCGGCATATGGTAACCTCTTCATCTTCGTCGTTGAATTTTCCAGCGTTTTTCCGGCTGCGAATTACGAGATCAGGATGGCAAGCCATTTGACGCATGCGAGTAATCAGACTGAAGATGTTAGAGTAGTCTGTAGTTGCCCTTGCGTGATCAGGTGTTACTCTATTTGGAGCAGTAGACTCACTGTTAAGCAACGTTCCAGTGTCGACGTACGTGCTGAATTCTCGCTTTGCATCTGAAAACAGGCTCAGATATAGTTCCTTCTCCTCCGGGCTAAAATAGTCGCGCCGCATAATGACTGTACGCGGTGGGAGGCCCAAGTCGTCCGAACGCTGGATCTTTGTTCGCCGTAGCATGATCCGGTCCAGCAAGACGCGCAGCTTTTTGAATGCGACAGCGCCTGAACCTTGCATTCCGTACTTCTGAATGGGGGTGAGGATTTCGGTATTCCAGAAACACACGTGCATCATGGGACTATGTCCGCAACCTGGATGTAAGTAAGCGAGGGTGCAACGATAACAAAACTAATGGCAGACGCACCGTCGCATGTTCGTTTGTCGCTGAACCTCCAGTTTAAAGACTTGCAATCACATATTTTACCTGAGAACAATGTATTTCAGATGGTGATATGTGGCAGGAAAGAAAGAGGCGGGACCTACAATAATAATGGGAGAAGGGGTCACAACCTAAGAACCTGATCAAACTGTACAATTCGCCGACACGATTCTGGAGTGGTGTCCCCGAAAGGCACCAGCGATATTTCGCCTTCAGCTCAAAAGTTGCCTTCGCTGTGTTCGTCGCTCGTTCTTTGATATTATGAGCTTCATCGAGCTAGCACGGGACAGATACGTGAGAAGCATTGGGACAATCACACCCACGCACAACAATACGTTCCCATTCGACTGCGTGGATGGGTGACATTTCTTTGACCGTTGCACCCTTGCGTTTGACGCCCGTCTGTTGCTTCCGGAAGCAGTTCTCTAGCACGGCGTACGTGGTGAGGACGACATTATACTTCTCCAATTCCTCGGGGTCAGTTATGCGTGATGCGCCATGCCAGACGAGTACATCCATCCCGGCTGTGTGCGTGTTTATTTCGTTACGCCACTGCATAATCGCAACTGTCGGGCTGTAAGGTAGGTGTGTTGAAAATTCGCATATTTCGAAGAGTGAAAGGGATGGAAGGAGACGAAAAGATAAACGCACGCCACAACGAGATTAGGCTTCGCGGTGCTTGATACCATGAGAGCAATCATTTGGATCGTCTTGCCCATTCTGCATTACCATCAGGTCACAGCTGTGAGAGACCTATAGCGTCAACTTACCCCATCTCATCCTATGAAAATTCACGTAAGCATAGAGACCATTCTTAAAGATGCGCTAGACTGACCGCCAGCAGACCACCAGTATACTTACCGGATTCTTGCATACGCATCCAGTAGAGTGATTCTTGCTGGAAAGGTAGGAGGGTTACTCCGAGCCCCGATGGCTGCTCCGCTTTCTGGGGATCCATTATCCTGGCAACCGCTTCGAGGTCGCCCCAGGCATCGCGAAGCTCAGGGTGATGTTTGTGTAGCTGTCTAGAGGACCTAGTGGGTCAAGTGTTTATCGAGCTGAGAATAGAGTGATACGTGCTGGAAAGGTACGATGCGTCCCAAAAGCTGGCGAGGTTGGGCGGGCTCCCCAGGTCCGACGATTGCTTCGATGTCACTTAAAGTATCATGAGGCTCAGAATGATGATCGTACTGGAAAGGTACGATGGGTCCCAAAAACTGCAGAGGTTGAGGGGGGACCACAGATCCGACGATTGCGTCGATGTCGTCTAAAAGATTGTGGAACTCGGAGTGATGATCGTGCTGGGAAGGTACGATGAGTCCCAAAAACTGTTGAGGGGGCTCCACAAGCCCGACGGTTGCTACAATATCGTCCAAAGAATCGTGGGGCTCAGAATGATGATCGTGCTGGAAAGGTACGATGGGTCCTAAATAATGCTGGAGTTGAGGGGGCTCTACAGGCCCGACGGTTGCTTCGAGGTCGCCCACAGTATCGTGGGGCTCGGGGCGATGGTCGTGCAGCTGGAGGGTGAACGTGTCTCCCTGTGTCAAAATAGAGTCAGTTTCGAGAGCGAGTGGATCAAAGCAGAGACAATGCATAGAAATTCGGCAAACCTACCTCAAGACACCGCATGGTGGCCTGTGGAATACCAAAGGCGTTTACCGGGTCTGCAGGGATGAACGCGCGCTCGTAGATTATCGACGTTGGTGTTGAGGAATCGCGGAGCTGTAGAACGTTGTTGGTGTCGAGTTGATGACCGCCTATCACGTCGACCGCAACACGTTTCTCGAAGACATTCAAGTCGAATTGAATGTGATCAAGCTTGAGCATAAATGTAGGAGGGGCAGTTCGAGCTTCGGTGCCGTCCAGCGTTTCGTTACGGATCACGGCGACGGATGCTGTAAATGGACCACGGAGTGTTACTGTGTACCCGTTGTGATATCGGTATGTCCACATGGCAGAGGCACATTGTACAATCGCGCAGTTGGGTCCGACAACGCTCTCGTGCGCACCATCAAGAGACAGTGTCATGTACTTCACACCAGACTGACTTGTAACGAGAAAAAAAAGCGGAAGGCGGGGGGTGTCAACCTCTGTCCATACTAATCAACAGAACTTCTAACAGATCAGGTCAAATAAAGGCTAACCGAATACTTTTGCCTCTTCTCTTTGGTTTTCTTTCCGGAGGGTAAGTTTGAGAGTCGCCGATGACGTGAAGAACTCCTCCACCAAGTTCTTCCAGTATGCAGGCTGCAACTTTTCAGTCTACAAGGCAGATTTGTCGGTGATGAACTGGCAAATACTGTATGTGAGAGTGCACACTTTCTGGTCTTCGGTTGCAAGTCTGCCGCTTAATTCCAGGATACGGGTTAGGGCTTGACCAACCCCGATTGCGGGGACATGACTACGGAACCGAAGGTGAAAAGAGCACACACCATAAAATCATTGATTACACACGAACCTTGGAACTGGGAAACTAGCTGCTTGACCTACGTGAGTCACTTGTCGACCGAGCTCATCCTCTAACATCGTTCTCTTCGGCGTATCTAGGCGGCAGGGCCTGTGATCCTCTCTTCCCTCAGAACATGAGCTACGATGAATGCTGCCTACATCGTATGGCGTTGTCGGTTGTCTGTTGTCCCTACATCTATCTTTGCCGTGACCGGTTTTCCTCCGCACTATAGGTTCGTCTTTTGAACCGGTGAGCATCATGGCCTCACCCTCGAAGCCACTATCTGGATCTACGTCCGAGTCAACCTCGAACCCAATCTCCATCACAGAGCGTTGCACCGCTGCTGCGGGAGGTAGTGCAGCATGGACATGACCAGTAGAGCCGGCACTCGTCCATGTCCCAGCGTTCACCGGATAGCGAATGGAGGCTCTGATGGAGGCATCAAACCTGATCGCTTCTTCTACTTCAAGATCATCAAAATATCCGACGGCAGCGCAAGACGTCCTCTTGTAGGGGAATGTGCGATCTCCGGGGAGAGTGATGTCTCTTTCTTGATTGTCTTCGTCGCTGGTATCGGAATCCGTGTCACCGTGATCCGACTCGCCTCGAAGGGTGATAAGTTCTTCGTACTCAAGGCTGGCTTCGAAGTCCGGGACGAAGGCACCCTCAAGTCCGACAGCTAGATTGGAAGGTGCTCTACCCTTGCCTTTAGCCTGCGAATTCTCAAGATAAGCGATAACGATGAATCAAAGTCAAGGCGGTAGCTACGCTCACGTTTGCGGACAAGACTGGAATATCAACATATACCGCTCTCATAACTGCGCGCCTCTTTGTAGCAGGCTCGGCACAATCCGACCATAACGGATCGCCGCCATCGCTTTCAGCAAGTCTCTTCTGGCCCATTCCCGTCGTCCTCATGGGCGTGACGAAAGCCTTCCTATGAAAACTAAGTCCTTCCCCATCCTCGCCACTTGTGATGGGGGTACTATTAACAGTAGAAGCCCCGATATTGGGAAATGGCATAGTCCTAGGAGACCCTAGTAGAAATTGTTGTCCCATTCAATATCTTGCCGTGGTGCCCACGATAGAGGTAAGGTTAGTGGTGCTTTCCGAGGAACGGACAGGAGCTTATGCGAAAGTCGAAGGACGAGGTGAACCAAGTGAGTGATGAAGCTGAAGCTGGGCTAGGTCACATTTACATTTGTCCAGCACGACTGGAACGCGTGGCGCAGTGTTCGGCAAAACCCCTTTTACAATGCGCCACAAGCGCGTCTGTGATGCAAGTACTTGTCTGGGTGCGCTCTGGGTGCCCTGGTGTCCTCGGAGGCCGGCCGGGGGTGATGCCGGTAATGGGCCGATGAAGCGTGTGCCTCAGCAGTAACCCGATTCTTACCCACGTGCACCACATATGAACGCAAAAGGTAGGGCAATCTAGACAGAATGCAACAATTTGTATCCACGTAAATCAAATAGCAATAGCGAATTGTTACTCATATAACTATAACGAGGGTACCAACTCCTCATTTCTTACAAGCGGTTTTTCAGCCATCTCTGCCTCAACTTCTTCTGTCATGACCAAAGCTACGGGGGAGGATGGCGGCTCTACGCTGCCCTCCTGGGCCACATCATCTTCCGTCTCCATTTCCATCTTAGCTTGCCTGTGTTGGATCATTAGAACACCATTAAACACCCTCCAAAGTCAACGGAATACCTATATGACTCCCGACACCCCTGGCGCATCTTCGCAGAGCTGAATTTCTGTCTCTTGGACGCAGTGAGAAGTGACTGATCTAATTCTAAGCAAAAGTGGCGTTGGGGCTCGCTACGCTTCATCATTTCATTCGCTCTTACCATCATTCTCGCCAAGCAATAAAAGTTGATCGAGTTCAACCCATTGCCTTAAGATGTCGGGTGAACCAAGGCAATACTCAGATAAGAAGCGGGCGCACCATGACTTTGAGGAATCATAGAACTGTACAAGGTGCTGGCCCATTGGTGACCTAGACTTCGTGGGGCGCGATTTCAAAACTCTTTGCGGCACCGTGGGGTCATCTGGCTCGAAAATAACTGCGGCCCACCACGGGAAGTTCTCTAAGGATCGAGAGAATAAATAAGTGTAACCCTATGAGAAGTTGGGAACCACATACTAGCTTTAGCCCAGACTGTGTTTAAAGGTCAGTACTGTTATCGATAGCAAACAGAAAATAACGGTCACACCCAAAGTCCCGCCGTCTAGCATTTTGCCATCCTCCAGAACGACCTGACCAGGTTGAGGGGCCGACAGTTTCGTCTCGTCGATCTTCTTGACGCGCACATTCCCGTCGTCGTCCTCGCTGAGCGAACTGAGCGAACTGAGATCCGAGCCATCCAATGCAGAGGATGCGTTGAAGACGGACGCGACACGTTTGGAGCGCGCTCGTTTTTTCCGCATTGCTTTCTCACGGCGGGTAACTGGCGAGTCTAGTTCTTGGATGACGAGCTTGCCATCGGGGTCCTGGGAAAGAGTCATGTTGGGCTCTAGTTTAAACTTCAGTTTCGCCTCTGCCAAGGTCAGGGAGGTGGTGGACTGGTCGTTGCTGGAGGGTGGAATCGATACTGGGGCTTCTGCGTTCTGTATCGCATCAAAATGAACTTCAACACTAGTTTCCCTATGAACTATATCTTGACGTTCTGCCGCCCGTGTCAGTGATGCATAGTTGGTCATATTTAAGGCCGTGAGTCACCTTGCTCCTCTGGGGGTAGTTGGTCCATCGCTACAACATCTCTGTCATCTGACAATGCCATCTGGTCAAGCGGTGGGGTTCCGTTATCCTGCCCCTGGTCAATGACTTGTAGCGCGGGCATTGCGCCTTGAGCAGGAACAACCCCAGGCCCCACAAGAAAACGACTGCTGCTTGCAGCGAAAGTCGTTAATTCGTCTGTCTCGGGGGGACAAACCGCTGTGTCATCGAGGATGTCCTGACTTTTTGTGTCGGGCTGGACCCCAATTGTCTGGAAGTCTTCAGATGCACCAGACACGGTACTTGGGAGAGCAGCAACGGGGGAGGTGTGTCGCATCGGGTCTGTTCCGACTTGGCCAGGCTCTGACATCGTTATTCCAGGTGCACCTCCCTTGATGACTACACCAGGCGTAAGCGACACTTTGTTGTGAATAACGCGGTCACGACAAACACGCACCCTTGGATCGCTTCTTCATTGGCGGTGGCGGTGGCCGGTCGGTCCGCGCCCGCCCGCCCCGGCGCACCCCTGGATCCAGTATCCATCCCTTGTCGAATAGTGCGAACGAGGCTTTTGGGTTGATATCCGTCAAAACTTCCGCGTCTGTGCTAGGATGTGAGTGAGCCGGCTTGGCACGCTTACGCTTGCCCAGAATCTGCTCCGCTTCAGGCCCGTCCCCGATCCCAGAGCTCGCAGCGGTTGCTACTTCCATCATCGCTGGCACTGGGTCCTCGTCTACGGCCTTCGCTGGGGAGTGGGTAGGAATGTGCGTGTGAGGGTCGAACGAGGCATCAACCATTTCGAAATCAGCTTGGGGAGAAAGTGTTACTTGTGGCACCAAGGCGGGGCGCTGCTCTGAGCGTCTTTTTACAACCTCTGCCTTGCGCTCGCGTTTATTCTTGCGAGGGTGGAGGGCAGGCTGTAGGGGAGGTGGTGGAGGGGGCTTAGCCTCTGGTAGTTCGTATGCGAGTAGAAATTGAAGCGGGTTAGAATGTAAAACAATACTGAGTTCGTCGGTTATGTCCGGGGAAACAAGGAGATCAAGCAACGCCAAAGGGGGTTCGAGGTCACCAATCGTCGAAATGTCGTATCGCGAGTGACTATTGGCCACTATTTCATTATCCGAAATTAGCTCCGAAGGGGCTGAGGTTCTCAAGTTGTTGAGTTCCGCTAGCGCGAGTGCTGAATTTGACTTGATGCGCTGTGCCGCCTTGTAATATGGCGTCCCGGGTTTGTTGTATCGCATCGCGTTCTCGATGACGAGGTTCACATCAGCCTGGAAAGACACGTCAATGCAAAGTTATAAATACTAACAAACACCGCACCCTGAATGCGCCGACATCCCAATACTCATGTCGATCAAGGTTCTCGTCGATGGCGCCCCACCACATAGGCTGCGGGATAACGTCGAAGTAGTCAGGTACCTGTGACTTGGAGATGGGGTTCTTGAAAAAACCCTGGCGGTCGAACCTGGGGACGACTTCCAGTGAGTTGCGCAAGCAGAGCAGGGAATGCACGAACGCGACAATGTTCTCGAACGCCATGCGGAGCCGTGCTTCATGTGTGAAGACTACTTGGTTGAGTACCTCCTGGACGACTTGCGCCTGCCCCAGTTTCCGGCTCTCGCGTTTACGGCTGAGCTCAGCAAGGGTCCGTATATCGGAGAGGTCCTTTCGCAAGCGCTTCGTAAGCTGTGAAATAGTCACTAAGCCGCAATTGGGACCAGAAGGTGGGGTCACACCTCTAGCTTCGCTACTTTCTCCTCATCCGTTTGAATACGGTTACTCGCCGATGCAGTCCAAGGCTCCAGGTGAAGCCTTTTTAAAAGGGGTGCACCTCTACGTACCTCGCGTTTCAGGCTCCAGTACCGACAAACGAGTTCGACAAACTCGCTACGCTTACGAATGCCGATCTTGTTGATGTACTGGAGGATGCGAGACAGGATTAGCGAAGGAACGACAGGTGGACCAGGTTTGTACGTCTTGGCATATGCGCGAGCGGATTTGCTTGACTTTGCTTCAGAGTATTCCGACGCAGCCTCAGCTCTCAAGGCATCGGCGCGTGCTTCAAGTCGTTCTCGCTTGCGTACTGGTCAGCAAATGTTTGCGACGAGATAAAGGCATGACTAACAGGCATATGCCTTTCACAGAAACACTGGAGAGGTGGCGGTTCCAGACCAGACGAAGCTTTCATCGGCATCAGTAACCTTTCTTTGCGCGCGCAGGTGACGTGATATGCTAGGAAACAGGAGTTCTTGCTGCACTGAATGCATGCACCTTCTCGAATGTCGCAGACAGTGCATTTCTGGGAACTCCCGAATTCAGGAGAGAGGTGTAAGTGAAGTAGGTCTAGACATACCAGCTTCCAACGTTGCTTTGAAATACGTTCAACCCCCGTGATAGGCTCCATAAAGACGTCATTCGCAACACGCGTCTCGGGAATCCAGATTGCACAAAGCAGGTGGACCCATTCACCATGGACGGTTTGTTTGAAGGCACCACCCTCATTTGGACAGAGAAAACAAGACTACCCCGATGTCAGGAATCGTTTAATGACTAGGTTATTTGAAACGTACCACAGGGTTCTCTGGGGAAACCGTACACTTTCGACACAACCACTGTCCTTCCGGGATATAGGGAACACCGTAACAATCTGAAAGGGAGCTACGTTCAACTTGAAGGGGGTGTCTTTACCCACGCGCGCACAAACCTTGATGCACAGCTAGGTTGCATCCATCGCAGAAGACGATGGCATTGGTGTTCTCTCCTTCTGAATCATCACAAATCGCGCAGGTTGAGTCTTCGGACGGCATTGCAAGATCGGGTTTCGGTATGTTCTTCGTCTGCAGCCAACGAAGATTAGAGCACAAATGGAAGAGGGGTCATTTTACACACCAAATCAAACCACTCTTTCTCCAATCTGTCCATTACAATCTCGAATGCCTCATAAGATATTTTGTCGAGCTGTTCCTTCTTGCGCTCGGCATTGAGTGCGTCGAGCCATTCCTGGTCTACCTGACTTGTCAGCCACATACACACGACATCAAACTCTGGGAATCATGACCTTGTTCATCCATATCATATTCAACCTGGACTGCGAGCTCACTCTCGAGCGGCTCTAAGCAACGAGGCTTAGCTCAAAGAACGTTTACCCTGGGGAAAAGAAATACCGATATATCGGATGTAGTGCTGCGGCCTCTCGAATAAGGAAAAATCATTATCTGCCCTCCGGTAAGCATGCGGATCAAAGGAGAGTGCATTGACACACATCCATAAGAGCGTTGTTGATTGTCGTGTACCCCGGTACGGGTCGTTGAATTCTCGCCAACTACTTTGATAAAAGACACCTTGGGAAGGGATGCAGGGGCAGGGGATGCCACACCACGCGCCATAATGAGAGACGCGTGAACGGAGCGGAGTGATGAGACGAGTTGGTTGGCTGGAGCTGGCAAGCGCCAGATCGGCCCGAGTGTTGATCACTTTTCGTTGCGTTGCTCGTCGACCATGGTTCGGGGACTCCTGCGCACATCGAACCTCCCGCAGCTTCAAAATCTAATCAAGCGAGACCCTGTCTCATACAAAGAAGAATTCTTACAACAATGGAACCATTACAACTCAACGCGTCAAATATTTCGGATCCATCCAGAGGAACAAACCTCTCATTTTCGGGAGTTGGTTACGTTCATCTCGCAGGTAAGGAACACATGTATATGCGGGGCTCGGACTCATCAAATTATTGAACAGGTCGCACAGTTCTATCCGCTGGAGACTGCGGGTTTTCCATCGCATCTGTCCTCCTTACTACTGGAGAGCTACGGCTCACTTCCACCAGACATTCGCCAGAGTCTCGTTCAGAACCTGGTCATGCTCAGGAACAAGGGTGTAATCACATCTATTGAGTAAGGAAGTCGGTATTTTCATCCTTAGATACGCTGAACATCTTGTCTAGTCTTCTCAAAACGCTATTCCCGCTTCTCCCTAGGACAACGTCCTCCTCACTGCGCGCGACTATCCGAAAAACCATCCTCTCTGACATCAAGACCGCTAATCAACGAACCAAAAATCACAAGCTAAATCGTGCCGTGCAGGCCATGCTCTTTGGCATGGTCGAGCGCGGAATGGGTGGGACCGTCGTTGGGGACAAAGGCAAGCTGAGGAGCAACCCGAACATAAATACAGATGGTTTACCGAACAGCGGTGACGAGGCCACGTGGGCTGTGGTGTTGACCAAAGAGCTCTGGAAGAAGGGTATTTGGTGAGTTTCCTCGGCACCCCACCCCGGTCATAGCAATTGACGAAGAGTACAGGAATGATGCCAAGTCTGTCGCCATTGTGGCATTGGGGTGCCTTCACCCTGCCACCAAGGTTCAAAGTGCGTGTTTGCACTTCTTCCTCGGCAGCGACGAGGAATCTGAGGATAGTGATGAGAGCGACGATGATGTACGTTCATGATTTACAAATAAGATTATCTCCTCAATCCGCCTCTTACAGACCATTGACGTCAAATCTCTCGAGCACAAACGCGAAGTCAAGAAAAAAACCCGCAGCGGTGACAAGAAAATGCGCAAGATGCTCAAGACAGCGAGCAAAGTTCGGCCGTTTCTACTTGTCTTGCGACCGATATAACCCCTACTTTCAGAAGCGGAAGCGTAAAGACGCAGGATTCACAGCTAATTTCCCTGCTCTCCAACTGCTGCATGACCCCCAAACGTTTGGCGAAAAGCTGTACGACCTCTTGCAAAGATATGACACCCGCTTTTCGCTTGACCACAAGATCCTCATCATTCAACTCATGGCACGTGTCACTGCGTTACACCAGCTCAGTATCCTTGGATTTTACACATACGTGCTCAAATACCTTACCCACCACCAACTACGCGCCCCAACAATCCTCGCTTCACTCGCCGAGTCCGCGCATGCCCTGACACCACCGGATGTGCTGATACCCGCAATTCGCAAACTAGCTCACGAATTCGTCCACCCGGGCGTTGGGCCAGAAGTAATCGCAGCCGGTCTGAACGCGATTAGAGAGATATGTCGCCGTCAGCCATGGGCCATGGAGGACGACTTGTTAGGTGACCTGGTCGCTTATCGGAAGAGCCGGGACAAAGGGGTCATGGTTGCAGCGCGTGGGCTACTGCAATTGTACCGTGAGGTCAACCCAGCCATGCTTAAGCGGCGCGAAAGGGGGAAGTTAGCTAGTATGGGCATTAAGGACAACGGACCTACGCCATTCGGTTACGTCGACAAGCCCGCAGAGGATATTGAGGGACTTGTAGTAAGTCTTTTCCTATCTGTTTCATGGATCGGTCTGGGTTATGCCCCACCCTAGCTCCTCGAGGATCACCTGAAGGCAGCTCATGGCGATGCATCTGATGATGGCGAAGATGATGGCGAAGAGGCCTGGGAAGGTTGGGGAGTTGAGTCTGGTTCGTCTGGTGATTCATCGGACTCTGGCGGCTGGATCGACGTCGAGAGCGATGGTGAAGACCATCTCAGCTTCAGCGACAGCGATGGCGAAGATGAGAAGGGTAAAGGAAGGCCTCTAGAGAACGCTGGTCTTATCAATGATGCAAACCGGACTTCAACCCTCGCGACGACAAAGGTATGTAATGCTATCTTTGACAGACAGACGACCTGACGTGCACTTTCCCCCCTAGATTCTTACTCCTGCTGATTTCGCACTGATCAACGACTTGAGAATACAAGCTGCCACGAAAGCCGTCGAAAACGGGGGCGGCTCTACCGCAAAACGCAAACTCGCGTCCCTCGAAGCCACCAAGAAAGCGGCGGCCTCCTCTGGCGCAGACGACGCAGCGGCGACGTTCATCTCAGAGAACGACATTCTCGGCCCGCGCAAGAAGGCCAAGGCGGACTACGAGGAGCGCGTGGCATCGATAGCGCGCGGTCGCGAGGGCCGAGAAAAGTTCGGCTCGCAGAAGGGCAAGCGGAACAAAGAGACGCCGAGCAGCTCGACGAACCGCGAAAAGGCACGCAACAAGCCGATCATGATGATCATGGGCAGCAAGGGCGTCAGTAGAAAGAAGAAGCAGTCGTTGCGGGAGAAGCAAAAGCGCCTGCGGGCGCACATCGACAAGACGAAGAGAGGTCGTCATTGAAAGCGCGGAGTTGGCGGGACACCTAACAGTACTGTAATATTACGCTGAGATGTACTGGCTGTGTAGCTCCAATATCAATCGTCGGGTTAAAGTACCATAGGAACGAGTATCCTAAGATCATTCTAGTAAGGTAAAATCTCATTTTTGCTTCTTTTCTTCCCGTTTTAACTTTTGGCCAACAGACGTACTCAGATGTTCCGTCCACGTTTCGTATGGGTATCAGCTTCGGGAGTTGGAATTGAGGGTTTCCCACACGTCGATGTCCACGAGGTTTTCGCTCGCTCTGATGGTCTAACAACGCTTCTTCTTGGGTCACACTTTGTACAGTTTTAAAGGTGAGCTTTATTTCTAAAGCTTTGACACTCGTTATGTACATCGTATTGATTCCCTCCGCTCGTAGGTCGACCCATTCCTCAAGCGGGTTTAAAGACCCGGTTCTTCCATTATTCTGTACAACAACTCGTCCCTCTCGCTTTCGCTCATGGCTCGGGTTTGATTGAGTAGGGATTCGTTCGGTGTCGTAGGCTGGAGGGGGTGTGGGTGCGTGGTCGCCGTCTGACGGTCCGCTTCCCTGCTGATTTCCTTCTCCTCGCCGTCCTTCTACCGTTACTGCTCGAGCCCTTTCCTCGCGTCCCTGTCCTTCCTTTGGTATCCTTTCTTGGGCAATTTCGTCGCATATGGCCTTGGCGCCCGCACAAGAAACAGCGTCCTTCAGACTGCCGTTTCTTTCGTTCGACTTCACTCAAGCCGTTTCCTCGTTCGCGCCAGTTCAGGCGTTCTGGTCCTTCGCCGACCGTGGCCATGTCGACGTCCATCGCGTCAGAGTCCCTTCGGGATTGCTGGCGCGTTGGTCTTCCAAACGTCGCGGCGTCGGTTCTGGCGCATGCTGAGGAAGTCGC
>Ga0307510_10002834_pt1 | contig 19914 bp, 13 predicted proteins | sample 12_EM_MG_FD_207224 | JGI IMG/M metagenome (GOLD analysis project Ga0307510, IMG submission 207224) | Populus trichocarpa ectomycorrhiza microbial communities from riparian zone in the Pacific Northwest, United States - 12_EM | ecosystem: Host-associated > Plants > Roots > Unclassified | place...
TCCCTCTCAATCAGTGTGTAGGGAAAACCCCATGCTGAACGTATGACCTGTTCTTCCTCACTCCTTCAAAACTTCTTCTTCCCTCCCATGGTAGTTTGATCATCCTCTGGAAAATTAACTTGCAGCACCTACCCAATAACCACCCACACCACATGATAGATCAACAACACAAAGGCTTCATCTCTCATTCCTTCAAACGTCATCAATACCCAGTTCCATTCCTCCATTTCCACCAGCCTTAAAACAGCCCTCATTAAATAATCCAACACTAGAACCTTCTCCCTCCTGCACGAAACCGAAACCAACAACCTATTCCTAGCCAAACTTACCCAGAAAAACCAGACCCAATCAACCCGAAACCCAGTCCTCGTTCCTCACAAAGTTGTGCTTAAGAACACCCCATCACTGTCCCAAGAACAACTAGTCTCCATTGGCAGCCTCTTTTCCCTTGTTTTCATCGAACCCAACCATGTACACAACCCTTCTCAACCATCAAAACAGCCACAAGCCATAGCCACCGCCGCCAGCCCTCACCACCATTTCAGCCAACCCAATCTCCACCGTGAACCTGTTACAAGCCCAGCAATCATCAACCTCTCTTTCAACCACAACCGCCAAATCTCCCTTTTAACCACTATTTTTCAAGCAAAGCATAAATAAAAATATTTTGAGAATTTATAAATGATCTCGATTGAAAGGAATGATTAATATAATTTATGAAGATAAAAAATAAAAAATAAATAGATTTTTAGCGAAAAAATTATAAACTAATTAATTTTACGCTATCATCCATAAATTTCAATTAAAATGTTAGATCAGGTCAAAATTTGGTGTGAATTTTCTAGTTCTAACAATTTGATGTATAAAATTTAAGCTTTAATCGAGGTTCAAAAAAACCTTACTATTTAGGTCAACAGCTAGGGTAACTTGCATAAAAATTAGTTAAAGGCATGAAGGAGTGGTATTTTTGTAAACAAGTGAAAATTCATCACTCTCTCCTTTTATAATAGTCGGCTGCATAGCCCTGAGAAAAAAAAAAGATAAAAACTTTCTATTCTCTCTATAAAATCTCCAAAATTAATTCTTCAAATGAAAAATCCATGAATAATTCTTGATGATTTGCGAAGAAAACACAAGATTAAAGTGACTTCAAAAAGGAAAAAAGGAGAGAAATGGCTATGAAAAGTGAAGAGCGAGAAAGAAGTGATTGAAGAGAAAGAAGGAAATGGTTGAAATCTTGCGAACAACTTCTTTATTTTGTTTGGGAAAGAGATGTTAAACCCTTTATTTGAATTTTAATGAACTTATTCATGGTTTTAAGAAATATTAGCTTATGGAATTTTGATATGAGTTGATGATTGTTTGAATTAGGTGTTTAGAATGTTAAAAATCATTATGAATAATGTTCTTGAGCATGAAAAACTAATGGGTAGGGTGATAACTATGAAAAAATTAGAAAGAAAATTTTGGCAGATTTATTAGCTGACTTCTAGCTAATATTCAAACTTGAAAATGACAAAATTTAGAATTGGCTTCTTTATGCAAGTTGTAGATATGAATGTTATATTTTTAATGAAACTATTTTTTATTATTTTGGATTATGAGCTAAAATTTAGAGATGGGTCAAACTACATATATCTTATTGGACAAATTTTATATGCTTCCACATTGTGTGGCTTGGATATGTAAATGGCAAACTAGGTTTTATTCTTTATATGAACGTTATAGTTAAGAAAGTTATCTTTTAAATAAAACTGGTTTAGCTTAATTTGAAGCCATAGAACTCGAGATTTGAGCTAAACACTGAAGACGGGTCAAATTATATCTTTTTGGACAGATTTTATATGCTTCTGTAATGTGTGGTCTTGAATATGTATATGGAAGAACTAAGTTTTCTTCATTATATGAAAGTTATATTTAAGGATGTTATCTCACAAATAAAACTGGTTTTGCTTAATTTGAAACTATAAAACTCCAGATATGACCAAAGAGTTAAATTGTGTCTTGTTGGACAAATTGTGCATATTATTGTAATGGGTGGTTTTAGGTGTGTAAACGACATAACTGAATTTTATTACCTTCAACGAGTTGTGGATTTGTATCTTAGCTTTCAGAAGAAGTAAGCCACCCTTAAAACCGAGTCCTATAACTTTAATTCTGAGCTAAACATTGAACAAGTTTTTGTTTGGTTAGACTAAACCAATCAGGATTCGCCATTTCTAATCTTTTGCAAGGTAGTGTTAGTTGATGGATATAAACTTATTTAAATGCATGAGAAGTTAAGTGTTAATGAGTATATTAAGCTCATTTTGCTCTTGCATTCAAGTTGTAAGAATTGAGAATCCATGTATGGTGAAATGACTAACAAATTTTTTTTTTGTGAAGTATTATGTTTATTGTTTAAGTGAGTGTATACATATCATGGAAATGATTGTGGCAATAAATAATGGAAGTGATTGTGTTTTTGAAATATTGGCGGCCTTTGATATAAACATAAATTATTAAATCTCAGGGTTTTGTTAGACCAAGGGCATATTGAGATGACATAAAACATATTGTGAAGCATATCAAGAAAATTGTATGTATAAGTGATGAGGAAATTATTGGAATAGATATGTGTAGAGAATTAAGGAATTATGTGTAAATGCATAATGTAAATTGGTTATGAACTTGTGTTTGGATGTGTTATATAGAAAATAATACAAATGAAATTCAAATTGGAATGTGTGAGTGATAATGATTGTTATGTGGAGTTATAGGAGAAGCGTGTAGGACGAGACTCGACTCTTTGAGAACTTGGACAATAAGAGTTAAGGTAAAAGATTTACCCTCCCTGGCTTATTTATTTAATTAAATGTACTTATGAAATTGTTAAATTTACAATGGTTAATTGATTGAGTTGTGTATTGAACTATCAATTGAAGGCTTATGCATTCGAGACAGAAACTGGTATGTGTTGTAATTAAATATATAGGCAAAACAACACATGATATGTTATGGAGTGTGATTGATCGCAACAACGGTAAGTTATTTATAATTGACTTTTGATTGCAACGATGGAAATTTCTATGTATGAACCATTATCGATTGTAATTGTGATAACCATGTGTAATTTATGTTTGATCGTAATGAGATAAGTTTTTATGTAAGAATAACGACAATAACCATGTGTAATTTGTGTTTAACCATGGCAACGGGGAAAAAAAGGATGTCAATGTTAGAAATATATAGGTGATGAGAAGAATAAAATAACTAATGTATGAAATAGCCAGCTAATAAATGAATATTATCATAGGATTAGTGTCTGGTGATGGGCTATGTTATAGAACTAGTTACCCGGTAATAGGACTAGTGCCTGATGATGGGTTATGTTGTGGAACTAATTACTCGAAAATGAGGCTAGTGCCTAGTAATGAATTATATTATCAAACTAGTTACCCGGCAATGAGACTATATTGTCGAACTAGTTACCCAACAATGGAGCTAATGCTCGGTAATGGGCTAAAGACATCAGTTCATTTGATAATTGGAATATGTAATTTCGTTTAAATGGATTTGTGTGAAGTTATTATTGCCTAAATGACCGACTGGTTGGACTGATACCAAAATTTTAGGTAAAACCCAATTGTTAAATAGAAGTGGTAAATCATGATTATGACATTGAGTGTTGGATTAATAAGAATTTGTGATTGAGTTCATGACATAGATGTTTTGTTGAATTCTATTCTTGAATTGTGATATAACCGTAAAGTTTCAGGATGGTTAAACCATGAAATTATTTGGAATGTTTGTGAATAAATAAAAATAATAATATTTCTATTATTCATGTCTAGTGAATTATTTGAAATACTTTTTTATATGTATAAAAAAAAACTAGGGTTGTTACATGAAACTCGTGTGATGATGACGTTGGAATTTTGTGAAATGATTGATACAAGAAATGCCAAGACAGTATTTAGATAGAGTTTTGGATAAGAAAAGAAGCTCAACTGAAATCTTGTTAGGTTAAGATTTTCATTATAAATAATAAGTAGAGGTAAAGTTCAAGCCTTAAGTCATTTTAGAAAAGAGTCAGAAATTATGTGAAGGGTCATAGCTTAGGTTATATAAAAAGGAATTGAAACGATGAAACCTAATGATTATAAGTATAGACTACGAGATATTAAACTAGGCATATAACCGCTCAAAATGTTAAAATGACAAATTATATGGTAAGAGAATAGGGTGTTTGATTAGAATAAATTGAGTATTTGGAAGCCTAAAGGGCATAAATATACTTGGGAGATGAAAAAGTGACATAATTTAAATTGTATTGTGAATTAAAACAATAGTATTAACTAGATATGGTTATCATATAAATAAATATACACACATATATAATCACTAGGGAATATATAACAAAGTCATTATATGTTATTGCATGGAAATACTACATTGTCGATTTAGGATATTCTAATGAATATGGTTTTTAAACCCATATATAAATGAGAGATATCACTTATCAAAACTCTGCAGGCGAGGATAACCAAGAACTCGAAAAAAAATCTTCAATCGTTTTCATTTCTCAATACGTTGTGTGTATAACATACATTTAGAGTGTGGAAAAAAAAGGTGGAGTATTCTATAGAACATGCCTTCTTTTCCTTACAAAACGTAAGTTCATATTGTAGTGGTATCCATGATACTACATAACTATATTAGAAGAAAGTTGCAACAGGATGTGGTATTTGTTGAATTTGATTGCAATTTCAATTTTGTTCCTTAGGATTTTTTTAAACAATGTTGTTCCATGTTCACAAATATATGAAAATCAGAGGGCTTCGCTTATGGATCTAATTCGTGATGGGATTATAGCAAGCTTAATGGTACAATAAAATTGGTGTTGTAGTTGACATTTTTTTTAACAATGTATTAATAATGAAATGCATATTAATGTAATTTGAAGAAAAAAATTAATTACATGTTTTTTTTTATCTTTTTATTATAAATATCAAATTCAACTATAATTTTAACCAAACATCTTCAAATATTTTTTTTTGCTTAATAAAAATTTCAAGTACAACTTTGACCAAATAAAACCAACCACAGCTAATTACTCAAAAGAAACAAACGATTGTTATTTTTTTTTCTTGCTTATGTTTCTTAAACAACTTTAGACTGCTGGTTTATGAATTATTAAAAAAAAAAAATTGTATTGTAAAAGCAAGTTACCCTTAGCCTGACCATCTCAAGTTCAAGAATTAACTAATAACTTATGGCCTTTCTAACAGTCATTGAATACCTATTATGCAGATTTTGAATAAATGGAGATGCAGGTTTAGAAATGGTTCTTCTCATTGAATTGAAAATATCAACGAGAATCCAAGGCCATAGATGTGAAGAACAACAAGAAAACCTATTGACTCTAGAAAAAGCTAATTATGCAGTCCGATAATGTCACAAAAAATAAAAAATAAAGATGATTCATACTGTTTGATGACAAACTAGTTTCCCAAAGGCATCAAAATGTACAAGCTAAGCATCAAAAGGAATATCAAGACTGCTATTCAAACACCTGTGGACTGCCTCTGTCATGTCCTTCTTTCTCTTCAGGGCTGGATTCTTCTACTAATTTTATCCAAACCAGTGAAAGCTTATATCCACCTTATCCCTTCACTCTATCTCTGTTTTTAAATAATGAAACCTTGGAAAAAAATTTAAAAAAAAAAAAAAAAACAGTATAAAGGCTCATGTTTTTAAGAAGAAGATGCTAAAGTTTTGAACTCTCAAGTGCTCTATCTCCTCCCCCCTTTTCTCTTTGTCTATCTCTGTGTTTCTTATTCTCTATTTATAGGCACAAGTAATGAAGAGATTCAGGATTGTAATCACTCAAATCTCCCATTAAAGGCCATTCCGACGTTTCAGAATCTCTTGCTAGTTGGGTGTTTCGCAAGGATTTGGGGCATTAAAATAAGATTTTCGAATGCTGAAGATTAATTTCCACGTGATTGCATCTTATCTAGAGATCAATCACAGCTGAGGGCCTAAGCCAAAAATCCCATGAACAAAGCCTTTTCCTATGTTTTCCACACCCAGATATTGAAGAACATATCAAAACAACATCGTCTACTTCTTCTTTTTTCCACCATATAAAAACGACGCTGTTTTGGAAAGGCACAATAATTTAATTAGACCCTAGAATGTTTCTGCCTTTTCATTGCAGTCCCTGGTTTTTTTATTTTTCCAATTTCATTCAATTAGGGTTTTAATTTTTTTATTTTATTTTCAATTTAATCACTAAATAAATAAATTAAATCCTTGAGTTTGAGCGTTTATTCTAGTTTAGTTTTTTGGTTTCTAAAATTGGGCATTTTTTAATCAATTTTGCCCTAAATCTTATTTTTCATCTTCAATTTCACACCTAATTAAATCGACCCCTGGGTTTGGCTATTTGTTATAGATTCATCCTTGGTCCTTCAATTCTCTTAACTTCAGCCTAATCAACCCATTTTCCTTAATTTTATCTTCAATTATGTCCCTAATTGCATTTTAAATTGTTCATAATATTTTTTACCTTCTTCAACTCAATCCTTGGCTTGTCAGATTCAATTATTAGTTCAATGTTTCCCCAATTGTATTTTATTCCACTCTTTATTATTATTATTTTTATGTATTTTTTTCATTTTCTTCTTTTTATTTCATAATTTAACTTGTCACACAAAAATAAACAAAAATGACTAAAAATAATGAAATGAATAAAATTGACTTGATTTATTAAAATAAATAAATATATATATATATATATATGAAAAAAAATAGGGTCAAAATTGTTAGGACAATTGTTATCATTTGTATTTGACAGGAAGTTCCCTAGTTAGATAGAAATATTTTGTCTCACTCATATTGACTTCGCTACTAATTTCATTGCATTATAAAGCATTTTAGTACAAAAACATGATTTAAGAGTTATGGTGACATCTAGGGAATCTGTGTCCTCTACTTATGCTAAAGATATCAAAGACAAAAAGTTATTGGGAGCGGGTTTAACTTTGTATTTTGAAAAGAATGTGCAATGATTTCACTAATAACTAAACCTTTAGCTCAAGTTCTATGAATTGGTGACAGTGATGAGAAGCCTTCAATTGAATATTTGTATGATGCTATTCATTCTTCAAAGAAATAAATGTTCAGATTTCAAAAAAAAAAAAAAGGCTAGGGTATAACTTTTTTTATTATCAATAATTAATGGGATGAACAACTAACTATATAGGAAACTTTATACGATAGGATTTTTGTTGAATTCTCGATTTTAATATAATGTAAATCTATTGGATAAATATATGAACACCATTTTGTCCTTCTATTATTGAGAAATTTGCATATGGAAATTCAACATTGCAAGGCAAGCTTAAAAGTTATATGAAATTGCTTAGGATTGCAGAACATGATTTTGTTCTAGTGTATATGATAAATGATCACATCCTTTTACGTCTAGGTAAATTATTATTTTCATATTCAAAGTAAATAAAAAATATCATCTTTGACATGATCTTACTTATTAATTTTTATTAGAGACGAATGGTAGATGACATATAGAAGTTGTACTCTAAATCTACAAAAGTTGGCTATACGAGCTTTAAGTTAAACTTGTAGGTCTTTAGGTTGCGAGAGGAATTGAAGTATTTTTTAACATATCCACTCTAAAAAAATAAATAGATTGGAGCATTAAAGACTTGATGACTTTGTTTACATCAACTAAGATTTGAGGTTGAAACAAAAATATTATTTTTCCTCTAATTCTTTAAATATTATTATATCTTATTAAGTAGAATTATTAATACTTTTATTGTGTTTACCTTCACTTTGAACATGTAGGAATTATTAAAAGGTCAAAATTATGAGCTAATTAGTTTTTAAGCATATTATAATAATGAGAATTGGATATTAGAAGATGATCCATTAACTTTGATAACTAAAAAAGTAAAGAGTTTTCACAATGATCTCTCAACAATGACCATTCAAAATAATTCAAATGATGGTAATGGATGATTGATCCTTTAATTATTAATTTTTTTTTAAATAATGTATTGCTTAATATGTAATATTTATATTTTAATTATATTTTAATTTTAGATTTGATAAATATCGATGAGATTGAAGGTGGTTGTGGGGATGAATTACAAAGGAGCATGATAATTTTTTGATAGGCATTGATAAGGTTGGTTGAATCTCAACAGTATTTGATTTAAATCTTTCTTCTATAGACACCAAAGAACTTAATGTATTCATTCAATCAAAGTGAAGGTATTGTTATTTTAGAATTTACTATATTATTGGTTTGTGATGCACTGCGAGTCAAATAAAAAAAATTAATGTAAAAAAAATATTCAAGCATTAATAATGTGTTTTCTAATAAAAAAATATTTTAATCATAAACTCAAACTTTTATGTATATTGGACTACATCTTTTTTTAATATTGATATGATGACATATTGAATGATATTTGTTTTCAAATAATAAAATTGTGACATATTGGACTAACCTGGGTTAACCTGTCAAGTCTATGACTTGAGTCATGAGACCATGATAATTTTATATAAAAAATTAAAATTAATTATAAAAATTAATTTTTAATCAATCCAATATTGAAAGATAAAATTCAAAAATAATAATTAAAAAAGGACAAACAAACTACTTAAATCAACCCAATTAACTTACCAAACTCACAACCTAAAAGGCTGAAACATGAGATAGGAATAATTTCATAGAAAAAAAAATTATGAAGCTCAATTTCTAACCGGTCTAATATTGAATAAGAAAATAAAAAAAAATCCATTAAAAAAAACTAAATTAACTCAGACAAACCTGTTAAATGCAATATAAGATATGAATTCTTGTTCTTGGGACTTGTTCTTTTATTCTTGGTGTCTGCGAAGATGGCTTTAATCTGGATAGTGCTATAAAAAGAAAACAATGAAATTCTACTTGTCTTCTAGCAAGCCTGAGTTTATTGGCTTTAATCTGGGCTTCCTACTTTGCCCAGTCAATTTCTAAAGCGCTAGGGACTCTCCTTATTAAAATCATACTCTCTCATGGGTGAAGAAGAGCTTGGAATAGAAGAGCCCTGTTGGAAAAACGAAATGCAAGTAGCAGACAAATATTTATTAAATCAACATTTATGCTTCACCCGCCATTGGGCTTGTTTTTTTTTATCTCTCTAAATCATACAGTAGACAACGTTCATTTCCCATTTTAATAAATTGCATGTGCTCAGGAAATAAAATCATATACTGTAACTGCAGGGGAAAAATTTACAATCCAGATATACTGTATTACATTTTCTAATACCTGTTTTTATATTTTAAAAATAAATTTTTAAAAAAATTAAAATTTTTTATTTTTTTTCTTTATTTTAAATTAATTTTTTTATATTTTCATATTATTTTGATATATTAATATTAAAAATATTTTTTTAACAATAAAAAATATTATTTTAATATATTTTCAAATAAAAAATTATTTTAAAATATAACTTTCATGGCACTACTGACAATATCCTTAATATGTATGTTTAGAAGTGTGATTGCGGTTGTTTTTTAAAGTATTTTTTATTTTTAAATATATTAAAATAATATTTTTTATTTTTTAAAAATTATTTTAAAAATGGTGTATCAAAACGATGTAAAATATATAAAAAATTAATTTTTTTAAAAATGCAAATTTAACCGCATTTTAAAACGCTTACTGATGTTGAAATGACAGTCTACTAATAGGAAGGTCTCTAAGCTGCATTAACTTTGTAAATTTCCATCACTCACATCATTCCCTCACCTTCGTGCAGGAGTAACATACACCGTGTCTTTTTTTCATATAATCAAGTTGTATAATTTTTTAGATTAATGGTAGTGTACAACTATTACGTAAATTTCGATTAATTTTATAAATCTTAAAATTATTAATTATATAAGTTTTTAGTAATTCTAAAATTTATAACTTAAATTAATAATTTTTAAAAAACAAATCAATTGAACTACATCCCTAATAATTAATTAAAGTGCATTTTAACATTGTATCATGATGTTTGATGACACAAGTTCCTATTTGATCTTTTTATATTTTCTGAATATTATTTATTTCAGATGGCATCATTAATTTTAAATTCATTAATTATTAGATGGTGAGAGAAAATAAAACAATAACTAAGTTGTTGTTATTTTTATCACCATTAAATCACGTTTAATTTGGATACAACAATTGAAATTGAAGTAACATAATAAAACATGATATAAAGAAATATGAAAATAAATCAATAACTAGACACTAACTAGCTGGTTGATAAAAAAAAAAAAATACAAGCTTTCCCAACATATTTTTTTTTACAAAAAATTCATAATAATAAATTGAAAAGCTTAAGCATGCATTTAATTAAATAGATCAGGAACCATATCTACCAATAATTTTAACAAAAATCTTAACGCTTTTATTCGACTCGCTTCACTGTGAATCTAATAATTTTTTTTCTAACGCAAAAGAATGAATATATAAGTATTGTTAACACGTTTTTTGACATAAAAAATATAATTATGAATTGAAAGGTCGATGCTTACATATAATAAAATAAAATGAGGATCATATGCGTTAATAAATACAAAAAAAAGTTATTAACACAATGTCAGGTGTAAGATCTCAAGTTAATTTATAACATAATAGAAAAAATAGGATAAATGTTGCGAGTGCATTTAACTGTATCATGATTCCCTGAATTAAGAAACAAAAATACGTTGTTTACGCTAAAGAAAATAAATCTTAGAATAAATAAACCAATAAAGTGAGAAAGTGCTGCTACTTCCAATTAAATTTTAAAATAAAAGGATATTCATTCATATAAAAATAAAAGATGGAAAATTATGATATTTAACCCTGACTATTCCTTTTAATGAACACATTTTTTTTTTATCTTAAATGTCACTTTTTCTTACCAAAAATAAATAATTTTTATTTTTATAAACATATCATGAAAATAAAGTTTATTTACATAAAACATAAATAAAAATATAGGTGAATTAAAATAATCTCTTCGAAACATTTAATACATATAAAATAATTAAAAAGCAATCGTTATTTTAAAAAGGCTAGATAAATAATCTAGAAAATAAAAAAAAGTTATTAATTTGAATATAAATTAAAAAACATATTTTTAAAAAATAAATAAAAAAAATTATCAATTTAAATAAAAAAAATCATGCACCGCTAGAGATTGCAGGCCAAAGCCTCTCCCCTGGCTTAAATTAAAAAGGACCCATATATGTGGGCCATTATTTTTTTATTTGGAAATGTGGACATGCCATCTGATCTAAAAAGTTTTTTTAAAAAAAATAGGTAACACATCACCTATTTTTTCTCAAATTTCTACGATGGCTGAAAATCGAGGTTTTTGAATTTTTTGACCTATAAAACCATTTTTTATCTAAAGCACTCTATACATTTTAAAAACTTAGATCCATCATTTTAGGCGACGAGAAGGCCAAATAATACCTACTTGATTCCCTTATCGAGTAAAATTTATTGACATCAAAATTGATTATTTTCATGATTTAAATTAATATCAATTAAGACTTTCTCTCTATTACTGATATTTAGTGACTTCTATTTTCTCTTTCAAACCAGGAACTGAAAACTATGAAAAATAAAATTCTTAACTGAAATTGAAATTTCAAAAACCAAAGGGACTGAAAAAAGAAATTTAAAAGTATAAGGACCCAACTGAATTGTTTTCCACAAACTTTGATATTGTCACCTATTTTTCCCTGCTTTTTTTACTTTGATAATTTTTTTTTAATTTTTTTCTTTTCTAATAAATTAACTTAAATTAATCTTTAATTCGATCTTAAAAAAAATTATTAAAAAAACAATATGAATGAAAAAAAAAATCTCGATCCACAGCACATCGAGTATGTCTCCACAATGCAGCCCAATAGGATCTGCTGTATAAAAATGCCACAACGTTATTTTTTTGTTAATGATTCTTTACTCATATTCCTCTCTGTGTTTGTTTGTTATTTTTGGATTTAATGGACTTTATTTGTTACAGTACTTTGTTTGGGCCCATAAATGTAACTTTTACAAAAAATAATAATAATAAAAAAAAAAAAACTGGGAAATGAATTTCTAGTTTTTGGGTTTGTGGAGGAACCAAGCCTATTTATGGAGGAAACAAGCCTAAAATAATTTCCTATATGTTTGAGTCTCGTTGGCTTGGTAGTGCAAGCAAAGCCTAAACAATTTACTTGATTGAAAACAACAATATTAGAAAAAGAAAACTCCACACACGAAAGGAACAAATATTTTTATCCCACTTGATTGAAAATTTCAATACTCGCTACTAAAAAATTGACGACTACAAACAGAAACAGTGATGAAATTTTTCCGTCGGTATATTGTGATGACCTTTATCGATAATTTTTCATCCATATATCTATCGGTAAACACCCGGTATATACTAAGGGAAAAATATTGAGAAAATAAAGAATAAAAAATTCAAACTGTACAATGACATGTAACTTGTATAGACAGTGTTACCAACAAAATTAACCCAATGGTAAAGTATCGAGAGAATTACGAAATGTATTATAGCGGGATTCAAAAAAGGCAAATTGCATGGTAATGTTGATTTTATACCGACAATTTATAACCTAGCGATTGACCCTCCCCCCCTCCCCTGTTTCTCTTTCTTCCTTCTGCATATTTTTTTTTTTGCAATAAACAATCACCACTCCCCATAATTTTAACACAATTCAACCTCCTACAACAAATTCAAACACCGCAACACTCAGTTTGTCAACATCCGTGTTCTAATTCAAATTTTATTAAGGATTCTTCACTTTAAGTGAGCAAATCTACCCTTTTTTATACTTGAACTCAATTTTTAAATGTTAATATTTTTTGCATGTTTTTGTGGTATATGTATTTTGTTTGGGTATTTACTTGTTTTATAGTTTTTTCTCATAGAAATTTGTTGTATGGATTTATGATTTGTACGTGTTAGAGTTTGTTTTAGATTTTGTAAAATTGTATTTGTTTGTAAATTGATGAAATTTATGTGTTTTGTGATGAAATAAATAATGGCTTATTTAATGAGTCCATTTTATATTTTATCAATTTTATTACCGAGTTGAAATTTTCAGTAAATGTGTAGAAATTTTAATTTATGTAGATAATTGATTATGAAATGAATTAAGAGTACTATTAAAATAGATTGAATAAGTTTGAGCTAAACTAATATTTTTGCAAATTTATTTAGTTAACATTGTTAATTAATACATGTTGTCATCATTATTTTAAGAGTACTATTAAAATAGATGCATTGTTCATGGATGTAACGAGATTCAACCCAAGGGTTGTGGAGGATGGATTATTGTAATCGTTTTCAGGGTTTTATTAATTATGCACTATCTAATCCGAGAAATTTTAGTGGATGTAGTATTAGATGTCCATGCAAGAGATGTGAAAATAAAAATTTGCTTGATCTAGATGTTGTAACAATGCATCTTTTATAAAAAAGATTCATAGAGAAATACTTGTATTGGTATGCACATGAAAAACCCTATGTTCCTCATTGTTGTAACCCATTTTTGGGTCTCCGCACAAAAAATAACAAAATACAAAAAAATCAAGAAAATATTATCAAAAAATAATAACAGTGGGAAGAGGATGCCAGAGCGCTCAGAAAATGATCAAAAATTGGTTGAGGAGGTTTAAAAATACAAAAATTAAAATTTGGCAGTATTTTATTGACTGATGATAGCCCTGTTGACAAAGAAAATTCAATTTGAGAAAGAAAAGTCCAAAATCAAATGTTTATGGACTCAATTAAATTTTATTGAAGGTTTAATTGAATTTATGGAGGTTTTAATTGCAAGAAAAATTGATTTTGGAGTTAATTTAGGCTTTAATTGGAAGCAATTAAAGTTCTGGTGTCAAATTATAATTTTTTAGAGTTAATTTGATCAAATCAGGGGCTTAATTGCATGAATATTGAAGTTTGATGGCCAATTAGGAACTTAATTGAAGAAATCTGAAACCAAGGACCAAATTGGAAAAGGCACGTAAATAGAGGGGCTGTAATTAAAACCGAATCAGGGGCCAAATTGAAGAAATTAGAAGTTTATTACTCAATTGAGGGTCAAATTGCACTAATTCGAGACCAAGGACCAAAGTGAAGAAGGCGGCCAACTTTAGGGTCGCTGTCTGATTTTTGGCAGGGATGCAATTGAATTGATTTTTAAAATCAAAATTGCAGTTGAGGACTTGATTGAACAAAGTACAAATTGAAGACTAATTTGGACTCTGACACATTTTGCCGCCCTTTTCTTTTAAATGAAACTACGTGTTTTGTCAAAAACGGCGTTGTTTCATGCACTGTTAAAAAAAAACAAGAGACCAAAACGGTGCCGTTTTGAACGGCACTGTAACCTTTCTTTTTCCCCTGGACGCGCGAAGCAGGGGAGGAAAAAGATTTTTTCTTCCTATGTTTTCCACCGCCAGCTCTCTCTTAAAAAGACGCCGACCAACCCCACTTGCCCGAAGCTTTCCACGTGTTGGAGAAGAGGGAGGAGATGTGTTCCTCGGGCAGTTTTTAGGGCGGCTGCACAGTGGCCGCCCCCTGCCTCTCTCTCCCCTGTTTTTCCTATAAATACAGGGGAGAGCACGAGAGAAAAGGGGCTGAAAAAATAGAAGAGAGAGGACAGAGGAGAAGAGAAGAGAGAGAGCAGAGGGCAAGGGTGATAAGACCGGAAAAAAAAAAGAAAAAAAGAAGACCCGAAGAGGAAGAAAGAAGAGAAAAACAGGGAGAAAGGAAGAAGAAAAAAAACAGAGGAGTAGCTGCCACCAACACCGCCGGCAACGCTGGAACCACCACGCCACCGTTGGCCACCACTGGACAACTAAGGCGTCTCCAGGTAAACCCTCCGCCCTTTTCTTTTGCTTTCACTTCTTCCCTCGCCATGCAAGAAATGCACAGTGCACGTCTCTGTAGGCGGGGAGAAGCTGGTTGTTGTGCTCATGCACAGGAACCAGCTAATGTGGGCTGGGTTCATGTAGTTGGGCCAGGTTCGGCCCAGCCCATGTATTTGGGCCTCATCCGGCCCATTTCAAAAAAAAAATCAAAAATATTTGTTTCATAATTTTACAAATTTCCCGCGTAGGTTTTATGTCATTTTGAGTAATATCGGGCAGTATTTTTATGTCATTAAAATACAAATCCGGTATTAAAATATCCGGTTTTCGTAAAAACTTCCAAAATTAAAAACAGAACAAAATGTTTTTGTGCATACGGCCAAGTGCCTCAAAGCTAAAAAATCATATTGTGTTTTTCATACACCAAAAAACAATGTTTTAGCATGCATTTTGGCTTTAATAACCAGTTTAGTAGTCAAGTGAACATTGACCAAAATTTCAAAAAGAACAAAAATTTTATTTTGTTTTGTTTTAGTATCAGGGATTACGAAATTATACATAAAATGTATTCCCGATATTAAAAAGGTATTTTTTGTTGGCAACATAGAATAATTAGGTTTTACCCCATTAAGATAAGAACCTCCTTACAGAGGAAGGCTTTTCTTAAATCTTAGACAGACAGAACCAATAATTAGAAACCACAACAAGACCTTAGATTTTATCAGACATTAAAACAATGTAGCCTACCTTAGGTAAGGCGTATTTAGGGTGCTAATATCTTCCCTTTACGCAACCAGTCTCCGTACTCTATCTCTAAGACCAGTTTAAGGTTCCTAGTGACCAGAATACTAGGTGGCGACTCCCATTCAATTTTTCCACTGATAAGAGACAAGAATTCTTTGTCTCTCCATATTTGCCAGATAGACCCGTTACATTTTCCCTGAGAGTGGTGGACGATCGTCGCGACGCCGCACACGTGCGACACTCACGATACTATGGTAGAAATGATAATTGGGTCAACTTCTAGTTCTAGAAATGTGCATGGAGTTGTAGAGTTTGTTTTACTTTCACAACAACATGTTTAATAATTTTCGAAAAATTTATTTCATTTAACAAATGCAATTTCAGGCTTACAAACATTAAGGCTGTAGGAATAATAACATTGACTTTTAAATCATCGATGGAAATTCTATTGTTTCAATAGAGCCAAGTTTCCAAACATCCTGAATTAAAACCACAGGTTGATACATGGTTTTCAACGTTTAAGGTTAGTATTAACTTAAATATATTTTTTATTATGTTAATTTGGTTAGTTTATTAAATTACTGAAATTTTCCTCTTATAATTTTTTACTGCAATGAAAAATTTGAATGGAAGAGAGCTGATAATAATATTGTGAGGAGGGTTTGGAAGAATCATGTTGTAACTAGGTAAGATCGAAATCAAGATATTTTTTTATTCCAAATATTAAAACTTTATTTTGCATTTACTAATTCATTTGTATCATATAGGTTGCATGATGTTTGGTAGGAGGCGTAAAAGAAAGCCAAAAAATATGCAAAAGAAATAGAGCTTCCAGGCTAGAATGACATGGCAGTTTAGAAGGATTTCAGGTCGTCATACATCTTGGAGGTTGTATAGGTGGAATACATTCAGCACGTGATGTCCGCGCGTTTCACGCGACGGTCACAGTCCGATGTGGAGAACTGGAACCAACATGTTCATGGTTTCGTTCGTTTCGCATGCGAAGTGGATGGTAAGATTGTTTTGTATTATATCCATTTTTATTTGTTGTTTTTTTTTTATAAATATATTTAACTGACAATATTTTTATCTTGCAGACTACGGTTCTTGAACGCGAGCCAATCTTGATGGAGCTTTTTGTTGAAATGCATGTGCAGAGTGATGACTGTCAAAAAGGCTGCAGTAATTCGTGGATAGCCGAACTCAGTACTTTTTCGTATATTGGATTTCAACCATTTTTTTAGTTAGTGTTTCCTTGAATTTGCTAACTTATTTTTTCTTTGTAGGATATATATAATAGTTGGTTGAATGAGAGATACGAGGATGATCCTTCTACCCATCAGAATATAGATCCGGATTTGTAGTTGGAGGTAGGATTGTCCGGTAGACCTGATAGAAATCGGGTCTACGGACTCTTTAACACTACAGTCCAAAACTTGCAGACGAGCCGTAGTATTTCAACCGTTGGATGCTTGCAATCAGTTTCGAGCACTCAAATTCTAGAGTTCACAGCGATGTTAGTACTTCAGACGACCGAATTGTGTGTTAAGATAGCCGAACTCTGTGTTGAGATGGTTGAACTGCACCGAATGTTGATGGAGATGAGATCACATATAGGTGGTCAATTTGCTCCTCCTTATTGGCCACATGGTCCAGACGATGACCAACTTCCTCCCTATTTTAGATTTATTGTATCTGAAAGAACAAATGTTTAAATTTGTAATAAATATTTAATTTTTTATTAATTTAATTTATTTTTATATTATTTTAATTATTTTTCTATTTCTATTCAATATATTTTTTAAAAAATATATTTTAAAATATTATTGATGTGGTTACTGACGAACTTATCGATAGCATCCTGTTGATGATATGTTATTTTCACCGTAAGAAATACCGATGGAAAAATAAAAACACCAATGGAATTACATATAGTTTTTTTGTTGATGATATGTTAAATTTATTGATGGATATATTAATAGAATGAAGTGAGTAAAAAACATTTTTGTGCGCTTTGTTCATCTATAATCCATTAATAATTATTGCCGACAAATTACAAACTACCAACGAGAGTTTTTTCAATATATTGTTTCCATCCATGAGTCTATTGGTAAAGTATGTACCGACTAACTATGAATGTCAAAATCGACAGAAATTTTCATTATTTAACTATTAAATCTAATAATGACTTTAGATAGAGAGATATCTCATCTTCCTCTGCAAGCAAGCAGCATGTTAGAATTTCTAGACTTGCAGAATGAGTAGGATCTTCTAGAGATAGACATTACATAAACTCCAATGCATGGTAATAATATCAATAGCTATTATTACCATTTAAATTCTTCATTAGAGTAGCTCTAAGATTTATATTTAAAATCTAATCTATGAAAAGGTGATAATTATCTTGCAATTAAGTAAGATGTAGATTTCACAAAAACAGGAACTAGAGATGTTTGTAATTAGAAAAAATATACTAAGAAAATAAATAAAAAAAAGCGGTAAATAAAGCTGTAAAAAATATAAATAAACAATAATTTATAGAAATGAATTATTAAAAAAATTAAAGTGTCAAGCTATAAATATAAATTACAAGTTATAGGTTGGGTAAGATGAACTCCCAGGTGAATAGGTTGTCTTGAATCTATATTTTTTTTCTTCTAATAGAAAGTCATTTTGGATAAAAAAAATATATATTAAAATACTTAAATAAAATTATAAAAATTCAAAAATAAAAGTTAATCGGATCTCACCTAGGTTTGACTGGTAAATTACATGGATAGTCCAAAAAAACTCAAGCCTAGTCTAGGCCCTAAATTGACTGTTCAACAAGTTGATCTATTTGGCTAAATCATGTTTTAGAACTACGATTAGTATTTGGCTATTCTTCTTCTTGTTTTTGTTTCTGTTTTTAAATTATGTTTTTGTTCAATTTAGTTTCTCTCTAACCTAAATGGATGAAATTAGCTTTGAATTTATGGTAGACTTATAAAAAATTAAAAAAACATTATAAAAAAAATATTAATTAAAATTTTTGTTTAGGATATTTCAATGATAGCTTAAAAGTTGTTTTTTTATATAAAAAAATAAAAAAATTAATTAGACATGACCGCCAGACCCAAGAGTCTATAAAAAAATAAAAACAATTAATTAGGATTTCAAGATAGTTTAAATTTTTTTTATAGAACAATTTGTAAAAAACATTAATTAGAATTCCCGTTTAGAATAGTATAAGGATAGTTTAAATGTTTTTTTTATTAAAAAGTTATATAAAAAAAATTAATTAAAATTTCTGTTTAGGATGCTTGTTTAAATATTTTTTATAAAAAATAAAAAAATTAATTAGACATGGCAGCCAGACTCAAGTTGCTTGGCCCTGCATTGGCTGGCAGGTCCAACTCTCTTTGGTCAGACATGGCTGGCAGGCCAAAGAGCCTATAAAAAATATAAAAAATTAATTAAAATTTTTATTTAGGATGATAGTTTAAATTTTTTTTTTATAAAAAATATTATTTAGATTTTCTGTTTTAAATATTTCAAAGATAGTTTAAATGTATTTTTTTATAAAATATTATAAAAAAATTAATTATAATTTATGTTTAAAATATTTTAATGATAGTTTAAATATTTTTATTTTAAAGTTTATGGGTCTGTGATTACTACCATTTAAGAGATTCAAAATATTATCTATATTTTTAATAATTTTTAAAAATAATATTAATATATCGCGAAGCGCAGACCGATGAACTATACGGGAAGAATGAAATTATTATTATTTTTTTTTAATAATAAGGAAGAACGAACCTGAGATAAAACGTTAAATAGAGAGAACAAAATACTACTTTTTCAGGCTGCTCAAATTTGTCAAACCAGTTTAACCAGTCAGGTTTCTGTTCTGAACAGCTGTGTGTTCCAACATCCAAAAGCAAAATTGAACTCGTTCTTCACTCCAAACCCTCAGGTCAATTTATTTTAACCATTCAAGGTATGGTACTGTTAGCTAATTTTGCACGTGCTTTTTTAGATAACAAAAACAGAACAACAATATTCCATTAGTAGATCGTCAAGATTGTCAATGGTAACTAATTGATTAAAAAAAACTCAGTTTTATTATATTAAATAAAGTATAAATCAAGGTTGTCAATTCCGTTTCGGTAGGTGTTTCGTTTTTTCAATTGGAATGGAATGTTTCAGTTTCGGAGTGTTTCGGCGTGCCGTTTCGGGGTTGTACTGTTCAT
>Ga0307510_10002836_pt1 | contig 19907 bp, 11 predicted proteins | sample 12_EM_MG_FD_207224 | JGI IMG/M metagenome (GOLD analysis project Ga0307510, IMG submission 207224) | Populus trichocarpa ectomycorrhiza microbial communities from riparian zone in the Pacific Northwest, United States - 12_EM | ecosystem: Host-associated > Plants > Roots > Unclassified | place...
TAACCCTAGATTTTGAGAAAGATCAAGCTGCCTCAACATTAAATTAATAAGCCTTATAATTAACACTTTGATGAAGAAATAATTTCTTATAATATGGTTTAATCATCAGATGTAATAATATTTTGGACTGTACATTAATATTACCACATAAATAGACTTCATTTTTTTTGAGGTTGCTGCCTTTTTCTGGCCTTTGTTCCAAATATGACCTAACATGAGGTTGAAGACATGCGTGTTTGGCAGTGTGGTTGCGGGTGTTTTTTAAATAACTTTTCGTGTCAAAATGCATGCCAATGATATTTTTTTATTTTTAAAAAATTATTTTTAACATCAGCACATCAAAACGATCCAAAACATACAAACCATATTAAATTTTAATAATAAAAAAAATTCAAAATTTTTGGAAACACGGGTTAAACCGCGTTCCCAAACGCTCTCTATGCTACCATTATTTTCATCATCAAGGCTCAAATCCAAAAGCCAAAAACTGCTAGCATCTTTTCCCAATCATCAAAATCCCTCTTTCTAATCATCAACAACAAGAATCTACCACCAATTATCTCCATAATTTCTTGTTCTTTCTCTTGGCTTACTAGATTTTAAAATCATGAGTTAAACGAATTAACTCGAATAAATTAAAATAATATTATTTTATTTATAAAAAAAATTTAAAACGATGATGTTTAATATTTTTTTTATAACAAACTCAGGAATATCCAATGAATTAGATAAAGGGTTTCAGCTAAACCACGTTTTGAACTGAAAAACTTATCCAAAATAAAACTCCAGGAGAGAGGCAGGCTCCTGGCTAGCATTAATTGGAGCTCAAACATGTTTGGACAGGGACAAACAAGATGTTGTTAGAGTAAATGCATCACATGACATCTGATAACAAGAGACATTAACAAGAAATCTACACATAATCCCTCATGAATTACATATTTCACCAATATAATATATTCTTAAACCTTGAGCTTTCATGCTTTTATAACCATAGATCCTGTTTGGAGGACGACATGGCTCAAGACCTGTATTACAGGTTAAACGTGTCTATCCAAATTATAATTTTTTTTTAAAAAAATCATCTTTGTTTTTTTTAAAATGAAAATTATATTGTTTAGGTAATAAAAAACAGTTAGTGTGGTACGGTTGAAAATATTTTTGAGATAACTACAACTTCAAAAATTATTTGATTTTTATTATTTATGTATTTTATTTTAAATTATGATAAAAACTTTAATTTTTTTCAAAACTATAATTTATAGCTTTTTTTAATTTATTTATTTTTAAATTATAAATATAAAAACTATCACAATATCAAATATATACATATTACTACAATTATAAACTATAATAAAAAAAAATATATAGCACTGGCTAGCTTAGTGGTCCATTACTCAAGTAAAAAAGCAATGAAAAAACAACAAAAGCTAAGAAGAAATAATAAAAGTTTGAGTAATAATTATTTTTTATTTTTTTATTTAAAAATATATTAAAAAAATAAAAAAATCAAAAATTTAAGATAAAAAATTAATTTTTTTATAAAAATATTTTGCTATCGCAAAAACAAACGTGACTTCAACGCAGTAAAGGAAGTAGTGACTTGGCATTGCATTATTTTTTATATAGAATATTTCTCGGTGACAAAACAGTGAAAGCAAGCCTAAATTATACAGCTTGTGTTTGTTGTTGCCCATTTTCATTGGATTTGAAAAGAAAACTAGAAGAAAGCAACATATTGATATAGTTCTTCAGTTTCCCATTATTTAAGACAACAATTAAGTTCAGGCATTGTTTTTGTTGTTCTCTTCTATCTTTCTCAGTCTTTGTGAGAAATGGGGTCACCTGTTTTGTCTTTGTAGGTTAGTGCTACCACCCCCAAAAAAGTTTTAAGGAAAGAAGGAAACTTTCTTAAAGCTGAAGCTTGTTAGATTGAGATGGGAATAAGCAGACCTCATAAGTCCAGTAATGGAGTTTCTACCAGATGGGTTTTTCTCTTCTGCATTGCCAGTTTCTTCTTGGGTGTTCTTGTTGTTAACAGGTTACGTTTCTTTCTCTCCTTTTCTTGTGTGAATTTTTTGAAGATCTTGTCCTTTTGAAGTGATCGGCTGTTAGATTTGTTGCTTATCCTAGTAGGATTTGGAAAGTTTAACTTTGTTGTTAGTTCTGTTTTTGTGCTTTTGTTGCTTTATGCATAGGATGGAGAATCTTGCATAGTCTCTTATGAAATCATATGCAAAATGTACTCTTTTTGTGTAGATTTTGGCTGTAATTTAATGAATTTGAGGGCTTTTTCTTGGAATCCATGTAAAAGATTGGGACTTTTTGCTGTTCTGGCCTTCCGGGTCTACAGAATTTCAAGTTATAGGTGAGGTGGTGGAGATTGGACGTTTGCTCTTTTAGTATGTTACCAAATAATGAATTGATAAACGTGTATCCTTGCTGGAGCAAGGCGTCTGTTAACTAGATTCAGATGGTTTATTTGTTTTCTTCAATGGTTTACCTCATCTGCAATATTATCGAGTATTTTGAAATGCCTGAGATTTAAGGTGAAGAATGAGAATAGTTTTCCCGGGGAAATGAATTCTGAGTAAGGAGAATGTTTTAAGATTGATTTGGATGGATAAGGTCATACATTGCTGGAAAACCCAAAAATTTACTGGTTGGCCTGCGAGGAAATGACAATCTACGAGCTGATGTGTTTCAAAAGGAAAGTCATTGGGTTGGTGAGTAGACTAATGTCAAGCAGCTGAAGAGATTTTGGTTGGATATTGGTGGTGGAACAAGTCTTGAGCAATTACCAAGTGATTATCTGCAAAGTTGAAAATTGAGCCCTTTCTTAAATTTTGATGTCTGGAGATATTTCCGAGTTGTTTTTTGAGAGAAATCAGCTATCATATTTGAATATTAAATTTTGGGTTTATTTATTAAGAGAAAGTTCTTAGTGTGATCTGCCTGGTAATGCTATAAGATTGACATTCGTTCTTGATAATTAGGGGTGAAATTTTTCAAGGTTTGAAGTTCGGGGTTAAGATCATGGCAGCCTTCTTTGATGTTAGTTGACTTCAAAACAAAGTTTCTTTCTTCTCTTTCTGACTCAAATGCCGGTGAAGACATGAACTAACTGCAATCAGCATGAAAAACAGAATGAAGCTCATAACATTCAAGTTAGTTGATATCAAAAGATAGTTTCTTTCTTCTCTTTCTGACGCGAATGCCAGTGAAGACATGAGGTAATGGCAATCAGCATGGAAAACAGAATGATTCTCATAACATTCATTGATATCAAAAGATAGTTTTTTTCTTCTTTTTCTGACGCGAATGCCAATGAAGACATGAGTTAATTGCAATCAGCATGGAAAACAGAATGATTCCCATCACATTTAGCTTGAATGATGTTTCGACAATAAAAGATACAGAATAGTTGCTACCCTGACTTATTGCAATGTCACTGAGAAGTGTATCTGAAAGTTGGTTTGAGAGCTCATAAACCTTCATTTTCTGTATAATGCATCTGATCAGTTTTTCTTGTTCGTCAAACCAAATGACAATTACACGAGCAGTGCTGTGTAAAGCCAAAATGCGATGTTGTGAAAAAAAAGGCAGCAAATTAGATGAGACTTGCTAAGTGATTCTACTTCGAATGAACCAGTGAAAAGGAGTCCAACTTTTGCTGCCATTTCGCTTAACACCGTATCTCAAGCTGCGGACTTAATGTAGCATGATAGAGTATCTTGCAGTTGTACCTGGTGCATTCTATTGATCATACATTGGATTGTTTCTAAGCCTTTACTGTTTTTCACTTATGCTTCTGCTACCTTCATCTATAAATCCTACTGCAATTTTGTTCTAGTATGATTTGCCACTTACATGTGTTTTATAGGTTTTGGGATATTCCAGATCCAGGCCAAATGGACGACGAAGCTTCATCTCTGAAGAAGGATCAATTAACAGCAGAACATCCCCCAGTTGATTGTCAGAAGCAGGCAAGTCAAGTTACTAAACTGTTACGTAAGCTCTGTTTCCGGCAGTAAAATGTGTGGATCATACTGTTTATGGTATTGCAGGAGAATGCTGTTCAGGCAGGAGACATCCTTTCTCAGGTTTCTCAAACTCATGATGTAATCATGTGAGTTTTTATAGCCAGGTGTATTATGCTTCAAAAAGAATTCTGGATGACTTATGTAATTTAGCACACATGAATTGTCCTATCCAAATAAATAGGCTATTTGTTTTAATAGGTTCTGTAACTTTGAATTGGAAGAGGAGCATTAAAGTATCAAATCATGTAATACCCTCATAATGTTGATTACAGGGCACTGGACAAAACGATCTCCTCAATGGAGGTGCAGCTGGCTTCAGCAAGAGCTGCAAAAGGTGACAATGAGAATGTATCTCCAATGGTCATAAAATCAGGAAATGAGCATTTGAAGGAGCGACCAAAGGTTTTCTTTGTCATGGGCATAATTACTGCATTCAGCAGCCGGAGGCGAAGGGACTCGATTAGAGAAACTTGGATGCCCAAAGGTTAAATCCAAATCTTACCAATCCTTCTCTGATGTAAACCATTAGTAGCTTTGACAAGTCAGTAGATGCTTATGATTTTTATTATTTTTCACTCTAGGAGAGGAGTTAAAGAAGTTGGAAACAGAAAAGGGTATTATAATACGATTCGTTATAGGACACAGGTACGTATTCAAAGGGCTTGTGGTTACTCAATAGCTCAATGTTAAAGTTTGTAGATACAGACCTTATTAATAATGCTGAAATCTATTGTATTTGACAGTGCATCTCCAGGTGGTGTTTTGGATCGTGCTATTGAAGCAGAAGATGAGCAATACAAGGATTTCCTCAGACTGGTATGTTATGGTTAAGCTCCATATGACCTGTTTGACCCTTTATCTCCACCCAACTACCAAGTAAAGGCTATGAAACTATTTGCAAAATCAGTTCATGAATTTTGCCTTTATAGCATTCCCTCTCTTGAACCCCGTGTGGAAACATTTGCCTAGTTTTCCAGTCCTTGCCCTAATTAATGATAAAAATTATTTGAAAGCCAGAGCTACTGGTTTGGGAAAAAATTATTCTGAAATGTATTTGCCAGCACTTTTGACAGTCAAAACAAGTTTTCAGTTGTTTTTCTAAATTGCTTATGTAAAGTTACCATAATATGTTTTGCAGAATCATGTAGAAGGTTATCATGAATTATCATCGAAAACACAAATATATTTTTCAACAGCTGTTGCTATGTGGGATGCTGACTTCTATATTAAAGTTGATGATGATGTACACATAAATCTCGGTTAGTTTACTTGAATGCTTTAATTCTCTCAAGAATGGAGCACAGAGAGATGTATTTTGGTATGGTCATTTGATTTTAAAATTTGACAGGCATGGTCATTCATTTGATTTTAAAATTTGACAGGCATGGTCGGCTCTACCTTGGCACGTCATAGATCAAAGCCTCGTGTTTATATTGGTTGTATGAAGTCTGGACCTGTACTAGCACAGAAGTAAGCATTCAGATGGAAGCAAGTTTTTTAACTGTATCATGTTCAGATTATTTAACCTTTGTTACTCATGTACTTCTGCATTCCATTTGTAGAGGGGTCAAGTACCATGAGCCAGAATATTGGAAATTTGGTGAGGAGGGTAACAAGTATTTCCGGCATGCAACAGGGCAAATATATGCAATTTCCAAAGATTTAGCCACCTATATCTCAGTAAATAGGTAAGTCCCAGTGTTGTCCCATCATTCTATTTGGATGCTATCCTTTTGAATGGCTGGTGCTTGGCATTTCCTCTGCAGACACATACTTCATAGATATGCAAATGAAGATGTTTCACTCGGCTCTTGGTTTATTGGTCTTGACGTTGAGCACATTGATGATCGAAGTCTCTGCTGTGGGACTGCACCTGGTAAGATTGATGCAAATATGTTTTTCTTTGTTCCCTTCCTGCATGGCATGCTTTTGAATATTTTGATAGCCTCTTTCCTATCACATCAACTGTAGCAAAATATCATACTAAGCATGATTTTTTATCCTTGTACAAAAATGCTTGCATGTTACACTAAATTTTGTCTCGTCAGAGTCAAGTAAAAGATTCTTCACTAATGGAGTTGCAATGCTGTGATAGACTGTGAGTGGAAAGCCCAAGCTGGGAATCCTTGTGCTGCATCATTTGATTGGAGTTGCAGTGGCATTTGTAAATCGGTGGAGAGAATGGAGGAAGTGCACCAGCGATGTGGGGAAGGTGATGAAGCAATCTGGCATACAAGTTTCTGAAACTTCCCCTCTTGTAATATGGTTTTTATATGTGTGATCAAGGCTGTTGGTTTAGACAACACCCCTTGCCCGATTTTTGCTGTGGATGCCTCCGACGGTTGGTGCATGATTAAAATCATTACTGCACATACAGATTGTCAAGTCAGGAAAAGAGATATGGTTAACATATTGTAGTTCCAAAGACTGACTTGTTGCTGCTAACCAAGACATCAAGAAAATTAATCACTACACATACCGAGTCTTACAGCGCAAGGAATTGTAGGAAATCACAATAGCTAAATTCTACCAAAACATTGGATGAAGCAGATCAAATGTGGCTGGACATTCTGCAGGATGCATGGTGTTTTTCCATGAGTTCTGATTGTTAGATTGAATCCAGGATGGAAATGGACGTGTGCACAAGATCATCTTCCGAATATATATGTATCTCTCCCTTGTCTAATGGCCAGGTTTCTGGCAATACTGAATTAATTATTGGGCTTAGAACTTAGTAGAGGTGCTATGACCTGTTTATAACTTGATAATTAAGGTTTTTACTATTTTAATCAGAGATGCTTCTATAGTGTCAAGTGTCGACTTTCAGTTGTCTATGCTTGCAACTTGCAAGCATGAAAAAACATCAATTTTTTTTTTTATGTTTTTCATGTGAAACGCTGAGTCTGAGTCTGCATTCCAGGAGCACCGAGCAGCCAAATAGACTCTTTAGTTGTGTACATAGTGTTTATCATTCAACTTTTTGTCAAATAATTTTTTTTCTTTACACTATCAAAAATGGAAAATGCTTTTACTTTATAAATATTGGTAAAGGTATTGCAATGAACCCAAAAAAAATAATCAAGAGTGAGTCATCTTTTTATGAATAAGGCGAATATATTATGGATAAATATAAAATATTGCAAGTTTGTTCAAAAATATTCTTTATTATAATAAAAAATGTTGAAAATGTGCATTTTTATGAAAACTTTATATATATATATATATATTGTTCTTTTTAAATTTAAATATTTTTGCTAGCATTCAAATACATTTATAGTTTTTTTCTGAATACACTAGATTAATATAAACACTAGATCAATATAAACGGATAGTCTTTAAAATAATTTCTAATAATAATAATTAAAAAACCTTTCTTTTATTATTTTTTTCTTTCAAAAACATAAATTTTGATTTTGTGAAGCATACAAGGCACAAAAATGAAGAAGAAGCAACTTGATGTAATGCCAAACTAATTTTATGACTTGATCAAAAGTACAAGGCATTCAATCACACGAAAAGAGTGCCGACGAAAAAATATTTTCTACATATTAATTGCAAGAACTCCACGAAAAGTGGTCGGTGAGGTGAGATGTCATTATCAGCATAGTTTGGCCCAATATATAACATCAAATTTGACAGGATCGCCTCCTCAACCATTTTGTGGAGTTCATTGAATATTTTCTTGGTTAACGAACAGCAAAATATAAACCCTCCGATCAGATTTTTTTTTTAGATTAATGAGGGTGTGTGAGTAAGTTTGCGCGTATATCAACTAATCTCATGGACCCTAAAATTAATGACCATGTAAGTCTCCAATAACCTTAAGTTTTATAAGACTTGAACTGATAACCTTTAAAAAATAAATTCAGAGTTTGACCAGTTGAGTTATACGGTTATACCTCTCAAAACTGCTCCGATCAGATTTTGCTTAATGAAGTGAAATCTCCTGCTAATCCGAGTCTTAAACAGATTGGATTTTGTAAAAGAAAGGTTTTCTTTTTCTTGCTTTCCTAAGCTAGATCTTTGGTATTAGACCCGTCCTAGTTTAATACATCAACTTTGTGACTTGTCGATCTAAGACTTGATTAGAATCGGATTAGTAAAAATTCCTCGAAATTCCTTGTATTAAACATTTTATTTTAAAAAAGCTTGGTTTGATATTAGTCAACCAACCCTCATGATTTTTTATTTAAACATTGTACCGAATCAAAATCCAATTTCTAATTTTTCTTCTGAATCGAAGAAAAATCTTATATATATTGAATATGTAGATTTAAAAAATGAAGAAGTTGAAATTTCAATAGTGAATCAATTCAATTCACACACTTCCATCTCGGCCAAAATTGTATCTTTGAATTTGTGCCATGTGACTAGATTGGGTTGAATTGAGAATCACTAGAGCCTTTCGAGGTCAGTGTACGTAGCAGCCATTAGGAATGTTTTGCACCATAAACCAACACATCAAAAAGATTTTCATATACAAACTTTCATTTCTCGATGATAATGATGGACAACATAAATAATTTCGAAATTAAACCTAACATGATTCAAATCCTGGAGTAAAGGTTGAACTGGTTAACTCGTGTCAATTAAAATTATTATTTTAAAAGATATTAGAATAAAGTTTTGATTTGGTTGTAGATTCATCTGCTGGATCAACCGAATGAAACAAAATTAACTCTAAATCTAATTTTTTTAAAAAATATTTGATTTTATCAAATATTGATTTGCTAATCAACCGAGTCGAATCAAGTAAACTTTAAATATGAATTTTCTAAAGATTCAGTTCCGTATCAACATGCCGGGTTATGCTGTATTTAATAAACATACCTTTCGAAGTGCTAGTCATGATTCTTGATCATGGCCTCGGCCACCGTCATTTAGGCAACCTTCTTTTTCATATTTTATGTCCATTTTCTGAAAGTCAGAAGGATTACAAGCAAGCCATGTCAATTCTCCAATGGAGGCTAAGGATCCATTCACATACAGCGTTGATATCTTTTGCTGAGAGCTTGTTAGGCATGTCTGTCACTAGAAAGAAGCCCACTCAAAAAAGCCACGCCTCCCCTTTTCCCTTTAAGAAATGCATGAAAAGGACTCTTATGAGCATGAGGAAATCCTGACTCACCATATTTTTATTTCTCAATTATGTACAGAAACTATGTTGCTCGCTCGAATACAAGTGTTAAGAAGGAGCACTACAACACCAGACTATTATTGCCACAAACTCAAATCTAATTACATGATGGACACATGTAAATTATAAAATATTTTTTTTTGTTTAAAAATACATTAAAATATATCGTTTTAGACATCACCGTATTAAATCCATCTAAAAACACTAAAAAAAACATCAATTTAACACTTTTTGCTGCGAAATACACTTTTAAAATGCAGAAATACAAAAAAAAAAAAATGACCCCAGCGACCCGGTCACCCGGTCAAAACCCGGTGAAACAAATACTAGCTTTATCTTACCGACCAGAAGCATTTGCATCTTTTTTTTTATTAACATGGATGTCCATGTCTGCTTGGGCGCACCTCGACTAATCTCACAGCCCTTAAAGTTAATGATCATGTAAACTAGAAGCATTTGCATCCTTTTCTTTTATTATTGTGTATGTTAGTATTCATGAAAGGCACCTAAAGCATAAAAACATATTTAATTGTAGGGATCTAAAAATGAATATGGATATATATTTTTTAAAATGATTTTTTTATTAAAAAAAAAGACAAGGAACATGTTACATTTATTCAAGCTATCTTCATGTTTTTTTATTCTAAAATAAGTAATCAAATACTATATTTAAAAACTTAAATTGATGCCCGACTTCTTGACCTTTCACTGTGCTTGAGTTCAAATTATAAATACCCCTGAATGCCAGATTATTTTAACTGACATCCTTAAATTATATAGTAATGTTTTCAAATTAATTAATATTTAATTAATGTTAAAAGACAAAAAAATCTCATTGATTACCTCAGTAATTACAAAAAAACCCTGAAGAAAAAGATTAAAAAACCCTTGAACCCAAGATTTTTTTTTTTATCCCAGGTCATACTTATCAGTTTACTATACATGACTAAAAAGATAATTATATTATTTTTTGCCAGCTTTGTAATTTTGATTCCAGAGTCAATTACCGTGCTTTAAAAATGAAAAATATAAATATATTATTGGACAATTTTTTAATGATTAATATACTATATAAAATAACTAAAACACCTCATTGGATTTTTTAAGAGAGGACAAAAACTTCATTTTACTATTGAAGTAAATAGTATATATTATTTTTTATTTGGATATCCTCACACCCTTTTAAAAAATAAGACTAGTCTTATTTGGGGTTTGTGGCTGCCTCTCCGAATAAATACGCTTCCTGGAAATCAAACTTATGTTTTCACCTTTACAGGAGTATAGTAGTGTTTTAACCGTTAGACCAACACTTCATTTGTCAGTAAATGATATATTGAATTTTAATATTTTTATCTTTATCTTTATTTTTTATTTATTTATTATGTAATGCATCCATTAAAAATCTCTTCCAACAATCACTTTCGTTTATCTATATTAAAAAAAATGAGAATTACAAAATGGAAGGATGAATAAAAAAAAGATAAATAATAACCAATCCAATTTTCTCTATTAAAATGATATATAGAAAGAATGAAGTCTATTTCTTTAAATTAGAGAGATTATAATATAATAAGAATATAAAGAATTTTTCCTTTCTTCCATTGTCTTATTAATACCCAGAAACCCTTAAATCTAACCATTTGGATCATCATTTTCTTCGTCAATTTTGCTAAAAAAACTCAATCAAAACGACAAAATGATCATAAATATAAACATACAACCTCAATCTTCAATGTTCATAGCATTATTAATCTATCAAAACTCATTAAAACCTTGCCATGTATTTTATAAACAAGAAAAGCCAACCCTAAAACGTGATAAATGAGATAGAAAAAGCCAGACGCGGTTGCTAGAAGTATGACCACTGACCACAGACCATATCTACCCCATATATAAGAAGACACTCTCCACGCATTCAAACCCTCACACATTACAACACAACAAGAGAGAAGACAACTGTTGAACAGAGACAAGACACCAATTTTCTATCTCTGTTTCTGTTTATAGGATAGAAGAATTTTATCCACTTGTTGCCATTTATCTCGCAACATTTGCTATTCATCAACCTGTCCAAAAAAAGGGCAAAATGGAAGTGACATTTTGTAACTAATGGTATTATTACAACAACACAGTTTGTGTGGTACCAGGTAGAAAAAAAAAGGAGAGTAAATATTGGGCCTACAGTAATCTAAATAACATCTCTATCAGCAGCTTATCTTTGAATCCTTATCCCTTTCAAACAACAAGAAGAGAGTTTTTAATTTGTCGTTTCAATTCTCTGACAGTTCCTCTACAAAACCCATATCTTCTTTTGTCTTCTTATTTTCTTTAGGGTTGTGGAGGTTGTTTTGCATTGGTTTTTGAGGGGAGGGGTTTGTGTTTTTTTTTTTTTGAAAACCCTTGAATGATCCTGTGCTTTAAATGTTTATTCTTTTGGATTAAATCGAGGGTTTTTCTTGTTTGTTCTTGATTTTCAAGGGATTAATTTATCTGGGTTGTTTTTGGTTTTATTGGTTAAAGATGGCTTTAGGGTCAGTTTTATTGGAGATTCTGCATAGACCTACAACTGGTCAAGTGTTGAGTGAGCTTTTTATTTTTGCGATTCCTTTGTGGGTTGCTGTTGCTATTGGGGTGCTTGTTGGGTGGGTATGGAAGCCTAAATGGGCTAGCAATTTGAGTAGAGAAATGTTGTTGGATGCTAAACAAGGAGGGGAATTTTCAGCAACATCATTGAGTACCATGATTCCTAGTTTGAATATTTTGAAGTTTCAGTTGCCAAGTTGTGTTTTTCGAGCTGCTGATGATGGTGGGATTCAAACGGACTCTTTCTCTGGGCGACGTACCCTCAATTCTAAATGCAGGTTAGTTGGCTGCTGTTTCAAATTTAATGTCTTTATGCAAGATGCTCTTAGCTATGGATTATGATTAGAATTTGTGGGATTTGATTGAATTGGAAAAAAAAACTAATATGGTTGAATTTAATCGGGCAGTTCATCAAAAATGGAAAAGGAAAAACCAAATCTAGTGATGGAAGATGATTTGGAGCATTTGTGCAAGCTTGTTGAAGTGAAAGATGGAGGTCCTGCTTGGATTCAAATGATGGATCGTTCTACACCGACTATGAACTATCAAGCTTGGCGTAGAGATCCTGAGGTAGGTTTCCTCTTCTCAAATTGGTGTTGATTTGTGTAATATGTGTAATTGGACTTGTTAATGCAGTCTTGGAAATGAAGTTGTAGTTACCGATGCCAGTTCTTGCTTTATAATGCTGCTCTTTGGTAGACATGTGCAACCCTTGTGATTGAAATGGATTATGTTTTAATGGATTTTCTAGACTGGCCCTCCACAATATCGTACCAGAACTGTTTTTGAGGATGCAACTCCTGAAATGGTGAGGGACTTCTTTTGGGATGATGAATTTCGAGCCAAGTGGGATGACATGCTTGTACATGCTGAAACTTTGGAGGAGTGCCCTACCAGAGGAACCATGGTGGTCCAGTGGGTGCGCAAGGTGGGAAGAGTGTCCCCTTCGTCACTTGTTTCTATGAAATGTTTTGTTTGTGGTGGTTTTTTTTACTGAATTTATTGTTTTTTTTTTGGGTTCAGTTTCCCTTCTTTTGTAGTGACAGAGAATACATCATAGGCCGTCGAATTTGGGAGTCAGGTCGATTGTACTATTGTGTTACAAAGGTATGAGAAAGATTGGACGAATGAGTTGTATATTCTATTTTTCCTTTTATAGTACTTGTAGAGAGACAACTTGATTATATACATCTGCTGAGCAATGTATATCATGAAACGAGGGGATTATGAGTTCCATTTAGGGGAGATCCTATGATGTTGAATTATCAGTCTTATGTAGAATTATTCGGATGTCATATGAATATCAAACTTGATTACCTAGTCTTAGAAGTATGATATTCACGCTACTCTTGGTTTTGAATTTTAAAAGACATGCCTGGAGCAGCAATAGTTGGTTATTAAATGAAGGGCAAGTTTCTAGTTTTTACCCTGTGAGTTAATTGCTGAAGGCACCAGTGAACCTCATCCTACTGTAATGGAAGACAAACCTGGTTGTGTCTGCTCAAGTCGTGAGCACAAATTAACTGTCCTCTTGTTGCTAGTCTTACTTTCTGTGTGGGGTATTCATGTTTCCATTGGGATAAAAGTGTAATTAGTATTTGATCATATTAGACAGTTACCTCTCCTAGAAACTTATTAGCATGTCTCTTATGTTCTAGGGAGTTCCTTGCTCCTCTGTGCCAAGGCGTAACAAACCAAGGCGTGTTGATCTGTACTATTCAAGCTGGTGCATTCGTGCAGGTAACTTATACTCTCAGTTTTCTAAGTTATACACATTTTGTACATTTCTCTTTATAAGAGTTGCCTAGCATGTTCCTTGTGTGATTGAGATGTCTATCTGTTGGAATGAACTAGTTGAATCAAAGAGAGGGGATGGTGAGCTGACTGCCTGTGAGGTGATGCTGTTCCACCATGAGGACATGGGTATTCCTTGGGAAATTGCCAAGCTTGGAGTTCGGCAAGGTATGTGGGGAGCTGTAAAGAAGTTGGAGCCTGGTTTACGTGCATATCAGAAACATAGAGCATCTGCCGCACCACTTTCACGAAGTGCTTTCATGGCTCAGATCAACACCAAAGTGAGTGCAGACTACCTGAGATCTTTGGAGACCAGCATTAGTGATTCATCAGAGATTGAAATTCGAGAAACATCTGAGAAACCTGTTGGGCATAATGTGCCTAAGTTTTTAGTCATTGGTGGGGCTGTCGCTCTTGCTTGTACTCTTGAGCGGGGGCTCTTAACTAAGGCTCTTATATTTGGAGTGGCTAGAAAGTTTGCAATTAGAAGGAGGTCATGATACCGGATTTTTTTTTCTTCCCTCATTCTGAAGGCACTGGACGAAGTTGACTGCTCATGCAGTGAAGTGAGAAATAGTCCATTGTTGATCTCCATGCCCCTTTTAGAAGGAATAGAGGCTTCCATTTTTTTTTCCGCAGTTGAGCTAAGCGCAGCTTCGCCTCAGGACAGAAAAGGCGAAAAGTTCTTGTAATTGTTGTATTCACAAAATTTAGCAAATTGATGTCATTAAATGATACAAGCTGCAGAAATAACAGGAGTTCAAGGTTCTTTTCTTGTTCATTTAAAATGCCTTAATTCATTTTTTTTTGTCTTTTGCTTGATAATTTAGGGCACAAAAGACCCCACTTGGGAAATTGAGAGTGAAATTTGAGCTGAGCTGATAATCCATTCAAGTAGCTACCTTCTGCTAATAGAACTTGGTTAAAGCAGAAGTTTTGCTAATAACCAGGCCAAAGACGACCTCCTGCATGTCTACTCGTTAACTTTCCAGAGATTATTATAGTTGTTATTGCATGATGGAAGCTGGAGAAGTCTTTCTTCTTGACGGATTGGGATATTTCTCCCCTTCTCCCAGAATTCAACAAATATGGAGGTTCTTGGCAAGTCTTACGAGTGAAACAGTCAAAGGCAGAACAGAAGGCAATTTTCTGAAAAACACTAGTCAACAAAAACCTGCCTCAGCTGCCTTGACATTTTTAGTGCTTGACCAAAATGAGTTCTCACCCATCCGTCTCATTTTCGAAGAAACAGACATTTTGAACAATACCCTTTCGTTTAAAGACAACAGAGTGAATGGCTTTCCTACTTGTTCGAGATTCTCTCATCAGAATTGATTTAAGCCTTGGAGAGAAAAGGGTGGTTGTGGATGCATATTATATAGCATATAGGCCATTTATAGTCAGATCACCTTTTGATAGTTCAAAGGATTCCTGGGTGAAAAGTAACAGGCAAGAGTTCTGTCATTCTATGGTATCATTCCTCATCAAAGAACCTGTCATGTCTGAACTAGAATTTGGGATGTCAAGCATTCAAAAAGGTCTTCTTCACTGCCATGTTGTTCTTCTTGCCCCATATGATACGATCATTTTCCACTCAGTAGGTGGAGAACTGAACCTTTTGAATTAATGGTAAACAAATATATTCACATTGGGTCAACAATGCTACAATAACTCTGTTTTGATTAGTTGAGGCAAGATTTGCTCACGCATTTCCTTCCATTCCACGAGTTTGACATTTTCCTTTTGTCCCATAAAAAAGAAAAAAAGTTGACATTTCCCAGTTCCTCACGATGCAAACTTTGTACTAAGCATACTTTCCACACGGTGATGGATACCAAATCCAGTTGTGAGAGCCAGCAGAAGTCCTCAAATCCAGCCGTTTTTTATGATTATTTTAAGCATGTTTATAGACACCCGCAACCACTGGGGCAAGATTGCCTTTTCCCGCGCCTTGGTCTCACTTCCACTTAATAACTATTATATAAATTTGCCAATGGAGGGCATGTGCAAGAGAATTGCATCTAGGTAGGATTAACTTTGCAAGCACGAAATTATATTTATATAATAGTTATTAAACTCAGCTTTGCTGTACATGTTGATCTAAAAAACTTGAGATTTAGAGTCTGATTTGAGATAAAGACATTAATGGTTAATTTAATGATTTACTCTTGACTTGGTTGAGATGGCCAAATTCAACCAAGTTAAATTTTTTCAAAAAGAATAAAAAGATATTATTTTATAGAAAATCATTGACCCAACAATTCATGGATTGACAATGCCTACATCTTCTTTCCAAGTTAGAACTCTGACACAACTATAATTCAAATAATGTTAATTTTACCCAGAGATTTTTTGAAAAACACTTTCTTAGAATTTGAACCACTGGTTTTATGGGATCCTTTATACTTGATGCATGTAAAAAGTAATTTCGAGAAGAGTATTCAGCACGATTAGTGTTATTTATTACTGTTGTAGTTGAGTTGGATTGGCATTAAAACCCATCTTTATTTCAGATTGAAAACATTGTTCAGAACTTGGAACATGAGATTGTCAAAACAGAAGATCGAGAAGGAGTGGGGCACAATTCTGTAATTCTCAGGCAACAGCTGGGATGAGCGGTTCCTTGGGTAGAAAGCATCCAAAAGCAGCCAAGAGGTGAAGCTAGGCATGGGCTCATTCCTTAATTTTGGATCCCCACATGTAGTCCCTTCCATGGGGGCCAATTCCAAAGCCCATAGGATCTAGAAAAAGCTACTCATAGATTGAAGTGGCCCTCCATTGGCAAATTCCACTAATTGCATTTACAAGCAACAAGGAAAAAGCAAAATTTACTCAATGGAGTGATGGAAGAGGCACGCATGAGGAAGAATTTGCGTACAAAACAAGTTTATTGGACTAAAACAGTTTTAATTGAATGGAGCATTGAATCCTCCTTCTCTTCTCTACTTTGTATATAGTTGTTGCGCTCAATCAAGATAGAGAGATTTATGAGGTCTCATGGACATAATCCATGTAGTAAACTCTCCTGTGAAGGAGGAGGAAACAAATTGTGTCGGTGGTGAAGGCAAAGCTAGAGCTAGCGTTGTTTAAAGCTAATGCAAAAAACAATTATATGGGCTAACTATTCACCAGACATCTAAAGACTAGAGGCTAACCATGATGGTCTTGATTCTTGTTTATAGCATCATAACTAACATGGAAGACATGCCAATTTGGCATTTTTTTATGCCATGGAGGAATGGCTCATTGGAGTATAGATGTAAGAATAAAGTATGCAGACTGAAATTTATCATAGTGATTATCTGTGTAAGATAATTGCTAGCAAATTATAGCCTTTGTTGTTTCAAGTTGCTGGCCAGAATCGAACCTTAAGCCTAGGATTAAGTTGTTAATCTGAATTTAGCATAACCATCTTGCTAATTGAACTTCATAGACGGGCAGATCAGAGTAGCAGCTATATACAGAGGGGAGGGGATCTTGGCTCTGATAAGAGGAACATGATTGCCATGATTTGAGAGCATCCAAAAAATCATAGCTCACAGTATGCTTAGAGAAGTTAATCCACGATTCATCAATTAAGAAAAAATCAAAATTATTTCAGGAAATTGAGATAAGATCATCAAGAAGAACAAAGAGTATATTAGTGTCATGAAAAAATAGACTGGAAATAGATTTTCTCATTACTATCACAGCCTCAGATAGATCAATCAAAGAATAATTCCTATCCTTTTCTTCTCTGTAAATTTCCTACAAAAGATCTCAATAGTTAACAATGGTCTCAAAACAGTTGAGCCCATCGAGCTCTAGCGCAAACCTTGTCATCTTCTTCTCTTGTTTCCTAGTTAATGATCTCGAGGAGCTTCCTTGTTGATTCTTGATCAGCTTATCTTCAGCCACCTTCCTACTCAAAACCCTCTTGGTATTGCCATCCATGGTTGTAAAAGCAAAAGAAGACTTCACTTTTTGGCTCAAGAATTCATTACACAAAGCATCAAAAGAACTGAACATAGAATTCATGATCTCTTCAACAAAATCTTAATCACCCCAAATTAATCTCAAGAAGTAGTAGAGGATCTTTTGATAGCTAGAGAGCAAGATTTTGTTGGGCAATTTGAGGAGGAGCAATGTCAAGAAAAGCTTATATATAGTGGTAAAGAAAGGAAGGAATCTTGATTGCCGTCAAAAACAAGGAAGGCTGTGCGATTCCTTTTATCTTCCAAGATGGTTGTTGTTCCTTGTAGGCTTCAAAGGCGTGGAATAGTTAATGGCGGCTTCTTTTGGAGCCTACTGGAGATGACCATGAGATGAGACCATGTTCAACGATCAAAAGCCAGCCGCCTGCATGCGTCTTGTCAAACCATGTTTACTTGCTTGGGAATTGGAGATTGCTTAGCTAGCTAGTGCTTGGTCTCAATTCACAAATTTTCTTCTGACCTTACTTGAAAAATATCTCAACATGCCTTGCCACTTTTAACGGTCGAGGATTAGTTTGTTTATTATATGATTATTTCTGTGTTTACATTCCCTAACGTCTTGTGTACGTGACATTTTTTATTTTCCATGATAACTTGAAATTTTTTATCTCAAGCTTAAACCCTTTATTCAATTAAAAAAAACTTCTAGGATCACGGGCACAGGGTATAAAGCACCTTGTATTTCTAGACTAAGGATTTAGAGGGTCAATGGAAATGCGGTATAAATTATGTTTTTTTTTAAAGTTTTATAAATTTTATTTTTTTATTTTTCATTAAAATAAAAAAATTATGTTTTCGAATCGTTTTGATTTACTGATGTCAAATTTTTTTTGAAAAAAAACAAAAAAAAACTTTATTTTATATATTTTTAAATGAAAAGTACTTTGAATTATCACTATTACTACAGTACCAAACATGTTTTAGTCTGTTAATTGAAAACCAGCCTACGATATACACTTTGTGTTTTTTAAAAAAGAAAAAATTGGTGCATTTTTTCTTTAAATTGATGATGGTAAGATGATATACCCTGTGTGTTTTTTTAAAAAAAAATTATTGGTGCATTTTTCCTTATAAAAAAATTGATGATGGTAAGATGATTGTTGTGTGATTGTCGGTCCAGATATTCTTTGCTTGGTTTTTGGAAAGGTTAAATGAACCAAGACAAATGGTGGCATAAATCAGCTCATGAGTCGGTGGGAGGCAAGAGTTCAGATAATTAATTAAGAATATTGACTTCAATTCTGTCTCTGGCTCTCTGCTGTTCCAAGACAACAAAGAATATTAAATTAAACATGTAACTATTTATGTAAATGAAATCAATTTGACTAATTGGTGTAATGAATCTCATGACTATATAATATCATATATCAAGAAAATATAATTTATATGGTCCAATAGAGTGATCAGAAAACTGTTTTTTAGGGGGTGAAATATTCAATTATGATGAGCAATATTAATTAATTACATAATGATTATATATTTAGTTTGCGTTTGTTTCTCGGAAAGTAGTTTCTGAAAAACCATTTTCTAAACTTTTATGTGTTTGTTTGCCATTAAAAAAGTTGGTCAATGGAAAATATTTTCCGGTCAAAGAAAAATTTAGCTTGATTTTCAGGAAAGTGTTTTCCTTTTATTTTTTGCGGAAAACACTTTCCAGAAGTTGTGAAAAATTTAAAAATATCATATTATTTGCTGATTATGTCAAATTTGATCCTCAAACTTTTGATTGCTATATATTTTGTTTGAATCTTTTTTTTTTCAAATCCATCCCTTAAAATTTGATTTAATTTGATTTTTATATTAATTTTAGTCCTTATTTTTATGATTGTTATTTACTTTTCTCTTATCATTTTTTAAATTGAAATTTTTTATCTATTAAATTTGGTCCTCAATCTTTTGATTGTTACTTATTTTATTTAAAATAATTTATGAAATTGTAATTATTATTATTTTAATTTCATCATCTTTAAATTTTTTTTATCTATTAGATTTGATCTCTATTATTTTGATTATTATTTATTTTATTTGAGATAATTTATGAAATTAGATTTTTTTTCAATTCCATTCTCATTCAAAATTTTAATTTGTAAGATTTGTTCCTTATTATTTTAATAAACTTGAAAAAAAAATTAATAAGTTATTTTCCAACTCATTTTCCATAACATAACCAAACACTGGAAAGTATTTTTCAACTTACTTTCCATGACACTACCAAACATCGAAAAATAATTTACTTTTCTAGAATTCATTTTTCGAAAAAACCATTTTTTAAAAAGAAACTATTTTTCTGGAAACAATCAGGATCTTATGGAAAAAAGAAAAAAACTAATAATTTATCCAATCTCTATTTCTCTAGTTGTCATCTCTTAAGCATCT
>Ga0307510_10002837_pt1 | contig 19906 bp, 10 predicted proteins | sample 12_EM_MG_FD_207224 | JGI IMG/M metagenome (GOLD analysis project Ga0307510, IMG submission 207224) | Populus trichocarpa ectomycorrhiza microbial communities from riparian zone in the Pacific Northwest, United States - 12_EM | ecosystem: Host-associated > Plants > Roots > Unclassified | place...
ACCAGAGTAAAATATCTAAATCAGAGTTAAAAAGATTATAGACTCGACGTTTGACAAAACTCGAAAATAATAAATCTAATAGTTTGTCAAATTCATATATGTTTAAGCTCAATGCTTGACTGAACCCAAAAATATTAAATTATTACCTTATCGCATGATATTTTTTTTTAGAAGAAGAGGATCCGGGTAAAAAAGCAAAAATACTCATCCATCAATCAACAATGCCATGAGTTGAAGTATCAATATGGTTAAAAGAAAATGCAGATTGAGACCGAACAATTTAATTCTCCTGATTCTTTTAATTGAATCTCTTTCAAATGCATGTCCTGGGCACATTCTGATTCTGACTAGTCTGTTTTTTTTCAGTAACTTGAACCCGATTTCATCTATAATTATTTCTTGCATCTTACTGAATTTTCAATTCATAATCATGAGAGGAAAATTAGAGATGAAGAGATTAACCTAACAGAAGAAAAGGGATACATTGTTGGAGTTTCATACGTTGAAGCAACAATTTTTTAATGCTGTCTGGGCTGTGACCGTACGTTAGGCTGTCGATGCATCGTTTGCCACTTACATGACTTCGAAGTTGAGATTTATTTCCGAGATCTGTGATGCCAATGACACTTTACCTGTGAACTGCCACCATTAGGTAACAGGCTAGAACTTGGTCGGAAGTTTAAAACTTTCAGCCGAGGAATAATATATTTAGGTTTTTGTTTAGTTAAAGAGTCATACAAAAAGCTTTTGTAAAAATATAAAATAAATATGTTACTAGAACATTTTTTAAAGTAATTCCCATGCTTTTAAAATAAAAAATATTAGTTTTATTTTTATTTTTATTTTCATTATTTCTCTCTGTTTTATTTTAAAATAATAACCAAATAACATGACTCAAATATAATAAAGGAGTGATTAAATTTAAAATCTTTGTTAAATTAATTTAAATATTATAAAAAAATTATTGAAATATTCTAAATACCATGAAAATGCTTTCCCAATAGAAGTGTTGGTTAAAATCATACATCGATAGGAGTGTTTGTTATTTTGGTCTAGACTGTTTTTTTGAAACAAAATATATATATTTTTATTTTGATATTAATATATTAAAATCATAAAAAATATTAATTTAGTATTAAAAAACAAAAATTACCAAATAGTTTTATAGCTGTGGCAATCATTGAATAATAAAATATTTGATAGTGTGATAATGATTACTTTTCAAAATATTTTTTTCTTAAAAAATTATTGAAATAATATATTTTTTATATTTTTTTAAATTTATTTTTGATATTAATACATTAAAATAATTTAAAAATATAAAAAATAAAATTTTAATAAAAAGCATGTTAAAATTCACCGAGATATCCCATAAAAAATGGTGGGTTTTTGATAAGAAATAAATAAAAAGAGAGAAAATAATGAGTGGGAGAGAGTGATGATAATTACTCACTGGATACATCATTATCTTGTGTGTGTATATATATATATTTTTTATTATCGAAGCAGGTACTTTCGTAATTCTAACAAAGTCATCATAAAACGGGGAAAAAGTGGTGGGACAATCATGCTGTGTGCGTGGACAGAAGAAAGGGAAGGAGAATTAAAGAAAATGCCTGGACTCTGGAGGAGATATGTGACCTCAGCCGTTGATTTTCTCTTTGCCAAGGAAAAAAAAAAAAAGCTTCAAAAAGGTTTTTGGGTTTTTGTCTTCTTGTCGAATCACCATAATAGTCCCCGTGTTCACACTTGCCGCACGTGGAAGACTGGCCCAAGTAAGTATTCCATTTTGATACTATTTGGAGCTAAATTTGTATAGGAGCTAATTTTTTTCTGTTTGATATCATTTTTTTAATTTTAATATATTGGTATTAAAAATAATTTTTTAAAAAATTAAAAATATTATTTTAATATATTTTCAAATAAAAAATATTTTAAAAATAATAATTATCAAAATTCTAAACACTCCAGTCAGGCAGTCATAACTAAAAAACAGTGATTTATCCTTTCTCTGTTATGCCCTTAATTGCTTTGTTGAAGAAATCCATGAACTTGGTATTATAAAGTGTTCGGTAATATCTGGTAAGACTAGAAATACTTAAAATGTTCTTTCTATAGCATCATTCTCCCGGAACTGGCCAAATTTTGAGTGCATATGAAAATAGTGAAATAATAAAATTTACCAAAAAAATAAAATAAAATAAATTCTAAGTAGAAAGTCCAAACATTTTCAAAAAATTAAAATAAAAAGGATAGATTATTTTTTAAAAAAACATCCATCTTTTTATTTAATACCGGAATATATCATTATATCCATGTACTTTTCACATTAGCATTGTGATAACGCGATGTATAATATATTTTTAAATATTTTTTATTTAAAAATATATTAAAATAATATATATATTTTTATTTATTAAAATCATCTAATAATATCTAAATTTGATATTTCTTAAATAAAAATCAATTTAAAGAATACTTTAATAAGCAGCAGCCCAATGCAATGCCAAATTAAGTACATGTGTTCCTTTCTTAGCCGGATCATATTCCACTGAATAAAATCTTCATCGATTTCAAATGTCGAAGTAAATGACTTGTTCTTGACTTAAGTCTTCAAGTAAACTATTATTTAGTTCAGGTCCTTTTAGTTTGAGAACCTATCACTTATTCCTCTATTTTATTTATTTTTTATGACTCGACCCCCCTATAAGTTTCTCATGATAATCTAACCTTTGATTTTAAAAAATTGGACTAACATGCAAAATGTTAAAAAAACATGGCAACTGAATTATATGTTATCTCTCGAGCTCATCACGTTTCACTTCTACCCTTTTAGTTTATAATCTACCAATGTTATCCTCTTCTCTTTCACAAACGTCCAATCTTACCCCTATAACCCCATCAATACTCCACTTCTATCCATATAGTTCAAGTCTACTAATTTTATCCTTCTAGTTTTCAAAAAGTATCAATTTTACCCCTAAACGTTAAGTAATTTACTCTTGAATATGGTGTTTTAGACCGTTTTACGTTTTCAGCATTTTTTGTGAGAAATTGTTGCATTAATGAGATTTAAGAGGAAGATGAGAGAGAAGTAAAATAAACTATGAACAAAATGAGCTTTTTGTTCGTTATTTTCTTGTAAAGGGGTGGAATTGAAAACTTTTAAAAAATATAGCACGAAGTTAGGAAATTTTAAAATAATAGAGTAGTATTAGAACATCAATCAATCTATAAAGATAAGAATATAGTCTACACAAATTATTATCGGCAAAGCCGAAAAAGAACAAAGAAATCAATAATTTCAACATAAAAAACAAAATCCGGAATCCGGAATCACAAGCAACCAAACCCAGGTGCCAATTACCAAATAACCAAAAGATAAAGATACAAGGGCTAAAAAGGAAAGTACGAAAAAAGAAGGTTATAGATAATCCGTGCAAAATTAGACACAGAAAATTAGAGTTTGAAATTGCGGTAGAAATTATATTTTATTTAGAAATATATTAAAATAATATATATTTTTATTTTATAAAATTTATTTTTAATACTATCATATTAAAATGTTATTTAAAAAATCACGGTCGAATAAAAAAAAAACACTGCCAAAGAGAGTTGTGTTTACTGTTTACTGCAAGCGACCGTTTTTGTTTTGATAATTGCGTGCGGGTCAGAAATAATTACTTTACAGTAACCACAAGAGAGAGAGGAAAAAAAAATCAATCGATTATAAAACGGGCCAGTTCTGTTTCTGACGACCACTGGCCAACCCATAGGAAGGAAAGAGTATCGTAAACACTATAGAGAAGAGAGTGAGGAAGAGAGAGGAAGACAAAAGGGGGTGGTGCGTGTGCGGTGCTATTGGTGTGGGTAGGGGCGGTGTTGGTGGTGGTGGCCGTCGTGAGTGGCGGAATACGCCGTAGCATGGAAGAAGAGCTGGCCATGCTTAGGCAATTCATTGGTCAGCTTGTAGACCTTTTCAATCTCTACGGCTCTCCTCTCCCTCCTTTTGATTCTCTTCAATTCCTTCACTTTCACAACCAACAACAAAACAACAACAACAACAACAACAACAACAGGTCTCTCTGTAGATCCCTTTCATTTCTTGATTTTTATTTCTTCCTCTCTGTCTGCTCCGTTTCCACTATGAACTATCATTTCTTCCTTTTCTTAAATTTCACTTCATTTGCTACTTAGGTATTCTGCTTTTTTTCCCCTTGGTTTTAAGGTTACTTTAATAATAATAATAATAATAATAATTTGACTCTTAACATTGTTTCGTCTTGGCTTTTAGAACTTGTTGTTATGTTTTCGTCAAATATCTCTCCTCTTGGTCTGTCCAATTGTTTAGTTTTGGTACGGACAGTCTCAAGCTCTTAGCAGTTATGTTTCTTTTTTGGTTCATTTTCACTGTTCACTGTCCTCCCCTGTTTCAGGAAAGCTTTTAAATCTGTTGTTTGAGAAAACAGAAATGATTCATTCTTATGTGATTTTTATAGTACTTGTTTAGTTGTGGTAAATTACAAACATAGGATTTCAGGTATTGAATCCTTCACTAGATTCTTAATGGGTCTTGAAATCATGCATAAATTCTGTTTTTTTTTTCCTTTTTTTGTGTGGGCATCGGTTTAAGAATTTAAATTTAGCCTGATCACCCCTCATGTTCTCATGTTCATGGTTCTCCCAAGAGAATGATAAGATTGAAAGAATAAATCACGGGGAATCGAATGAGTTATAGAGAGTTACATACTGTCTAATTTGCTCCTCGAGAATCAAATTATCGTGTATGAAAAATCACCACGGGCGTTGTTGATTTTGTTTCCTGTGTTTTTGCTTTTCAAATATGCGTGCGGATATGCTTGCAATCGAGGTCCTCTTATAGCTAAAAGTCACAAAAAACTGTAACACCTTTTGCTGCTAAGATTTTTCTTTTTTCCTCTCAGTTTGCATGTGAAGAGGTGCTTGGATTTTCCATATTTACTCTTGGGATTGGATTAAAAATGTCATTAAAACTTATGTGTTCGGATTTGAGATATTGGCGCTTGCCCCAGGAGACTTGCATCCCCTGCATCAATTGATTTAAGAGTGCTTTTGTCATTCTGTTGCATCTTAAGATTTGCACTGAACATGCCCATATAGGTCACGTGGAAGTGATTCTTGGGAGTTGAGACTCATTACTTGCGATGAGCTCTGTTATTATTTATAAGTTAGGATTGGGGTTAGCAACTTTCCTGGTGCTATGGAAACAGTGTTGGACTTGCAACCACCTTGGGGAATCAGAGTCTAAAGAGCAGCCAATTCATAGTAAAATTGTGATATAGGTGATTGTCGCTAAATTTCCCTTCCAAGATCCTAATCTGGCAGGAGTTAGAAACACAGTTGAGTGACCTCCTTTTCTTTTCCAGCCTGTTGTGAATGGCATGTAATTTTTGGACAGTAATGCTTTCCCCTAGGAATTCCTGATTAATTTGCGTTCTTCTGTGCAAAAAATTATAAAACTAACAATATTGCATTATACTATCATCTTAATAAATGTTAGCCATATCTCTGTCAATATTCTGACTGCCTGGGTTGATATTGTTATCGACAAGGGAAGCCTCTATGATGTTGTTTATATTCTTGCTGGGATATGCCACAGCCATGGTTGAAGGCCAGGAGAGGAGTTAAATGTAAAATTGGGCTGAAAGTAGGGGAAATGATTTAAGATAAGCTGTCTTGCAGATGATAGCTGGCATAGGTTACTAGTCTAAACTCATTTTAAGCCTCTTTGTACACCTCAGGCTTGGAACTTTGGGATGTCAGAGTAGGTACTGAAGAAATCTTCAAACGGGTTGCTTGGAAGATTTAGTTTCTAGTTTCTAGCACCCGTTCGTTCTTGTATGCTTGAACCTGGTTTATTTTGGGACATCTTGTTGAGTAGGTCACCAGAACTACATAGAAGTCCATTTTGATATTTGTGATTTTTTTTTTGTTTTATTTTTTGGAAATTTTGTGATCACTCCATTTTTTTCCCTTTAGCCAGTCAAGAATTGATCAAAATGAACTCACATTAGGATCTTACTTGTAAGAATCATGGGATATGCTAGATTTTCATGCAAGAATCACGTATCTATTGGCTCTGCTAGTTGATCCTCACTCCATCTTTGTGATATTTCTCGTCTTTTATTGCTTGTTATTTCTAATCATTGGTTCTCTAAAATTTCCTTTTTCTGTGTTTTCTCCCTTGTATGTTTCCTGCATAACTTTCAATTTGATTAGCATACTGCTCCTAAGAATTCCTCCTCAAAAAATAACAGTGGCATGAATGTCCCTACCTTGCATTGTCACATGGAATGAACTTCCTGTCTCTCACAATAGCTTACTTCTGTATATTTTTGGTGCCATCACCACCAATGCTTATACTCTTGAATCTTGCTATCTTATGCTGCTTGTGGATATGCGTACAAAGAGAGAAATATCTACAGCATGCATGCAAATCTATAGGAGAGCCCACTTCTCATGTGAAATGACGAAGCACTGTCAAAAGATGGCGAGCTCAACCACAGACCAGAAAATGCCATACATTGTCTACATGGGATTTATTCATGCAATGCCTTTCCTTGCCATTAAAAATAAAAAATTAAGTGTGGCAAAGAAGTTCTTGAAAAAAATGAGAATATGTATATATACAACAGGAAAAACTGAGTTCAAAGAATGTATATGTGTGCTTTGGATTCACTTTTACCTGTTAACAAGATCTTTATAGGTTTTTCCCCCTTTTTTACAGTTTTGATACTCTTCAAGTATACTCCTCTGTTTTAACACGTGGTTAAATAGTAGATTTCTTGGCAAAATGATAAAAAGAAAAAACATGCTTGTTGTTTAGTTTAGAATTTCTCGAGTACAGGCATCAAGATCTCAATGCTGTATTATGTCTGCATCTGTTACCTCTATTATGTTTTTGGTTTTCCAAGCATAAACAGTTGAACTAAACTCACAGGCATTAGATTGAATATGATTATGTGTAGGTTATTTGAAATTTACTTGGCCGGATGCTCTGGCTGTGGCATATTTCAGCTTGTTGAAGCCCAATTTGTGATTTTGAGCGCCTCTGTGTTTATATTTTTTCACAACCTGATATCTGCTTATTTTTTAGTAATGATTTTTATGCTGAATTATTTTGGGTTTGTGTTTTAGTACCACCATGCACTCTGTTCACAGTATGAATTTCTTAGCTCTTTTACAGATGGTGCGTCCTCAATCTTGATGATGGCTCTGCAGATGATTACTGTAGCCTTGTGATGGCGGCTGGAAAATCTAGAAGGTTCAAGATGTTGGAACCTGGCAAGCCTCCAGCCTCCAAGAAACCTCGAAAGGAGCGGAATCGAGGAAAATCACTTGGAACTACCAGTTCAAATGAGGTTATGCAACAAGAGATTTGGAAAGAATTCCCAGAAGACTTGTTTGAAGCCGTTATTGCTAGACTTCCAATTGCTACATTTTTCCGCTTCCGCTCGGTTTGTCAAAAATGGAACTCCTTGCTTGACTCTCAAAGTTTCTCTCAGCATTGTGCCCAAGTTCCACAAGCCAACCCCTGGTTTTATACCATCACTCATGAAAATGTGAATTCTGGAGCCATTTATGACCCTTCTTTGAAGAAATGGCATCACCCAACTATAAGTTACCTGCCAACAAAGATGATTGTCTTACCAGTTGCTTCTGCAGGGGGTCTTGTGTGCTTTCTTGACATTGGTCACAGGAACTTCTATGTCTGCAACCCTCTGACTCAATCTTTTAAAGAGCTGCCACCAAGGTCAGTGAATGTCTGGTCCCGTGTTGCTGTGGGGATGACTTTGAATGGCAGTGCAGCCAGTGGGGGCTACAAGATCTTGTGGGTGTGCTGTGATGGAGAGTATGAAGTTTACGACTCACTGAAAAATTCTTGGACCCGACCAGGAAGCATGCCCTCTTTTATAAAGCTACCCCTATCACTGAACTTCCGGTCACAAGCAGTTTCCCTTGGAGGCACGCTTTATTTCATGCGGTCAGATCCTGAAGGGATCGTGTCCTATGATATGGTTACTGGGGTTTGGAAGCAATTTGTTATGCCAGCCCCACTCCATCTGAGTGATCCCACACTTGCAGAGTGTGGGGGGCGGATCATGCTCGTTGGCTTGCTAACAAAGAATGCAGCCACATGCGTGTGCATATGGGAGCTGCAGAAGATGACACTCTTGTGGAAGGAGGTTGACAGAATGCCAAACATATGGTGCTTAGATTTCTATGGAAAGCACGTTAGGATGACTTGCTTGGGCAACACAGGTTTGCTCATGCTGTCACTAAGATCAAGACAAATGAACCGACTAGTTAGTTACAATGTGGTGAGCAGGGAATGGCTCAAGGTTCCTGGTTGTTTGGTGCCACGTGGGAAAAAGCGGCAGTGGATTGCATGTGGCACTGCCTTCAATCCATGCTTGACTGCTACAACTTAGCCTCTACTTGTTGTGGCAATATTTGCACGTTGGTGAAAGGGGATTTTACATATTTAGTGGTTGGCTGCAAGGTTTTGCTGCTGATTTGTCCCGGTACCAGCTTCCTTGGATGTTTTAATGAAGTAGACGATACCAGAGGTTTAATATAATGGTATCTATTCATGTACAAACATGTTGTCTAATAACTTCTGAATTAAAAATTCTCGTTTGAAATGCTATTCCACTGGTTCAGATCTGTCCATTTTAAAGTGAAAGGGGAGCTCTTAAAATTTTTCCAAATCTCAGGCTAATGATGGTTTCCGCTCAGAATTGCCACCTGATTAATTTCGATGGAGTAACATTTGCCTTGGCTAAATTTTGTCTGCAGTCCGCAGCAGAGTTTAGAGCAGGAATCGAAGTTTCACTACTAAGAAATGCCTTTGAAATCCTCTTTTAGTTTTGCATGATGAGAGCTTAATTTCCTGCACTTGGCATAGCATCTAATGTGATGTGCATCGTCGATTATTTTAAAGCTAGAAGAAGGGTTAGTTAATTTACATGAACTCTGCCGTTTTATCAGTTCACTCATCAAGAACTACATCAAAGGTGTGCTATAACGTTTGAGGATCCCTTAGGGGGTAAGAGAAAAGCTTACAGCACAAAGCAATTGCCCGAGGAAAGGGGTTTTAAAGTGAACCTGGTAGAAAGCAGCAACTCCATGGTCTTGCTTAGCAGTTAATCGAGTGTGCACAGAAGATTCACACTCCACGGATAAAAAAATTCAGATTTTCATGGGATTCGCGATATGAGACCCGCTAAGCAAACTGCAGCTTGCTTCTCTAACAAAAACTTGATAATTATCGAGTCATCTCGTAACATAGTAACAACAGTACCGGAGAACGTGTCCAAAATGCAATTGCTGGATGCTGGCATAATAATTGTCATCGGTAATGTTATTTCAAGTAAGTTCACGGAAAAATCAAGGCCGGGGCCTAGCCTGATTGCAGTGGCTCGACTGCTAGAGGACCCAAGCTAAGGGATGTCAAACCAAAGCCAGTTCTCCGAAGCAGCTTCAATATAAATAAGGAAATATGCAAACTAAAATGAACAGTTTTAATTATCCAGTCACGGTGAAGAGCAAGTTTTTTAATCGAACGTTGGAGTTCTTTCAGTACAAGGGTAAACATTGATCTAGTACATGTATTCTTCATCTATCCTACATGCTATTAGGAAAGGGAACCGAAACAACCAACCATCCACTGCTGCCATCTCCCAAAATCAGTGACAGTTTAAGCCATGCCTCCGCCTGTGGCTGTCCTGATTACCTTGAATAGAGCTGCTACAAAAAAAAAAAAAAAACATGATCAACGACTAGGAAATTTTCGGTTCCTCACAATAGAAATATGCAACCACACAACATCACTGTACTTGTTTATAGAAGTCACGAGATCCTGGTCCAACCAACGTGATAATACAAGCGATGAGAATGAAAATAATATGAATAGAAGGAGATAGCATCATAGTTATCAAGTTTTTGTCCCGCCACAAACAAATGCAAGAATCCACACTGGGAAGGACATGAACCCTATTTTCAGGACTCGTTAAATTGTAAAATGACAATTTCAATCCAAAAGTGGCAAATTCCCATGTTTATGATTTTCAAGGGCAATCTTCAGACTCCAAATTCAATTCTAGCACAATGCTGCTATGTTTGAAGACTACATTTAAATAATTCAAAAAAAATATGAAATTAATAGCCAATTCACCATAGCAACAATCTTCAGGAAATCATAAATTTAGCAAGTTTAATTACATTACTTAAAAAATTAAAAATCAGGACATCAAGATTTGTTGAGAGAAAATTATAAACATGCCTAAGACAAATAAAAGAAAGCTTAGAGACACAATTAAAAGAGGGTTAAATGAAATTTGGCTCACATGATCCAGTGACAACAAACATGAAGAATCCAAGAAGAACAGGACCAACAGGATAGTCCTTTCCCTTTTTCTTGGCTGTTTCAGGCACGCTCATCTCTTGGTAATGTTCTTTTCAAATCTGTCAACTTTCATATCCGCAAGATGCCTTGATGTAGTCTGAGCGAACAACAATAATCACAATAACACTAATCAATCCTCAACATATATCATAATCTCGTAAAGCTAAAGTGCAATGTGCATAAAATTATTACAGATGTAAGGGAAAACAATCAAATTCTAATTTACAAGGGACATTATTTGCCACACAAAATTTTAGTTCATAATCTGCGGAAAAAAATATTGAATTCTAACCTTCTTAAAATAAAAATAAAAATGCATTATTCAGCTATAACTAATGCAGATATTATTAGTAGCAAAATAATTGGCCAGTTATTCTATCATATGCACAACACACAAAAAAATTAGAGCAAAATATAACATAGAAAATAAATTTTGCGGATCAGATCAGTTTGATCACTCATCATTTTCCTGTTCTAAATCCGACTGAACAAGGTAACAGAACAAAATACAAGCAGATAAAAAACCCAGAGCTCTCAAAATATAAAGGAATAAGAAGCAATTATTATAGAACTACAAATTACCATGGTTAACAGTGAGGGACATCCCGTAGCTGGAAATGGTCATGAAGTTACAGGTGACTGGCTCTTTCCTTCATTACTTTCTTTGCTCTCCGTTTTATTTCCCCCATTCTCCACAATCTCTTCTTCCTTGACATCTACCACAACCTGAAGAAGTTCTGATGGAGTAGCTGCTGGGTCCAGCTCTCTGCAACCTTTCGGAGCATTGGGACCTTCTTGACCCATAAGCAAGTATGAGGGAACATGGTGTGAAAATCGAAACATCTCTTCCCTTGGGATCCTCCTGACTTCCTTGGGGTCCAAATGCTGGTGAAACACAGTCTTGAAACCAGCAACTTTTACCAAGGGAGTAACAGTTACACCTAGTTCTTCACTATAGTCTTCAAGTACTTCCACCATGTCATACTTGTGTATCACCTCATCTGCTGTCAGCTCGTTCCATTCAGGGGACCAATTCCTATAGAGAGCCCAAACATCCCCTTTCCTCGGATATACACGAATCACCCCACCTGTTCCTTTTATCCACCTTACCTTGTGTGAAAAGGAATTGAGTGAGTTATATATCTCATATCTGCCCACTCTGAAATCGCCACAAGTTTTTGAGAAGCCAGAACCAACCCAATTTAGTAGGCCCAGTTCACTATTAGTTTTAGAATTAAGCCAACTGATCCGCATTTTGAACGGATTCAAAGAAATTACACTTTGGATCATAGCATAATATCGGGGCATCCCATCATCATCATCATATGCAGCCCATACCTGGTTTTCCCCAAAACATCTTTCAGTTCGATCTTTGTCAAAATCGTGAAAATCAGAATCTGGGACATTTATTGACATCGTTTCCAAAGTTTCAGCTTCTGTCTTCATGCCAGAAGTGATGGGAGAAATTTTGATGTCATTGACTCCATTTTCCATATCCACAGACTTGTTCTGGTCAGTTATGTCATCAGGGTTTGACAAAGAATTTTTCCCCTGATCAATTGCTTTCTCATTCTCCACCCCCTTTCCGGGGGCAGATTTAACTACTGTAGCGGACTTCCATTCATTTATATTCTTGCGAATGTCTGTCTTTGCCTTCTCCATTAGTACGGTTTGAGTTTCAAACTTGGAGACATCCCTCATGCCGTAGGGCTTAGTGATTCCATTCACCCTATTTTCAGAACTTCCCTGCCTAAATCCAGATATATTAGCTGTGCCACTGCCAGCTCCTCCAAATCCCGTGGTAAATGGACTTCCGTTGTTTCCATGGCCAACATCTTCCATGCCTCTTCTTCTCTTAGCAGCATTAGAATGTACATTAGAAGATGCACTAGACATCTTTTTTGAAGCAGCACGATTCTTTCTCTTCATGGCCTCCTCTCTTTTTGTAGCTGCCTGTACTTCCTCGCGCTCTCTCTTCACTTTTTCATATGCCCGCTGGACCACACTTACAGCTTGAGCGGCAGTTGTAGCACCACCAGCTCTAGAGAAAGCGCCCCACTGAAAGTTTCCCTGGTTATTTGAATCAGGACCACTGGATCCCCCTGCTCCCAAATTTGAAGAGGCAACATTACTCCTTCCAGAATGAGATGTGTTTCTGCTAGTAGCAGCTTGATGGTTTGAGTTCTGCTGCTGCTTAAAAGAACTCGATGGTGCAGCAGACCTAGAAGCATGCAAAGGAGGGGGTGGCATTTCAACGGCTAAAAATGGCTCATGGCAATTAGGACATAGTAGCTTATGATTAAGATAGACTCTGAGATACTCGTATTGCATCTTGCATCCATGACAGACAGTCCAAAAGGTATTGGGTTTCGTCTTGTAAGATGAAGCAGGAGTTGAAGAATGGCCAGTTCGAGAAGTACTTTTGTTCGTCTTCACACTCGATTTGGTGAAATTGAAAAACCCATTGGACCCTGGTTTTGCTGATGAACTCCCAAAAGAAGATGAACTCTTTTGAAATACTTTCCCATTTCTTCTCTGGTCATATGCCATCCTCTTGGTTTTATCAGACAATAAACTCCATGCCTCGGAAATAAACTTAAATGCACCATCCGCTCCAACAGACTTGTTTTTATCAGGATGAAGCATAAGAGCCAGCTTCCTATAATGTTTCCGCACCGCCTCATCATCTGCTTGTGGATCTGCACCAAGTATCCCATACCAATCTGCTTCCCCATTTATTTTGTTCCCAGCAGCAACATACACATCAAGTGTAGCCATCATCTGAGGAATCCCTTCAAGTCCAGGATACAAGTTCTGGGCCTTCAGAGCAAATTTCTTTGCCCCCGCAATGTCTTTCGCCGAGAACTTCTTCTCAGCAATCTCTTTGGCCCTGGTGGCCTCATCTTTGTTGCATTCCATTTTATGCTCTCTCACTCTCCTTTTTTAAGCAAAACACTAAAACACCAAGGCAGATTTCAGATTCAACAAAGTTCAGCTACCCTGTTCCTTTGTGCAAATTCTGAATAAATGAAATATTAATATCAACTATCTGTCGGGCTTCTGGTTCAAAATCCGATCGCATAGATTTTTTAAACAGACTAAAAAACACACTAGTCTCAAAGAATGAAAATTTCTAATTACCATGGTTACAGCAGCGACGGAGGGAGATGCGGTGGCCGGAAACGGCCACGAAGTTACAGCGATTCCCACACCTTCCCTCTCCGGCGAGATGGTCTCTTGTCTCCGCCCTTTAGTTTCCTCCTCCTCTCTCGATCGTTTGGTTATTATTATTTATTTATTTATTGGGGTTATAAGAAAAAAGATTGGACGAGACTAGTCTGTGACACGACCATTCAAAAGGATCTAACGGTTTATAACTGATGCGTAACCATGTAAAACATCAACATAAACCTGATGTCCGATAACATCTTACCCTTTCAAAAATATATCGAAATGTGATCTCAGCTATCCACGAAATTTATTTATTCTTGTATTTTTAAATGACAAGAATTTAAGAAAATATAAGAAAAATCTTTGCCAGAAATAAAGTTTATTTTCTGTTGTTACTTGAAGGGATTGCAATTACCGTGTTTAATTCCTTCGTATTACGAACTATTAAATATATTTATTTATTATATTTTAAGAGTTAGTTCTTGCTTCTTAGATAGACTTCTCTTGCGCTTCACCGCCGCATGTTAGATAAAAAGTTTTTTACATAAAAAATAATATATGGTTGCTGGGAACATGTTTTAAGATATTATTTGAGAATATGATTGGATCATATTCTTTTTTTAAAAAAATTGTTTAATAAAGCTTTAAGTTAGTATTTTTGTAGTGTTTTTTTTATCATATTGATGTCAAAATAGATAAAAAAATATTATTTTAATGCATTTTCAAGCAAAAAATACTTTTAAAAACACACTATACCACAATCCCAAACATGATAAAAAAAAATACACGATTCGAATAATAGACCCAACTAGGTCGAATAAGCTGGCTTTAATTCAAATAGAAAAAATAATAGAAAACAACAAGAAACAATAATAGATGGATCAAGTTTAAAAAGAAAAGTGATTAGGAAAAAATGTATCTTAATTCACAACTCGTTAAACACAGCAGAACGAAACGAGGTAGAAAAATGACATAAAAAAACAGTATTGCTTGACACGATTTAGCATGATAAACCTGTAACCTAAAAAATAGGGTCAAGTCAACTTGAAATATCCTCCTAAACTTACGACTCAGATCATGAGATTGAAATAACTCAATAAAAAAATAATGAGAATTATAAAACTTTTTCTTAGAAAGATATGTTAGTTTTTCAAACTCGTGACCCGGGTCATTAGACCCAAAGCATCTTGTTTGAAAAAAATCATGAAATCCAATTCTCAATCAATTAAAAATTGAATGATGAAATTGAAAAAAAAAGAATTTCAATTATAGAAAATGATTAAAAAAAATAGCAATCAAATGAATGAAGATCAAAATTTAAATACCAAACAAATTTTATTTGATTGAAGGGTGAAATTAAAAAGAAAAATCAATTCAGCAAAAGGACAAAAAAATAAAAAAAATAATGATTAAAATTGATATAAAAAATAAAACAAAATTATGATTGAAAAGTTATATTTAAAAGAATAATAACATTTCTAAAAGGGCCTAAAAAATAGAAATCAAAACAACGGGGGCCAAATTATAAAATAAAATACCATCAATTTAAATTGAAAGATGAAATTAAAAATAAATAAAACTTTTACAAAAAAACTAAGAATAAAAATTAAAAATAAAAGGAATGAGGACCAAATTAGAAAATATAATATGTGTAAATTACGATGGAAAGATAAAATTGAAAATAAATAAAACTTCTACAAAATAGTCAATAGCAAAAATTTAAAATAAAAAGAATAAGAACTCAAGTTGAAATATCAATAATAAATATGTCAAATTGTAATGTTAAAAGAGAATAGAGAAAATAAGATAAATAAAAGAAAGTCTTATGGCGATAAACTAGACCATCAAAGCCAACACGTTTTGCTCCAAATGAAAGATGACATGGCGATACTTCCAACTACACAGTGAAAGAACATTTTTAGACACAAAAAGGCACTGTACATGTCGTTTAAAGTGCACGGGCCCCTCCCGATGTTATACACTTGCACCTTTTTGTTTTTTTATCTAGCCAGATACAAAATTGCTTTTAAACTAACTTAATAATAATGAAAAAACTATTGTGAAAAAAAATAAAAAATACCCCTTGATGTCAAATTTAATATTTTTACATCTAAATATATTTTGGTCGTTTCACTGGGTAATTAATATATAAAAAAAACTTATTTATCCTCACTTAATCTAGTAATGATAAACGAGTCATGTGAAAAGACTTAAATATTTTTAATAGCTAGTGTTAAGTTTTTTGGATGGATGTACAAAATTATTATTATATTGTTTCAATAAATAATTTTTTTAGTGTCGAGCTACAGTGTTTTTCAATAAGTTTTAGCTTATTATGATATACTAATCCATATATCTTAAAACGGTATATTAAATATTGTAAAAACTTTCATAGACAATTTAGAATGGCTAATTCACTTTTATAAATATCTTTGTATATAATTAAAAAAAAGAGTCGCGTTATATTTACTAAATACTAAAAAAAGGTTATAAGGTGAATCATTAATGAAAAATTCATATAATATTCAAAGATTTGTCAACAAAACTACTTAAACGATCAACGTAGTATTCTTCGCAACTTAAAAAATCATGGTTTTTAAAAAATTATAGTTTTATATTTTTGAATCGTTTTAATTTATTAGTGTTAAAAATAATTTTAAAAAAATTAAAAATAATATTATTTTAATATATATATATATATATTTTTTTTTAAAAAAAATTATCACATTTTCAAACAACAAATGCACCAATGAATGATTGAGCTCATGGATTTACTTACGAATGGGCCTGATAAATCTTATGTTTGAAAGCAGATTTTCGCATTTCTGACTTGTAATTCTTCCTGTTGAGTTTTGGGTTTTAAGAGATAAGAAATGAGTTCGTTTCTTCTTCTGTTTTGTTGTTGTAAAGAAGATGAGAGATGAGATTTTATCGGGGGGTTAGGATTCTGGAAGGATTAGTTTGGGTTTTTTTCAGAGGTAGAATTAGGCGTGTCATTTTGAGGTTGGAGAAATGTGGGGAGGAAAGGTTTTTTTTGGTAGGGTATATGCAGCAGAAATGGAATGCTTCGTGGCTTTAAGGATAGTAAAAAAATTGATGGGTGAGCCTTTTGAAGTTTGCGTGTAGTGGATTTGGGAGTAGTTTTGATGTGGAATTTAGGTTTGATCTTGTTTTGTTTGGTGGAAAGGAAATGGGCTCATAATAATTTGATTCTTTTTTATTATTATTTCTTCATTTATGATCCGAGCTTCTCCCATATCATATCAGGCTTTAAGACTAGGCTTTTGACCACGAGCACTGTTAGGATTATGGATGATTGAAGAAGTATACGTGAACTGGGATGAATGGAAATTGTATTATTCAGCAAGAACTCTTGGCTTTATATAGCCTCTAATACATGATACCAGAATAACAAAAAAGTAACAAACTCTAACAGAGAGGTTGCTAACTGTAATTTGCAATGCCCTGTAAAACTAGGACTCTCCCTTCTAGTTTGTTATTTATTCTAACAGACTCTAACAACCAGAATATGGTTTACGAGAAGACTCCTTCATTCCATCCCTTAAACTAAATGCTTATGAAGCAGTTAGTTTATATTATGGTAGTATTTCACATACTCCGAGTAACTTCCGAAGCTTTTGAAACACTTCAAGCTTTAATGGCTTGGTCATTATATCTGCGATTTGATCCTGACTCCCACAATGAATTAACTCAACTGTACCCTCCTTAGTAAGGTTTCTTAAGAAATGAAACCTCACATCAATATGCTTACTGCGACCATGCATTACAGGATTTTTAGACAACTTAATAGTTGAACTATTGTCGCACATTATGGTTGTACAACCTTCATCTGAGTGTCCCAGTTCCTTTAAAATTCTCTTCATCCATACTCCTTGACAGGCACATACTGCTGCTGCCACGAATTCAGCTTCCGTTGTTGACAAAGTCACAATAGGCTGTTTCTTCGAACACCATGAGACAACACTTGAACCCATCAGAAAAACATTACCAGATGTGCTTTTCCTGTCTTCCATATCGCCAGCATAATCACTATCCGTGAATGCTAACAACTCTCCTTCCCCCCCCTTTTATAATGAATCCCATAGTTCACAGTTCCTTTTAGATATCGAAGAGCTCTCTTAGCTGCTTGTAGATGAATCTCCATAGGTCTCGTCATGTATCTACTTATGAGGCAAATAACGAACATCATGTCGGGTCTTGTAGCAGTAAGATACATTAAGCTACCCACTAACTGTTTGTAGTAGGTTTCATCAACAGTATTTCCATCTTCATTTATGCTTATCTTGAATCCTGGAACTATTGGACTTCCTACCGAATTACTTTCCATCATACCAAATCTTCTCAAAACCTCCAAAGCATACTTCCTTTGACATATATAAATGCCATCAGACTTTTGTAACACCTCAATTCCAAGAAAAAACCTCATTTTTCCCAAGTCAGTCATATCAAACTCCCTTACCATAGAGTTTTTAAAATCAGATAACATTACCTCATCATTTCCAGTAAAGATTAAGTCATTCACATAGATACTCACAATGATGATTCTTCCTTCTTGGGTTCTTCTTGTAAATAAGGTCTGCTCACTTTCGCATCTTTGAAATCCTTCGCCAATGAAATGTGCTTCAATTCGACTAAACCAAGCTCGTGGAGCTTGTTTCAAACCATACAGTGCTTTGTGCAGTTTGTAAACCAGATGCTCGCTCCCTTTCTTTTCATTTCCTCTTGGTTGCTCTACATAAACATCTTCATTTAACTCGCCATGAAGGAAAGCCGATTTGACATCCAGCTGAGAAATCATCCAATTTTTGTGCGCAGCCAAGGCGATAATCATTCGTACTGTATCCATTCTTGCTACTGGGGCAAACACTTCTGTATAATCTACACCATATTTTTGAGAATACCCTTTTGCCACCAACCGAGCCTTGTATTTATCGATTTTCCCATTCTCATCGTATTTGGTTTTATAAACCCACTTCACCCCTATTTTTTTTGTTCCCGCTGGTAATTCAGTGAGTGTCCACGTTTTATTCTTCTCAATAGATTCAATTTCACTGTTCATAGCCATCCTCCAATCTGTACTCTTCACAGCTTCTTCATAAACCGAGGGATCTGTTGACACCTCAAGTGCAATATTTGTTTCATCCTCATACAGCCCTTCACCACTGACATAATCTCCCATCCACGTGGGAGGCTGCCTACCACGTAATTGTCTTGAGCTTCTTTCTTCAAGTTGCATGATTTCACTGTCCCTCACTCTCTCGTCACCCTCTCTGTAATTAATTGTTTCAACTCCCGTATCACAGGCTTCTTCATCACCCTCTCTGCAACCTTCTCTGCAATTATTTCCACCAGGTTGTTCTGCATCATCAATACCATCTCCTCTGTTTCTATTTTCCCTCGCCCTTTCTTCATCCTCATCAACCCAGTCTAAATTTTCCACTGATTGTTGGTCACAGCTCTCACCCCATTTCCACAACTTTTCTTCTTTAAAAATTACGTCTCTACTCACGATAATTTTCTTTGCAGCAGGATCAAAGAGTCTGTAACCTTTTGACTCCTCACTAACCCCCAATAATACGCAAGTAATGCTTCTGTTGTCAAGCTTTGTTCTTCTTTCTTCTGGAACATGAACGTGTGCTCTGCAACCAAAAACCCTAAAATGATCTACCGAGGGTTTCATCTCACTCCAAGCTTCCTTTGGTGTAACATCCCTTACTGCCAACGTGGGGCACCTGTTAAGAACATAAACAGCCCAGTTTACAGCCTCTGCCCAGAAGGTTTTGGGAATGTTTTTGTCAGATAACATGGATCGAACCATGTTCATTACGGTTCTGTTCTTCCTCTCCGCTATACCGTTTTGTTGCGGGGTATAGGCAGTTGTCATCTGCCTCTTAATCCCATTGTGTTTGCAAAATTCGTTGAATTCATTGGAAATGAATTCTCCTCCTCTGTCAGTGCGAAGACATTTAACAAACAAACCTGTTTGTTTTTCAGCCATGGACTTAAAGCTTTTAAATGAACTGAAGGCCTCTGACTTCTCTACCAGAAAATATACCCAGGTTTTCCTACTATAGTCATCTGTAAATAGCAGAATATACCTCTTGTTGCTGTTGGATGTAGGGGTGATCGGCCCACAGATATTAGCATGAATGAGTTCCAGTTTCTGAGATGCTCTCCAGGTGCTTTTCTTTGGAATGGGATCACGGTGTTGCTTCCCTTTTAAGCAATCAGTGCAGGTGACATTTGAGGTTGATAGTTGAGGAAGAC
>Ga0307510_10002838_pt1 | contig 19901 bp, 12 predicted proteins | sample 12_EM_MG_FD_207224 | JGI IMG/M metagenome (GOLD analysis project Ga0307510, IMG submission 207224) | Populus trichocarpa ectomycorrhiza microbial communities from riparian zone in the Pacific Northwest, United States - 12_EM | ecosystem: Host-associated > Plants > Roots > Unclassified | place...
TATAGATAGATTTCCAGATCAATAGATTTAGTTTTGGTTCAGGTATTCCTATTTTAGTATGTGGGACACTGTAATTGCCAAGTGTCCCATATCTAGTGAGTGTCCCATTACTAGGTCAAATACGTTATCTGCTATTGGGGTTTACATAAGATTTCAATACTTTCTGATATACTTCAATTAAGTAATCCTAGATATGATATAAACTTTCAAGGCAGTTGATTAAGCCTTGCAAATTGTATTCAATGTTTATTGGAAAGTAATTTCGCGGGAAATAATACACTTTAGCTACGACCATGAAGGCTACATATGCATGATCAGGATAAAAGCTGAGTTATGATATCTGCTAATATATTTAAAGCTATCTAACAAGTGTTAGTGAGATTGGGTATTGGGGTTTGGAGATTTTGCATCTGAACTTCAAAAACACGGAATTTTGCTCTTGATATTTAGTGTTTTTGGAGTTGAGATGCGAAATCTCCAAATCCCAATACCCAATCTTACTAACACTTATTAGATAGCTTTAAATATATTTGTAGATACTATAACTCAGCTTGTAGCCTCATCGGTAATATGTGGCCTTCAGGGTTATACCTTAAGGGTATTATTTCCTGTTAAATTACTTTCCAATAAACATGGAATACAATTTGCAAGGCTTAACCAACTGCCTTGAAAGTTTATATCATATATAGGATATCTTAATTGAAGTATATCAGAAACTTGAAGTATTTGAATCTTAGGTAAACCCCATAAGCAGATATCATCTTATCTAGTATAAAGAGTATATATTTCGCTATTCTTGTCTTTACTGTCAGAGCATCTTCCAACATAGCCACAAACCAATAATAAAACACTTTTCACATCAAATACTTGCCCTATAAGATCTTATTACATTCTTAAACTATCATCTTTGCTGTTGGTTTCAATTTTCTTTACTACTATTGTAGAAAGAATGCTATTTGAACCAGTTCGGACTAAAGTTAATATACAAGGGGCAGAGTCTTTTATTATCAAATTAAAATACCAGATTCTGAATCTCCATATTCAAAAGTACTATTTAACAAATTTTCAATATGTTACCAGTACAATGTCGGCAGATAATCAAATATACATTTGATGTTCCTGTGGTTGCCATTGTGAGCCACATCCCCGCGAAGAGCCGCATGGCCGTAAATTACGTTAGGCTTAGGTTGGCACCTTTTTCAACTCGAGCTAACCCATTAGCAGGCTTGAATGACGGCCTGTGGCCCATATCTTAGCCCTTGATCTTGAGCAGTCGATGTGTTGCGCCTGGCCGGCCTTATTGTTGTAGTAGGCTACGGCTACTATTTGCTTGTTGGACCACAGTGATATTGTAGGCGTAGACAATTCTCCCCGTCCAGCAAGCATCGCTACATAGTGCTCATTAATCTGCTCATCCCACTAGATGCGAACCCGGCTACCGACCATTCTCGTCTAGTTTTCGCCTGGGTCTTGGCAGCCGATGTTGATTGAGTGGAAGAATAAAATTCGCTAGGTCTTAGTACAAGTTTGCAACAATAGGGAAGAACAAGCGCGAGATAATGGAACAGCAAGTGCCAGCAACTAGTGGAAGAAATGAAACTGTGGAGGCTATTCTGCATCGGACATGATTTTGCACATAACTAGAGAATGAAAGACTGCAAATAAAGAACGTAAATGTATCCTAACGAACAGGCGATACTGTCACAGTCTGAAATCCAGACAACCCTTGGTTATCCGAACATAAGCTATCCCAATCCCAAAGGCATACCCGCTAGTTAAGTACTTCCTACTATGCCAGCTAGTAGGGAAGTCTCCGAGTATCAAGGTGTGTGAATCTACCTATTACCCATGGGCTTGACTGAATCCTCAAGCATCCACCACCCCGACCTAGGCTGAACTCTAGTCAAGTCCCCTCCACTCTCTACAGCTGAAGGCATCATCCCGACAGAGCCTGCAACCATCGTTGTCTTGTGCTCTAGTCCAGTCCCGTAGTCCCAAACAGTGGCGGGAACTGACACAACGCCTTTGGGGATACTCGAGTGCTCGATTACTGGGTAGACAATGTCACCCAAGACCAGTCTCTTCCTCTCCGCAATGCTTACCCCCCTGCCATAAGTAACTAGCTGCTCATCTGTGTATTCCGTAGTCCGCTGACCAGTTTTGTTAAAGAAGCAGAAGGCAGTTATCCAACCAGATAGTGTGCGCACACCCGCAGATCCACCAGCACCGACAGCATGACATGCTCGAAGCCAGAAATTCTTGATATCAGGGGAGGTGGGCTGGGTGAAGGACGCGATCATGTACTGGATGACGGGGACTAGGAGGCGCATCCATTCTGTCATCTCGGGGCCGTACTTTTCAAGGCGTTGAACCTTGAGCAGGATTTCTTCCCAATCGGATCTTTCGCCTTGAAGTGTTACTGAGGGGAATCCGCACCCAAACTCGAAGCCATAGTCAAAGTAGGCCTGCAAAGTTCCCATCATAACTATTGCAGCGACAGACTTATCGTCGTCAGTTGTGGTGCTGAAGTTCGGCATTATCAATTCTCTGAGTTGTGGATCCACCACATTCTCCTGAATGAGCTGCGTCATGGCCTGTGCGAGCTTGCCCATATCGATATCGCCGAATCGGTATGGACGCGCGTCGATTATGAGTTCTTTCTTGCCTTCATGAGCGACGAATTGAGTGCGGAGATGTTCTGAATTCCCATTGACAAACGTATTGAACTGGGTGAGTATGGAAAGCCAAATATCATCCGGTCGTAAAACCAGATGGAGATCCTGCTGGAATGCACGGATAATACCATTGACTAAGCCATTGCCGTATGGGATTATTGGAGAGGTTTTGGGATTGAGTTCGTGGAAGGAGGATTGAATGATTCGGCGCATTTCCGGCTGCTCCATCTCACCTGTCTCCCAATTATAAGTTCCATTTGACCAGGCTGGAGCAGCATGCTTTAGTAGGTCCTCCGTTGAATGGACAGTTGGGTCGGTGTTGCGGCCCACGAGCTCGGGTGAGGGCTCGATAGTAACTGGCATTGTTGTTGGGTCTGTGGGTGGAATTCTTTTAGGCTTGGCTCCGTTTCGGGGGCCGCACAGCGAGTAATCAGTATTGTCCGCAAAATAGGGCCCGCGGGGAGCAGCAGGTGAGAGGAACACGAAGACTAGAGCTAGAGGCGTGAGACTGAATCGGTAAGCCCTTGGTATCACACAAGCATAACCTTGAGAATAAATTGCAAACTTACGGTTCCCGAAGAAGCTCGCGATGAGACTAACTGGGGGCGTTCGTGAGCGTGGGGGATGGGAGATTTCTGAGGGATGAAGGTTGTCTGGCCGTGGAAAGAATAAAGGTGATATCTATGGATGTTATATTTTAACGGAGGGTCGCACCAAAGCTACCAATGATAGCCTAATATGAGGACTTGCCTGGGCCATCAACGCTTCAGGCAACCATCCATCTACGAGTATTTGTTGTGTAACAGGGAGGGAGGGACTAGGCAGCCGCACCTTGATGATTTGGCCAACGGGCGACTACGAGTACTATTTGTCAGAAAAGTGCCAGGATCATCCCCTTCAAGAGCTTCCTGGGAGAATAATGGTGTGGGTACAAGTACTCGTACATGTAGGTGTGACGAGCCAGCATTCTCGCTTCCCCGCACCACACGATAAGGTTACAGCACTCGAGTACCGTACTCGAGTACAGTACGGTACTCGTACTCCGATGTGGAAGTAAAAATCGGGTGTGCTAAGGACCCTGTCATTGTGGAGAGGTACCGTATTGAGCTGGCTAAAATAATAGAACGATGGACATACCTCAGTACCGGTACCGGTATGGAGGAACCCGGACTAAAACCTGGCAGACGTAACCGATCATCCCCGATAATATTGTCCCTGGATAAAATTAACCGCCCACCAGGAACAGGAGGGATTTCGGCCATGACAACCGCACTTCCCCACCAACCCCACAATCTTGTAAACCAAAAAAGAGGGTGCGAGTTAAAAATGTAAATACATAGTAGAATACATAGTAGAAACCGATCTAGAGAAATTCCTTCAAGTGGTGTTGGAAGCGGTAGATGAGGAGGAGGGCTTCGTTGCCATCGATCCCTTGCTGGGCGGTTAATTTTGCCCAGGTATTATACCATACAAGTACATACCGTATATGTACTAGGCAGCAGGAATAGACTAGTTGAGGTCCGAGAGTGGTGACAAAATTGGTGGCCCCCCCCACCTCTCACACCAAAAATGGCCATCTTCACCTCATAAAATCACAGCCAATTGCCTTGCAAAAAAAATGTTAAAATTCCTCAGTCTTTAGACTCATCTAGATATTATCATTTATATGTGACAAGCTCTGTTAGTTAATGCCCATGGTGCAATACTAGAAATGCTGGTGGGAAAAACATACCTCTGATTTTGTATCAGAGTCCCGTGCAGAGGGTGCATTGCGGCCGCGTCCAGTGGCGACCCTCGGCTCTCAACTCTCACAGGAGAATGAGAAAATTCTCATAATTTCTACCTAGAGAGTTTGAGCAATTGCCTACACTATATTTTGTTTTATTAAATCTATACAGTTTTGGGATGAGTTATGAGAGTCCGAAATCAGCCATTTATGGTGTAAAACGTGGGGGGGGGGGCCACGAATTTTGTCGCCAAGATCGTACTAAGGCCTACACAATTTTTCCACGATAGTATTAAGGAATCAGCTCAAAGCAACTAACTACTCTGGGTTTCAACCTCCTGGTGCCCGTCTGTTTCTTCTAATTCCTAATCTGTGAAACTCCCGAGGTTCTAGTGTTATCCTTGCGATGCTCGATTTTTACTTCCATAATTATCCGGCAAAAGTCTGATCGGCTCTAGAGCAGATTTTCTTGAACCTGCCCAACCAATACCGCCTATGTTTAAACTGTAGCAAACTATGTGAAGTTGGCGGTCTTTTTGCCCTACCGTTAGCTAAGTCGCCTTAGTTTTGTTGCAACTCACGAAAATTCCATACCGGGGAGATAGTCGGAACACTGTTGGGACATAGCCAAGCGGAATTTGGTTTGAAGACAGTTGTGCGATTGAGTGATATGGTATCAGAAGAGCGATAGTATGTTTGGTTGAGGAGTTAGATGAAGTAGAAACTTTTGGAATGTTTTAGGAATTGGCACAAGGGACGACCAGAGGTTAGAGATTAAGGTTTGCTAGGAGTTGGAACAACGGTGTCACACTATATGGTTAGGAAACAGAAGACGGTGTCAGGTCTGTAAAGGATCATGGAAGATGAGTGAAATTGCGTGAGAGGAGGAAACCGGAAAAAGGGAATCAGGAAATATGAGTTTCGGGAAATTTTGAAGATGTGGCGTGGATGGAGTGGTGGAACAAAGATAGGAGGGGCTGTGGGTGATGTTCTGGATGAAGAGTTTTTTCTGTAGAGTCGAGTTTGTGTATATATAGGACACCTCCGGTGAGATAGAAACAATAAGGACCCCAATAGACTCTCTACCGGAAATAGACTAATTTCTTGAAGTTTAACTTTGATTTGCTTTAACTCCAATCCGATTTCTACCAGATCAAATGGTTACCCTTGTACCGATGGGGCACCCAGATTCCGCTCCTTCCATACCGTAACCCGATGCTATGGCTAAGCAATTTTCTACTAATAAAAGCCCTGTATTCCACGAGTTCTGCCGGGAAAGGTGACAGGGCCACGCCCGAGTTGGGGGGGAGGGGGGCGGGATCTGCATGTCTCATCCGTTGGGGGGATAGTATAATAGCCATGTGATACCAGGTAAATTGGGATATAGTGTTGGTATGTACAGCGGAAAGATACCTTATTCCATGGGGGCTACCGTGATCGAACTTATGCTGCCCCACCATAGTTTTCCATAGTCGTGAGATAGCAGCACCGGGTTGTTAAGCCTTTGATACCGATTATATCATCCTGTAATGTGACGGTCTGTGTTTTCATACCATCCAGTTTTTGGCCCCCAAGGTAGTGGGGAGACCCCGATGCAGAATTTCCAATAAAGAATTATAACAACTGTCAACACAGGATTTCAATCTAGCTTTAGATCTACCATAGAAGCAAGAGATATCGAGCAAAAGACTTTTAAAAATTTAAAATGTTGATTTGTCCTGATGCTTTGTTTAACCTTTGGACCTTTATTTGCCGGTATTCCAAGAATACAAAGCATGTTTAATCCTTTTGTTGCAATGTTTCTTTCGCTTTTAGTCGGGTTGGAGGCGATTTGGTCAATAAGCCTCCCGGGGTGTAGGTTACTTCATGACTCGTTTGGTCCAGGGGACTGCGTGACTTTCTCCTTTTCTTACACCTGGTGCATGAATTCTTTGTCTGCGATTGCTGATCTTTGTCCGAAATGCCTCACTGTATCTACTTGTACCATGACCAGCGATCCCAAGCGGCTATCCGGACCAGGGTTCCGAATAGTCCGACCGGTCAAGTCTTGGAGGCGGGACCGGGCTGGCGAGTCGTGGTGATGGTGATGACTGGACCCGGCTAATTTGGGTGGTCCGGTCTGGTTTGGACTGGTCCCAGACCAGTCTTTATAAAAAGATCGCATGAGTCTGAATGGCACAAAGGCCAACACTCGCTAAGAATAGAAGTATAGCTATACTAGGATCTTAAAGTCGCTTGTCACGCTATGAATCAGCAGCTCCTCAATACAAGTTGATAGAATATCCTGGGGAGGATGATATGCGGTGGAAATACGATTACCTGATGCATAAGTCGTATCCAATACCAGTATTGTGGCATGTGGTCATGTAATATCACTCACTTAGTAAACTAAAAATGGTTCAATACTCAAGAACCTATTTTCGCCACCCCTAATCCAAGCGAGGCACTATCTCCACCATATAATTCATGGAAACAATAAGTTTAATTAAGAAAAGCTTTATTTGAACGTAATATATAGTGATAAAAATAGCATATTGTATTGCTTGGCAGGCCTGGTCAGACCAGTCTTGGTCAAGTCGGTTTCCATAATCCCGACAGTCCAGTCGGTCTAATTTCCACCATTAGACTAGACTTGACTTTCGACCTGACTAGCTAGTCCAGTCCAGTCTTCCGCCGACCATTGGGAACCCTGATCCGGACCGTAGTCCGACATTCCGGCCACGGTTTTGAAAAACCTGTACCAGTCCGGTGGAAACCAAAAGGGGCCACAGGATGCTTATGTCAAAGCTATCAGGTTCCCAGGCAAAGCCCACAGACGCCTAGGCAGCCAACAGGTATCTGTGAACAACTCGCTGGTTTTTCACAACGAATCACTCAGAATACAGGAATAAAACATGCAGCCTCCGGTGCCCTAAATTCAATTAGCATATACCATACATCAATATCCACACTACACAGCCACAATTGTCCCTCTAGTCCCTTTTCGCAATTCTGTTAATGACCCTTCCACCACTTCTAGACTTCTAGTGAATTAATATTAGCCAAGATGCTTTCTCCAGCCAATCCCCGGCTAAAATTCCACATGTCCTAATTTGTGTATATAAAGATACCCATTTCCCCATAAGTGCGAAGATAGAATTCAGATCAAGATATCATCCACTGACATGAGAGCTCCCATAAAGCCAGCACAGGGGTATCATATTATGAGTTATATTGCTTGAACCCTAACCCTAATACGCAGGATTCCATTATTTAAGATTAGGGTCAGGGTTGAAACACGCTATTACTCACAATAACCCGAAGCCTGTGAGTGACTCATGCCGGGACCAGCTTCCGTTTTGGAAAACCTCTTTCCCACACCTAGCCCAGTCGTCTCTGAAAAAGCCTGGGTGGGTCCAACTGGCACAAAGATAGGCCAGTTACCGGTATTCGAGATGTTACAGTAGTAGGGGGCCTGAGCGTTGTATTAGTTGGCAAGTGGAAAATTATTGGTAATTGCACTCCTGATTGCCAACATTTAACACATTTGGTAGTGCTTGTCTTTTGACCGGGTGGGGCTACTCGTCCCAGGCAAGAGGTATTCGAAAACAGGGGGTCCCTGTCCGGGGTTACCAGGAGGGTGGAAAATGTCCGGAGGTCTGTGTACCTATATCAAAAAGGCAGTCAGCCGCTGATCAAAGATCATGAAATAAGTTCCCAAAAAATATATTCCCTGATTATATAAAAATTTAATGATATTATAGAACACAATATATACAATAGATGGGCATAAAAAAATTAAAAATTAAAAATTAAAAAAAAAAGGTACAATTCAGTCCAGTCTACCATCGAGTATGCCCTGCGGGAGCAGCAATAAGTTCTTGAATATGTTCCGGTATCATATGAATAAAGGCTGTAACCTCCTGTAACGACCCTACAGATAGGTGGCTACAGTGGACTAGACTCAAGCCTGTATGGTATACCGTGTGGTGACCATATTGAGGATAGGCCAGTATACTTAGTATACTACAGGTAGACAGGAATTGGTACAAGTGTCTACAAAGTGACTTGGTGACATAGGGCTAGACAGGGTAACCTAGGTAGGCCAAAGTTACCCTACTAGGCAGGGTAACCTTCGGAGGGTATGTTCGCATAAAGCTAAGGACACATAGTAAACATTGCATGGGTCTCTGGGGCAACATTATATGTGGTCGCGCGGACTCCCGAAGGTAATAAAGGCATAACAGGGTGAAGTTACCCTATCTTAGAAACATGATTACCCTACCTTAGGGACCCAGTTACCCTACTGAGGTACCCCAGTCACCCTACCTTCACTGACAAAGTTATCTGCGGACTTAGGGGAAAGTTATCCAACTATAGTGGGGCTCTTAGATGTTTAGAGGACGGCTTCATATGGTACGAAATGGACTACTGACTGAGCAGGAGTGGTCCGAACCTCCTGTAACTTTCAGGGGATATTCCTAACACCCCCCGGCAGCCCCAGGGTTGGTACGGTGCGACAGCACTGTACGGCTGTGTAGTTGTGTGCTTCCTAGTAAAGTGAGATCCATAGGAACTTGAACACTCCCACAATACGGTATGAGTTGTGGCCGTCCAACCGACCAGAAGCGGTCCGCAGGTTATATAAGGGGTGTGAGGGTGACCGCCTCCTGGGGCGCCACCTGGATAACATCTGGGAACCACCTAGGGGCATACTTTGACCTCCGCGTAGTTGTAAGGTTAACAGTAGAGGGCTTAGGGCTGACCGGGGAAGCTGTAAGGCTTCCAGGACAACCACCCCAAAGCCTCTCCCAGGGTACCCTGTGAACTGTAGCATTACCATGGGTTATTAGTAGACTCTAGAGGTGTGAGTCTTGTCACGATTTAAGAGGGTCCCACATGGTTGGCTGTAGGTAGCGCCCATGCAGTCAAGTAGCAGGAGATTTCTTATCGTGGCAGCATGCAGTCAGGTTTAGAAGCTTAGTATAGCCAAGTAGATTTGCCGATGGACTGCGTAGCTTGTATAGATGAAACCACTGCTGGGCCAGTGAGTCCCAATGGATATTATCTCTACGGTGGGTATGTCAGTTAGCCACTGACAGACTACTAGTAGGAATGAGTTTTCGCTCAGGCAGATGTAGTTGGAGAGACATCACCGGGAGCACTTCCTATTCGTGGAGATAGTTAGTATCCGAGCGGTCCGACTGCTTCCGAGTGTTAGCTCACTCTAGGCAGGTGAAGTGGGCAGCCCTGAGCTGAGCACGGTGCTCGCGAAAGGTCAGAATGGTTGATGGGCGTCCTCTGCCGTTACATTATTCTACTTAACGAAAGCGAGAGACACCCTATTCTGATAACAAACGATCCTCAAGAGAACTTATTCAGTGAAGCTTTGAGGCTTACCGATATTAAGTTTTACCGCCTGATTCTGCTTTGAATTATTTTATCTTTATTTTGATCCTTACTTCTACTTTGAGTCTTCGGTGTAGTCGCAATCTTAGGATCCGTCTTCCTACAGAGTGCCCCCGTTACACCTCCAGCAGGCTGATTCGGTCCTACTCCTCCTGAATTGCTGCTTCCATGGCAGCTTTTCCCTGAACCCATGGCCTTCGGGCCTCCAGAATGTTCTTCAACAGGTGTTAGATGTTCTCAATGGGGTTGAGGTCTGGGGAGCTTGGAGGCCAATTCAACATAGGCATGCCATACTCCTGCTGCAATGCCTGAGTATATCTTGGACAGTGGGTGGAGGCCCCATTCTCCATCACCCAGAGCCTCTGCTGTGCCCAGGCACTTTCCTCACGCCAAAATGGCCACGGAGATAGCGTTAAAACATGGATACAATAAGCATTTGCCGTTATTGTACCCCAATCGTCAGGCTCGCAAAGCCCAAGAGGTGCTTTGGAAGGGCCAGGTATCCCTCCCCAGATCTGGATAGCATCCCGCTAGTTGAACTGAGGAGAGATTCATGCCTCCTCATACTACTCCCCAGTGCAACGGGCTATCCTAACGGTGCCACATGTGTCGGACAACCACACATTGCATTCATTTGTTCAGATAATCTGTTGCCAATCCTCCTGGGTACAGCCTTGGTGCGCTCGGGCAAATTGAGAGCATTTGGCCTTCTGTGTTTCGTTGAGAAAGAGCTTTTTCCGTGCTTTCCGGCGGTGGTAGTCCTTGACGGCAAACACTTTATGGAGGGTCTTCTCAGAAGCCCTAACCCCACAGATATTGGCGATATGTGCAAGGGTCATCTGACCAGGCTCCGCGTCTCTTGTTGCAGTAGCAACGAGTACTCTGCGAGTGGTGGGGGTGGAGGAGAATGGTCGTCTTGTTCTCTTTTTCGGGGTTGCCGGTGCATGGCAGATATCACATATGGTTGCGATTGCCAAGTTCTGATTTTCGGCAATCTGCTGATAAGTCCAACCTCCTTCAAACCGCAGTGCTTGGACTATACACCTCTGCTTATATGAGGTTTCTTTAATTTTCCCCTGTGGCAGGCCTAAAGACAATTAGCTAACATCTGGTTTTAGTATCATTGGCATTTGAACATACAATAAAGGTTATAATAATCGTTGAGAATGTTTTTTGGGAAGTTATATCACGATGTTTGATCAGAGGCTGACCTCCTTTTTAGTATAGGTACATGGACCTCCGCACATTTTCTACCCCCCGGCAACCCATGCCAAGGACCCCCTGTTTTCGAATACTTCTTGCTTGGGACGAGCACAACCCAACTGATGGCTTGAATCCCATATAATAGTCCTAGAGTACGGTAGTTAGCTTGGGGCACGACCAGTTTACTTGGCCATTTGGAAGGTCTCCGGACCCTTTTAATTTATTTATACGCGCCTTGGCACAAAACCGTCCGGAGAGTTTTTAAATGGCCAAGCATCATACTCGTGTAGAGGTCTTGACGGTTGTTTGTGGGGGTTTTCCGGTTTTGTGTGCTGAGTGCGCTCTCTCCTCGAGTATCATACCTGTATACTCCCGCTCCGAGTTGAAGTTGGACGGCCAAAAAGGGCAGTGATCCCCGAGCCAATAAATGGCCATATCTAGAGTCCCAAGCTGAGCCAAGTGATTCCATACTGTACGAGAAAATTAGTGGGTATGAAATACATCATTGCCTGGTAACCATGTGCTCCAGCTTAAAGTACGAGTACTCGGGCAGAGTGCCCCATGTGCATCCACATCGTTACCATCGAACATCTCCACAACACACATCACCGAAGTGCTTTCCCTTTATGCTACGAGTGGTTCCGCTACGCTATACCAGTAGTCATTAGGCTGTGAGCGAGCTGTCATCAGAGGGTTGCTATCGACATCCACTGATATTACCTTTATTCTTGTCACTACCAGACAACCCCTCTCCCTTAGAACTCTCCTATCCCCAACCTCACGAACGCTGCGGGTAGTCTCATTGCGAGCCTTTGCTTTGGAATCGTAAGTTTGCCATTTATTCCCACTGTTATACTTGTGTGATACCAAGGGGTCACCGGCTCAGTCGCACGCCTCTATATACGGCCTTCGTGTTCCGCTCACCTGCCGCACCCCAGGGGAGACACTTGCTGGAAATACTGATTACTGACTGTGCGGCCCCCAACACAAAGTCAAGCTTAAAAGAGTTCCACCCACAGACCTAGCGACGATGCCAGTTACTGTCAAGCCCTCACCCGAGCTCGTGGGCCGCAACACCGATCCAACTGTCCATTCAACGGAGGATCTACTAAAATATACAGCTCGAGCCTGGGCACGTGAAACCTATAATCGGGAGACGCGTATGATCGAGTCTACGGAAAAGCGCCGAATCATTCAATCATCCTTCCATGAACTCAATCCCAAAACCTCTCCAATAATCCCATACGGCAATGGCCTAGTCAATGGTATTCTCCGCGCATTCCAGCAGGATCTCCATCTGGTTTTACGACCGGATGATATCTGGCTTTCCATACTCACCCAGTTCAATATGTTTGTCAATGGGAATTCGGAGCATCTCCGCACGCAATTCGTCGCTCATCAAGGGAAGAAAGAACTCGTAATCAACATGGGCCCACAGCGATTTGAGGATGTCGATATGGGCAAGTTCGCGCAGGCCATGACCGAGCTCATTCAGGAGAATGTGGTGGATCCTGTTGCGAATCACCGGCGAGCATTCCACACGAATCAAGGTTTCTTTTGTACCTTTCCTATTTTTCTTAGCAGTTAGTTACTAGTTCCTTTGTAAGTCATTATCAAGCACGGAGGAGCTGCGAGTATACGGTGTTTGTATACTAGTGGGAGGATTCGCCGACATGGCCGGGAATGCTCGGAGAGCAGCACGAAGTATGCTCCGGAATATTGTGCGGGCACGGAGAGAGATTCTCCGCGGAAGGATCCCCACCAGTTCGGATATGTGGTCAAGTTCTGTGTATTTAAATGATCAGCTCCGCCATAGATATTCTGGATAAGCAAGCAACCATTCGAAGAATATACAGACGTTTCCTCCTCTCGTACACTTTCTTTCTCTCTCTTATTGGCCTCTCTCTTGCAATCGGTCCCTCATAACAACAGATCCACAGCTCAGAGAGTTGGTAATGCCGAACTTCAGCACCACAACTGACAACGATAAGTCTGTCGCTGCAATTACTATTATGGGAACTTTGCAGGTCTACTTTGACTATTACGCCACGCTGGGGTGCGGATTTCCCTCGGTCACACTTAGTGATGGACACGATCATGCTCGATCATAAACTTTTGGTGTGATCGAGCTCGATCAATGCTCGAGCATGGGCCAAATTTTCTGCTCGAGCATGATCGTGTCCATCACTGGTCACACTCCAAGGCGAGAAATCCGATTGGGAAGAAATCCTCCTCAAGGTTCAACGCCTTGAAAAGTACGGCCCCGAGATGACAGAATGGATACGCCTCCTAGTCCCCGTCATCCAGTACATGATCGCCTCCTTCACCGAGCCAACCTCCCCTGATATCAAGAATTTCTGGCTTCGAGCATGTCATGCTGTCGGTGCTGGTGGATCTGGGGGCTTGCGCACACTGTCTGGTTGGCTAACTGCCCCCTGCTTCTTTGACAAAACTGGTCAGCGGACTAAGGAATACACGGATAAGCAGCTGGCTACTTATGGCGGGGCGAAAAACGTGCCGAAGAGGAAGAGATTGGTCCTCGGTGACATTGTCTACCCAGTACTCGATCACGAGAGGACCCCCAAAGGCATTGTGTCAGTTCCCGTCACTGTTCAAGACTACGGGACTGGACTAGAGCACAAGACAACGATGGTTGCAGGCTCTGTTGGGATGATGCCTTCATCTGTAGAGAGTGGAGGGGATTTGACTAGAGTGCAACCTAGGTCGGGGTGGTGGATGCTGGAGGATTCAGTCAAGCCCATGGGTAGCAGCTAGATTCACACATGCTAATAACCTGGGATTTTTGTACTAGCTAGCATGGTAGGAAGTGCATAACTAGCGTGTATTCCTTTGGTATTAATAAAGCTTATATTCGGATAACCAAGGGTTCTGTTGTCTGTATTTCAGGTGGTGACAGTATCACTTGTTTGTTAGGATGCAGTTACCTTCTTGGTGTGCCGCCTTTCATCCTCCAGTTATGTCTGAAATCGTGTTTGAGGTAGGATAGTCCCTATACTACTCTTTCCACTAGTTGCTATTTCATCCTCTCGCCCTCCTTCTTCCCTATTGTTGCGAACCTGTACTAGGACCTAACGAATTTCATTTTTCCACCCTAGCCACATTGACCCCCCAGACCTGGGCAAAAGCCAGCCAACAATGGGCAGTAGCCGGGATCACGTCTAATAGAATGAGCAGATAAATGAGTGCTATGTAGCGATGCTCACTCTACGAGAAGAATTGTCTAGGTATATAATATCACTGTGACCTAACAAGTAAATCGTCGTGGCCTACTACAACAATAAGGTCGGGCAACCACACCGACTGTTTAGAATCAAGGGGCCGCTAATGGGAGAAGGCTGTCTGTTTTTGACAGACTATTATAGGCCGTACTCATATTTCTTAGGTTACGACGTGCCCTACTCTCGACAACCGAAAGCCCGGACGGGCCGTAGTACTGGGGGCCCCGCGTACTCGAGTAGTGCGATGAACTCTAACAATTAGCCTCGCACTCTCATGATCCTCTGCTGTGATTCATGTTATTCGACTAGAACCCACCCCTCACGGTATATACCACTCCCTGTAGTCTCACTCGGAATGCAGATTCAGATTGCAAACCCACTTGAACTAGGCTTCCCATATCACCAACCTCTCGGGGGGTGGTCCTCCACGATCTTGTAGGGTTCAGGATATGGTTACCAGTGTTCCCAGCGGGCCAGGCCGGCCAGGCTTCTGTAAAGCCGGGCCCTGCCTATTGAAATTCTCTCGGATCTACCCTGGCCCCAGCCTGCAGGCCTGGTCGGGCCCGCATAGGCCATATAGGCTTTTTCCCGGCTGCCTAATAGGCCGGCCTAGCCTATATGGCCTCGGCCGACCCACTGCTGCCACTCCGCGTCAACAGCAAAACCCACGGTAAACGTTTCCCAATTACCCAACATGATTAAAAATAAAGGAACAAGTTCGCTTTATTGGCGAAAAAACACATTAAAAGACACTAGAGATAGTGAATTAATTAATTGGATTAATTAATTGAATCAATTGTAAAAAAAGAGCTGCTATTTTGGTGGATAAATTGTGCACAGTAGGAGGGTGACTATTTCGAAGGTATCAAGACAGGGGGTTGACTGTATCACAAATAGTTTACAAAATAACATTGAAAATACAACAGTTTTGCTTTATTCGCTTGGGAATTTAAAGTAGTTCCTGTTGAAGAGCCAAAATAGGGGGAATGATGGTGGGATAGGGTAGCGCTAGTGGTGACCATTGGTCATTATAGGCCTCTGCGAGTTTAGGTTAGTTAATGACTCGTCCGGCCCGGGGCCTCGGGTGGTATTTTCCCTTTTTCTTCCTTTTCTCATAAAACCCGTGCTTGGCTTGTCAGGGATCTCAGAGCTTTCCAATGAATACCTCACTCGATCTACCATACTATCAATTCGTAAGAAGGTTTAAACGACAGAAGCACACAAATAGGGTACGTGGAGGATACCGTGAATGCGTGATACTTTTTTCATTTACTGCAACATATGGTCCATTAACAAAAATAACGGCGCACCAGAGATCACCAGCGACGCAACGCCCCTCCACCCTCGACCCACCTGGAGAAATTTCCCTAAATCATATCAATTTCCTGTATCTATTCCACTACGCATTTACTTTTTTTAATTCATCGCGACAATAGTAGGTTTGGTGGGAAAGTGCTGTTGTCGCCGAAATTTTTCCTGATCGTTGGTGCGCCGTTAATTTTGTTAACGTACCATACAATAGACCTCCGGAGATGCTCTCCTTATTTCTTTCCTTGTTCTATGTATACGCTTGAACCCCGTGCTATGCGATGTTGCCCCCCTCTTGTTCCCAGAAGTTCCCAGGTGCTGCATATGCATTCCCAGTGTTCGCCTCTCTACATAGTTCGTCGTTTTCTTTCGTTTCTTCTCTCTTTTTTCTCTCTTAATATAACAACCGCTTCTTAAGAACCAATTCGCAACATTTTCACTATGATACTTAAGAAGCGCTTAGGTAGCAACCCCCATAGAGAATAGACACAATGACATCCTTCTCCGTGTCAGCACCTCCATCATTTAATACTACTTTTTGCCAAACCTGGTCAGAGATATCTTTTATTTTTTGAGATCTTTTGTGGTGATATTATCAAGATAAATAAAGGGCCTACTTCATGACAGGCTGGTCTCGGGGGCAAGGGAAGAGTCGAGGAGCCTGAATGAAGGCCTCGCGGGTATATTAAACAATCTCGCGCTCTCTGCTTGAATCACAGCCCGATCGCGAACAATCGTAGTGGAAAAAGTTCTTTACCGCCTAGCGGGTCCTCCGACTCTGGCTTCCAGAAAAAGAAACGAAAAAAAGAAACAAAGATAGATGACATTTTTGTCGTGATCTCATGGTGCACCCAGGATGCTTCACTCCAGTTCTGCCTAGACCGACAGGGATCCACAACGCGGAGGTCCGCCCGAGGGCAGTAATATAAACCCCAGGGTTGTCCGGTATAGCAAACCTAAGCGAAGATGCAGCCCACCACCAATGTGAATCTCTCTCGTTATCCCATAATGCCCAGGAAAGAGCGGATTTCTTTTCAATTTTTTGAATTCCTTTCTAGTCCCCGATGGACTTCCATCCTATAGTTCTATATCCCATTTGACAAAATACTCGTTCCTATCCACTTCTCCAATGGGCTTGCGAAGGTTGGAATGCAATACCTGTGACTTACCTTAATATCTCAGGTTCCTGATCAAGATCTAAAACCACAGCACATCACTTCCGGTATCCAAGAAAAAAATACTTTTAATCCAACCTAAAATCAGAAGTACACAGCCCCCATCCCAAATCGAAACATTAGATATTATGCAAAGAAAATCAACCGCCAGAGTAACCCATGGTCTACCGTAAGAACTCGAATAGAAGAAAAATGTGCTAGGACGTTGGAGTTGCCTCTCCTAGTAAGGCGCCTCGTATATTCCTTTTCTTTTGTCTCAACTGGGGGCTGAGTTTGCGGTGTTTCCCCCTCGCGTAGCTCAGAAAGGAAACTCCAACGTCCTAGCACATTTTCTTCTATTCGAGTTCTTACGGTAACTATACCCCAAGGCTATTTTAGCAAGGCAGCCAGAGTTTCTTAGAATTGCATGAACCCACTAAACCCTCTACAAGAGCCAACCCTCCCAGGATTCTCGGTCGAAGAGGCAAACGGAACCTTCAGCGCTCGAGCCTAACCCAGCTTCCATCTGCCCCCCCAAAAAATCCAAAATCCAATAAGAATATCCCCCAATTCTTCAAAACTGGGAAGAGTGTATATTGGATAATAACTATCAAGAAAAAGAAGGGAAACATCCAGAGTGACCAAAGGAAAAACCCAAACACGAGTAACAACCAAACCATCGCTCCTTCCTTATTGCCGGTAATCTTGTTCCACTGTAGGAGGCTTTTGTGGGGGTGCTTGCTGCCCTTGTGGGTAGAGATTGTGGGTGCCGATATACCCCGTGATGACAATGAGGGCGCTTCTTGTGGAGGGAGGGGCGGTGGGTGGACAACAAAAAAAACGAGATGTAGCGAGCTTGAGTATCTCAGGTTTAGGGGATCTGGGGGTGGTATATACGGTACCAGAGGTGTTCCACGGACCCATCGTGGAGCAGCTATGACCCCGCACTAGGGCGCCCGGCTGTACCTTTTCCCGACGAACCTCCGAGCTCCTACTCGTATCCGAATGGCATGTCCCTTGTGCTTTGCCCAATTGGCAATGGGTTCTCCTAACCCGGCATATATTCCCCCTAGCGAGCTAAGCCTAAGCCGGAGGACCATCACAGCCCATCACTCGCCCAGCGACAGAGTCCTCACTGTTGGAATAAGGTTTCTTCCTCCTCTCAAATGCTTCTCTTTGTTGAAAGCTATCGGATGAGAAGGAGTGGAAGCGAGTAGTTCCACAGGTTCAAAAGGAGAGTGGTCACCAGAGAAAGCGAAAGACTTGTATTGCTTATTGAACAAGAGAATTAAGAGAGAAAAGAGAAGGAAGAATAAGGAAGAGAAAAGAGGGGTGAAGATTATGAGAGGGGACAGGGGGTGGCGCAAGTGGTCACAAGGTATCACTCGTAACCACAGCAACAGACAATGTCAAGAAGTGGACAGTTTTGTTGTGCAGCAGAAGATTGTTGATTTAGTTCACTAGCTATCTAAGCAGAACATGAACAGTATAAGCATACCCTATTGTGATGACACAACTCATGATGTAGAATACACACATCCGGGTACGCCCTCTCATATGCAATAGTGAGTAGGAAGCCTTAAGGAAATCTCTCGTACCTCCGCCCGAAGGATCATTTCTCAACACATTTCTCCACAGACAAGAAGAGAGCACGCCCGTGACTACAGTTTCCAACACTCTTGACTCTCAATATTTCTGTTCCCAAGCCGGGTACCAGTTCAGACTTCTTTATTATTCCTTTTGTTCCTATGTGCTTTCTTTGAATGTCTTTGTTCTTTGTTGCGGAATCCTGGTGGTAGAAGCGGAACCGAGCCACCTCACTATATAGCTTGTCTATATCTTTCCTATCATTCTAGTTGTAGCAGTTTACGGAAATCTATGATCTTGACTGTTTGATTTTATCACTTCTTGGTTGAAGCGATCGCGCATTGCTACACGCGGAGTAGGTTCAAATAGCTTACGATGGGCTGATACAAATGCCATGTGCAGCGGAGACGCCGTAACCTCACCAAGCGCTATTTTCCAAGTCCCCATGAAGAAATACACTTGGGGTATCGACGTAAAAGTAAGAGAAGAGGGTTTTTTTTGCTCACAGAGCACTCAGTGAAAAGAAACCCCAAATTTGATTTTAGGAATACCGTTAACCCCAGCATGAAAGGACTGGAAATCACGGAACAAACCTGCCTCCTCCTTTGCAACATCCCCCTGCATGCGATACTCTGCATACGCTAACAAAGCCTCCTGCTCAAGTCCTTCCCCGAACTATGTACGGACCACCTAGGTTAGCCATCCCGAATCTACTTGTTGTAAAGAAGCTGAATCAATCTGCTCATTCTGCAAGCTGTGCTGCCACGGCGAAAGATAAAATTGCCCTGGGTTAATTTTTATGGCGAGGTACCACCGTGGGGGTTGAATCATTCTTGCCGTTAATTTGTGCTACGGTTTTGGTTGCGTATGATAGAGTACCGTAGGATAATATTCGAAGACTACTTGGTTTTAGGATTTGAACCGTAAATGTACCATACATTACAGTACAATGCCCCTATCGTGCAATCGATACCACCGTAATATAATATCAATTTATAAACCTTCGGTTTTAGGACTTGGCTGATGATCCTGACCCATAATATCTTTCCCCCCTGCACCCCTGCCGGTATACCAGGTACGACAGCAGGATAGCCTTCGGAGAGCCCTCAATCTCGCATCCTACTATTAATGCCCTCCTTCTATTGAGCTTCCAATACATTGGGGGGGGGCTTCTACACAGCTCTCAGAATAGTAGACTTACAGACCCTACAAGGAAGGTTAAGCTGGAAGGGGGTAGATTTAGTGCTGCTGGCACTACATCTCAATCATGATACTCAAAGCGAGATATGGCGAACAAAAAGCTATGGCAATTCTGGTACCGGTAAGAAGAGGAGTTTGTCCGGCCATATGGTGAACCGTTGGGTGGCTAAATATAGGCGGCGAATAAAACTCTATTCATCACGCACCATAAGCCCTTTTCGGCTGATCCCAAAGTCCACCCGCTTCTATGTGTATGGAGTGTATCTAATCTAATATACATCTATATCTATGAAACTCCCGTGCACCTTACCCATAACACGGTGCGTTGTTGTCTATGTTATGCGATAATCCAAGAAAATAAAAGCCAACCATTGAGAGACGTGGAATACGTTAGGCTAATGGGAACCGGAAATAGGGGGCA